>JAEEGL013662999.1_pt1 | contig 19880 bp, 14 predicted proteins | sample 9134231 | NCBI WGS metagenome assembly JAEEGL01 (sample SAMN16246548, study PRJNA631951) | gut metagenome | biome: gut microbiome; feature: rumen; material: fiber-attached | host: Bos | place: Iran: Karaj | collected 2018-10 | reverse complement strand
TCCATCCACTTTCTCTATTCCATAATCTTACTAAACAATCAAAGTCTTCTTGTGTCCATCCGTAAGCTTCACACATCTCAGCGGCATATGCTTGATATTCTGCAACTGATCCAGATATTGATGTTCTCATACCGCTAGTTCTTGATGTTACTATTTTTGTTTGTATTTGAACAATTTGATTTACTGGTTCTTTTATTACTTTTGATGAAACTTCTTCTCTTGAAATTTCTATATTATCTTTATATAAGACTTTATATGAAACTTCTCTTTTACCGTTTTTACCTCTTTGAATTATTCTGTTTGCTGTATTTTCACTTCCATCAGAAACGTCTTTAGTAATAGTTTCAAAAGGTATTTCTTCTATAACTGTAACTATTTCTTCAACTATATTTTCATAATTTGATGCAATTTCATCTATGCTGTCATTAATCTCTTCTTTTTCTGCTACTTTTATTTCTTTTATTTCTTCTTTTGAAATTATTATCATATTAGCATCTGTTATATTTTCATCAAGTGATGGTGAAACTATTTCATCTGATGCTAAAACTATATGATTTTCTTTTAATATTTCTGATACGTTTGTTTTTGATGTTACTACTGTTATTTCATGGTTATTTGCAAATCTTATTTTTATTGTATTTGCTTTTGTATTTCCAGCTACTACGGATATCCCTAAGACTATAACTAATATTATAGCTATACCTATAATTTTTTTCAGGGACACTTTAGCTTTCATTTTACTATTCATATATTTATTTAATCCCTCCTTAAAGCGACCTCTAATATTTTACCATTTTTTTATTAATTTGTCAAATTTACCTATCATATTTTATGCACTTTAGGTTGAAAATATACGTATAAATCAGTACTTTAAGAGATTTTATTTTCTTTAAATCTATTTAATTAATTTTGAATATTTTTTTAGTATTTTCATATGCTAAATTTACTATTTCTTCAACAGATTTTTGTTTTACATCCGCAATTTTAGATGCAATATAAAACAGATTAGATGAATCATTTCTTTTTCCCCTTAAAGGTTCTGGACTCAAGTATGGTGAATCTGTTTCAATTAAAAATCTATTATCAGGTACCATTTTTATTATTTCATCTGCATTCTTTGAATTTTTAAATGTAATTGGTCCTGCAAAAGAAATATAAAATCCAAGTTTTAGTCCTTCTCGAACTAAATCAACATTTAAAGGGCAACAATGAAATACACCTTTTTTATTGCATGTAATTTTATTTTTTAAAATATCTATTGTATCAAAAATTGCATCTCTTGTATGAATTACTATTGGTTTTTCTAATTTATTTGCAATTTCAATTTGTTCTATAAATGCTTTTTGTTGTAAATCTTTATTGTCTTTATTCCAGTAATAATCTAAACCGATTTCACCTATTGCTAATACTTTTTCATTTTTTGCTAAATCATATATTTTATCTAAGTTTTCGTCACTATAATCTTCTAAATCATTTGGTGAAATTCCTGCTGTTGCATATATAAAATCATAATTTTGAGAAAGGTCTATTGCTTGTTTTGTAGACTCAACATTATACCCAGCATTTACTATATTTGTTACTCCTTTTTTATATAAAGCTTCTATTAAACTTATTCTATCATCATCAAATTTTTCATCATTATAATGTGCATGTGAATCAAAATATTTAATCATTTACAATCACCACTACATTTGCTACTGCATACTCCTTGCAATGAGATATACTAATATCAATACTTTCTATATTTTTAAAAATTATTTTTCTAAATTCAATTTTAGGATTTCCATTTTTATCATTTAAAACCTCTGCATTATGCCATGATATTTCATATTTATCTTTTAGAAGACTTGATATTGCTTTAAATATTGCTTCTTTTGCAGCAAATCTTCCTGCATAATGATAGTACTTTGCATTTTTTTTACTTTCACAATACTCTATTTCTTTTGGTGTATATATTAAATTTATAAATCTATCTCCTGATTTTTCAATTGAATTTCTTATTCTAGATATTTCTATTATATCTGTTCCACATAATACTCTCATCTTAATCTCCCATTCATTTTTGGCTAATTATTGTTTGTTATTTATTCCTATTACAATGGGGAGGTTTTAATCCTCCCCATTATTTTATTTTTCTTTATAATATAATCCACTATCATCTAAATGCCATCTTCCAATGAAATCAATATATATGTTTTCATCTAAATTAACATTAGGTGATACTACCTCAACACCAGCTTGATTTATACATCCCCAAACTCCATTTCTCTTAACTGCCGCAAATCCACATATATTTTGTTCTTTCGCATCATCATAAATATAGTCTACCACAACTTTTCCTGATTTATCAACAAATCCATATTTTCCATCTTTTTTACTTAAATATAAAGTATTTGCAGTTAAAATTTCTGAAGATGATTTTTCTTCTAGTTTAAAATTATAGTATTTGTATTCTCCATCTGTATAAACTATTAAATAACCTTTATCAACATTTATTTCAGATATAATTCCTGTAACTTTTTGAGCTAAATTGTTATCTAAAAGAACAGTTTCTGTTTCTGATTTATCTGCTCTGATTATTCCTGCTTTTCCAATATAATTCATATTTGTATATTGAAATTCTAATACTTGTTCATTACTTGAATTTATAATTCCATACATACCATCTTTTTTTGCTATATAATATATTGAAAATGCATATTTTAAATCCTCATATGTTGGTTCTATTTTAACTTCTTTTGTAATAGAAACTATTCCACATTTTCCATCTTTTACAACAACTATTCCATCAGGTGTTGCTTCCTTTATATCATCATATCCTTCTAAAACAATTTCTCCATTTTCATTTACTGCTTTCCAAGCTTCTCCATCTTTTACAGCAAACATTGTTCCACTATTTAAATATTTTATTCCTTGATATTTAGGTTCAATAATTACTCTTCCACTTGTACCAATTAGGCCATAATTACCATTTGTATCAATTATTATATATTCATTGTTGTAGCCTTGAGCAAGTGTTAAGATTCTGTTATATTCAGCATTAATAATAAATTGTCCTTTTTCATTTACTAAACCAACTTTTGAATCCTTAGTTACTAAGAAATTTCCTTTTACACCTTTTAATGATTCTATTTTTTCATATTCACAAGGAAGAAGAACTTCTCCTTCAAAGTTTACTAATCCGTATTTTCCATCTTTTGAAACTCTTAAAACATTATCTTCAAACCAAATATTTTGATAATTGTCAAAATTATCTATTGCCTCAACTTTATCATATCCAGTAATTATTTCCTGTTTTTGTTCATTTATTACTTTTGTTTTATATTCTCCTGTTTCATCATTTACATCATATACGCATACAAAAACTGCTTTTGTTTTATTTGGGATTATTACTAATTCATCATATTCTGGTGAAACAATAAAATCTCCATTATTATCTATTACACCAAATTTTCCATTTGAATATACACTATAATAACTCTTTCCTATTAAATTATCTTGTTTTTTATCTTCTGAAAGTAATTTTGCCAAGGAAATAATAACTATTACTACTACTAATAATGCTACTATTACTCCAAATACTTTTCTTAAATTAAGTTTTGGATCTCCATCGAATCTTTTTCCTTTACTCATGTTTTAGTTCAATCCTTTCTAAAATAAATCTTATATTAATATATCACAAATTATCTATTTTTCCAATAGTTTTCATACAGTTTTTTAGCAGTTTCAGGGCTATCAACACCTTCTTTATTTTTTACAGGTGCAAAATCCTCTTCCCTTTTACCTCTTAAAATTGATATTTCATCAAACAAACAAAATGAATCAAATATAAATTGTTCAAATTTGTATGCATTTGGTGTTAATGGTTCTATATAGTCTCCTTTATCATCTATATAATTTGCTCTTTTAAATGCCACATGATATTCTAAATCTTTAGTTGCTGCTCTTTCTAAGGCATTAATGCTAAATAAATTACACATTATATGTGATTCTCCAAAAACAAGTTCACCATTTTCATCAGTTATTTTTGCAATATCTTTTGGAAGTTCTGTATATTCTATAACTTTTACCTTGCCATTTTTTTTACAAAATACTCCAACTCTTTCTTCAGGATTTATTTTTAAAACTGTTCTCGTTCCTATTTGCATGTTATTACTTACTGTTAACCCAAGAAGAAGAGTATCAACATCTTTTAATAATACATTATCTACAGATCCAATGAAAATCCATTCAATTCCTCTTTTTTTCATGTTTTCTAGAACTCCTGATTTTTTCATAGACCTAAAGATTCCACCATTTCCATTTGCTGCTTCTTTTATTAAATCATTTTTTCCTATTAACATTTTACCTTGTTCATCAAGAAGTGGAAGTTCATCTTGTATGAATACATAAACAAAGTCTTTTGGATAACCAAAATAATCCTTTTCATTTAGAAAACTAATAGTATCTAGGTTGTTTTCTCTGCTTGTCATTATATACCAAGGTATTACAACATTATATTTATTATTTGCTTCTTTTAAAGTATCTACAATTATTTCAAATAAGTATTTACCATTTTTTCCAACATCTATTTTAAATGTTCCTTTTGGTTTGTTGTGTCCGTAATCTTGTTCCTTGTCCGTCCTGCCATTGTAACTAAAGCATATTTGTTGTTTCTAATTAAATTCTCTCCTATATCTATATACTTTTGTTTTTCTTCTTTTGAAAGTTTATCAGGATTAACAGCTGTAATTGGAAGTATTTCTTCTAAATCTGTATATATATCTTCCTCAGTCTTTTTATATAGTTCTTTCATTTCTTCAAAATCAATTTTTAATACTTGATTTGCTAAATCTTGTTTTTTACTATCATCTAAACTATCCATAAATCTAGCAATCTGATCTTGTTTATATTTTATTAAAAGTTCTTTTGCTTTTTTTATATTTTCCAATCTTGTTAATCCTTTCTTTATATAAATTATATAAAGAATAAATATATAAAAATACTTAAATTATATAAATTTATATAAATATAAAAATTCCACTTAAATAATATACCATTTTTTTAAAGATTTGTCTAGTTTTACACACTATATTAATATTAGTTGTAATAAATATATATTTAAATATATCAATTCTAATTCTAGTTATATTTTTATTTATTACTAATATATATTAACTAGAGGTATGTACAAATGTTTAAATCTAAATTTATTATTATAAAACTAAAGAAAAAATTACTGTCATTAACAATATTGTTTTTCATTTTATTTTTATTACTATTTTCTGATCAAAATATTTCTGCTTCTAAAGCAGGTCTTTTATTATGGGCAAATTCAGTTGTTCCAACACTTTTACCTTTTTTTATTGCAACTGAAATTTTAATGAATACAAATATAGTAAAAATATTAGGTAAAAAAATAAATATAATAATGAAACCTATATTTAATGTGCCTGGAGAAGGAGCATTTCCATTAATTATGGGAATAATTACAGGTTACCCTGTTGGAGCAAAAATTGTTTCAAATTTAAAAGAAAAAGGAATCGTAAGTGATATAGAAAGTGAAAGATTAATTGCATTTACAAATAATTCTGGCCCACTTTTTATTTTAGGAACAGTTGGTACAGTTCTATTTAAAAGTTCTAAAATTGGACTACTTTTATTAATTACCCATATTTTAGCAAGCTTAACAGTTGGAATACTATTTAGATGGTGGAAAAAGAATGAAACTATTTATGAAAAAAAAATATACACAAAATATATAAATACAAAAAAGACTTCTTTATATAATTCTAAAGAAAGTCTTTCAATATCATCTGCTATCATGAAATCAATAAATACCATACTTTTAATAGGTGGTTTTATTGTAATGTTCTCTATAATTATTTCAATTTTGCAAGAAAGTAAAATTATTTACATTCTATCATTTATACTTAATCCTATTTTAAAAATTATAAATATTCCTCAAAATTTTTCGTTTGGAATTATAAGTGGAATACTCGAAATAACAAATGGTATAAGCACTATATCATACATTCCAATAAAACAAATTTCTAAAATAATCATAATCTCTTCGTTTTTATTAGGCTTTGGTGGAATTTCAATTGCAATGCAAGTATATGCTATTATCTCCAAATCAAATATATCAATCAAACCATATATAATTGGAAAATTACTCCAAGGGACAATTGCTGCAATTTATACATATATTTTTATATATAAATTTAATTTCATTAATTTAGATATATAGCTTACATCTTAGGTTCACATGTAAGATTAATTCCTAGATTTTTAAGAACATTTAGCTCACTTTGTTCCATGATATATGTAGAGTGTGCCTCTAATCCTCTTAAATCTTCAACTTTACTAATTACTTTTTCAATAATAGGATCTGTATTTGAACAAATACTAAGTGCGATTAATACTTCTTGAACATTTAATGAATATGATGTTCTATATGATGTATTTTTCTTTATTTTAAATATTGCTTCTAACACAGAAGGAGAAAGAAGATATACATCATCTGGAATTCCAGTTAAAACTTTAAGAGCATTAATTAACATTGTACTAGCACTACTTAATAATTCAGATTCCTTTCCTGTTATTATTTTTCCATTTGGAAGTTCTATTGCAACAACATTTTTCTTTTCTTTTGCTTCTTTTTCTAGTGCAACTGTTGCAACTTTTCTGTCTTTTATACTTAATCCTAATTTGTTCATCATTATTTCTATGCGTTCTACTACCTCTTTAGAGCAAAGCTCTTGTTTGTATTCACATAGTGCATTATAGTATCTTCTAATTATCTCCATCTGAGCTGCTTTTTTAACTACTTCATCATTTGTAATACATTGTTTTATCATATTTACGCCCATATCTGTAGGTGATTTATATATTTCTTTTCCTGTTATTTTTTGTAATATATTTTTTAAAATAGGAAATGTAGATAAATCTCTATTGTAATTTACTGCATTTTCTCCATATGCTTCCAAATGGAATGAATCTATCATATTAACATCTCCAAGGTCTGCTGTTGCTGCTTCATATGCAATATTTACTGGATGTAATAGATTTAAATTCCATACAGGAAATGTTTCAAATTTTGCATAACCTGCTTTTACTCCTCTTTTATTTTCGTGATATAGTTGTGATAAACACGTTCCTAGTTTTCCACTGTTTGGTCCTGGAGCAGTAACTACTACTAATTTCTTTGTTGTTTCAATATATGGATTCTTACCATATCCATTTTCACTTACAATAAGCTCAATATCATTTGGATAACCTTTTGTAGGATTGTGTATATATGTTTTAACATTTTTTTGTTTTAATAATTTTTTTAAATGCTCTACACATTCTTGTCCTTCAAAAAGAGTAATTACAACACTATTAATAGAAATTCCTAAATTTTGAAGATTTTCTATTAATCTAATTAGTTCTAATTCATAACTTATTCCATAATCTGCTCTTATTTTACTTTTTTCAATATCGCTTGCACTTATACAAAATATTACTTCAGATATATCTTTTAGTTTTTCTAAAAGCTTTATTTTAGCATCTGGTTTAAAACCTGGAAGTACTCTAGCAGCATGATAATCATCAAAGATTTTTCCTCCAAATTCTAAGTATAATTTATCAAACATTTTAATTCTTTCTTGTATTTTTTCACTTTGAATATTTAAATATTTTTCACTATCAAATCCTATTTCCATCTTTTTATCCCCTTAGAATATATAATTATTAATTATATTAATTATTTTTAAAAAAATATATTTATAAATATTAAATAGATTTATAACAAACATAAAAATAAAAAAAGATTTAAAAAATTTCCAAAATGGGTTTTTTTTAAATCTATTATCTTTATAAAACTATAATATATATTAGCATATTTATTTCTAAAATTCAAGTGTTATATTTGATATTGTATATAAAATTATATATAATTATATATAATATATAAATCTTTATAAGATTTTAAAGTTTTATATCTTTATTTCTATTTTTATGATATTATATATCTATAAGATATAGGAGAAAACATATGAAAAATTATTATGAAATTTTACAAGTTAATGAAAAAGCAACTAAAGAAATAATTTCCAAGGTATATAAAGTTTTAGCCAAAAAATATCATCCAGATGCGAACCCAGACAATAAAGAAATAGCAGCAGAAAAATTTAAAGAAATTAGTGAGGCATATGAAATTCTTTCAGATAATGAGAAACGTGCAGACTATGATGAAAATTTGAAACATGAAAGAGAATCCAAAACGCAAGAGACAGTTTCTATCGAAGAGTTCAAAGCACTTCAGAATTATTGTAAAGAATTAGAAAGAAAATTAAATATTAATAAAACTAATGACCAAAATACTTCTTATAATCGTGAAAATACAAACAACTACCAATCAAAAACAAGTAATGCTACTAATTATGAATATCAAAGAGTAAAACAAAGAGTTGAAAAGCAAGCATATCACGATGCAGTAGAAAAAGCATATAAAGATGCATATGTTAATAACTTAAAAAATATGGGATATACCATCAAATATAAAAAAACATTTAAAGAAACAATAAAAGGTTATTTTGCATTAGCAGTTACTATTTTAATTGTTTTTGCAATACTTAAAATATTATGGGCTATACCATTTATAAGAGAATGGTTTATAGGGCTATTTAGAATATAAGTTAGAATATAAAATAAAGGGAATTGTTTTAAAAACAATTCCCTTATTATTTATTAATTATAATTAATCTTTATTACCTTCTTGAAAATGGACTCATTCTAAATTCTTCGTCAACTTCATCATGTACATTTTCTATTTTTTCTCCCATAGTGTTACCATCTGCAGTTTCATATTTTTCAATAAATTCTTCAACTGGTATCTTGGCCTTATCTGCTTCTTTACCAATTGTTGATTCTGTTCCATCCTTCAAAACAACTTTTGTATCTTTATTTATTTCTTCACCATCATGTAAATCTTCTGTTGTTTCAAAATTTTCTGCTAGATCAATTTTTTCTCCTCTACCATTTTGTCCATCATTTGTCTCTCTATCGATTCTTTTATCGCTTTCTGTATGAAGCCCAACTCTTGTTGCAATTCTTTCTGCAGATGGAGTAACTTCCATTGTATAAAGTTCAGGTTCTCCATATTGTCCAAATCTTACTCCCAGTTCTTTATTTGAATTATTTGTTTTAATAATTGCATTTAAATTTTGTCTATCGAATTTTTTACCATGTTCATTTATTGTAATTGCTGTTCTTAATGTAAATTTACCTTCTCCAGTACCTGATAATCTTTCACCAGTTTCAGTGTCTATTATCATTGCACCTTTATTTGAATCTATTGCAAATGCTAATTCTTTTCCTTGGCTTCCACTTATTTCATTTGCTAATCCTGGTTTTGTTATCTTTTTATAGAAATAGAAATGATAGTCATTTCCTGATTTTTCACTTAATTCCTCTTCTGCTTTTTCTTTTTCATCTTCTGGATTATCATTTTCTTTTTCATCTTCTTCATTTTTGCTTCTTCCTTCTTCTTTTTCTCTAGCTAAGTATTCTTCCAATTCTTCAGGAGTTAATTCTTCAGATTTTACCATTAATTTTTCAAAATTAATTTCTTTAAATTCATCTAAGGTCATAGTAATTCCTAAGCTTTTTAACTCTGCATCCACAAATTCAATATTTCCATTTTCATCGACAAATCCTATTATATTATCAGGACTTCCTGCATATATATATGTTTGCTTTTCTCCATTTTCTGTTTCTTTTTCTACAACATACAAGTCTCCTTCAAAGTCGAAATCTCTTCCTACTCCATCTTTAAAATTGGCACCATTATAGAAATTAATTTTTGTAATTTTCTCATTCTCACCTAGCTCCATATTAATTCCTACTTCGAAGCTATTAAATCTCTCCATTGCTTCTTTTTCATCAGCTGTATATGTCGAAATTTTTCTTTCTTCTTCCATACAACATCCTCCTTATTCTATGTTAAATGATAATTCAAAATCTGTTTTCTCTCCAAGTTTTATTATAAATGAAATTTGTACATTTTCGTCAGAATCTTCATTTTCGTCATCTGCATTATAAATTACAGTATTATATACAAATAGATTATCTGATTTTTCATCAAAGCTTTTATATTCTACTCTATTCTTTTCAAATAAATTCTCTTTTATATAATTAGCAAATTCTTCTTCTGATCCAAAGTATCTATCTTTAAATCCTTCAGACAAATAGCTATATGCAAATTTGTAATCGCCATTATTTATGGCTTTAAATAATCTATCTATATTTAAAATACATTTTCCTTGTTCATCTGCCTGATTATACTTTTCTACAAATTCAGGCATATCAACAGTATAATCATCAAACATTAAAGCAAATGATCCAACATAGTATTGATAGAATATATAGTATCTTCCTTCATTATCCATACAGAAATATCTTACATAATCATCCTTTGTTTCTGCCTGATATTTTTCAAGTTCTGCTTTCCATAGACTTGTTATATTATTATTGATATATTCTTCAAAATCATCATAACCATTAAAACGTTTATTTCTATATTCTTCATCTAGAACATTATATAAAGCTTCTTTATCATTAAGAAGATAATTTTTATATTTATCAAAGTAGTCTAGAATAATATCTTCATCTGAAACTATTTCATAATCAAATCTATTGTAGCTTTCATTTGGCTCAATGCTTTCTATGTCAAAGTTATACTTATCATTTTCTTGAATATTCTCTAATCCTTTTTCTTCAACATAATCTTGTGGCAAAATATAATATGTTTTATTTTCTTTATCTAATTCAACAATAATGTTGAAATCAACTTTTTCATGTTTAATATTATCTTCTATATATCCTCTAACAAAGTATAAGTTTACTCCTTTATCTCCTTCAACATAGAACATATCTGTAACATTTGTACTTAAACGTAATCTATAATTTTCCTCAAAATCATATTCTTTGTACAATAATTTTGAAATAACATTATCTTGAGTTACGTTAGATTCCTTAACATATTTTGGATCAAGTTCGTTGTATACAGCTTCACTATCACCATATTCTAAGTCTAATAGGTACTTACCACAAACAGTGTCTACTGTATAGTAATCTACTGAATTGTTTACTCTATGTACTATATAATCTTCAACATATGTTACAGGATTAATTTTATCTAATTCTATAGATCTTTTCTTTCTATATTGTATAATTAATACTATAACAATTATTATAAATATGATTACAGAAATTATTATTAATTTTTTTAAATTCTTCATAAGCGCCCCCTATTTTTTTGGAGAATCTAAGTATATATATCCTATTGGATATACATGATCAAAATATCCACTATATGGAATTTCTTTTATTCCTTTAAACGAATTTCCACTTGATGCATGACTTATATATATTTTCTGGTTAACTGGATCAACTGCTTCTACATAAGCTACGTGTCCATATCCACCAGCAGATGGGTTATCCCAACAAACTAATGAATTTGCTCTAGGTTCGCTTCCATATTCAAATGCACCTGCACTAATATTAGTATCATACCATGTTTTACCATTATTCCCACTAGCTTTACGTACTGGATATTTATATCCTAAAAATTCACTTGCTCTAGATTGTGCCCACCATGTACATTGTAAATATGTATAAGTGTTTTGTGGTGAATTCATGTATGCACCGCTTCTTGTAGCTACTTCTTGAGAAAGAATTGCTTCAAGTTCTGCTATTTTTGCTTTATTTACTGAACCATCAGCGTTATATAAATCTAATCCTTCAATTGAAGCTGTATTTCCACCCATATAGTATTCATCTAAAGAATCATAATATCCATACTTAAATAGTTTCCATTCAGTTACCCTTCTTTTTGAAATATCTAATCCACTACCTGTTGCTGGCATACTCATGTATTCCGTATATAATTTATCATTATATGGAGCAGTTGGTGTTTCTCCATAAGCATTTTTTGATTTGTCCCAATATGAAGAATATGCTTGATTAAAGGTTTTTCCATTTCTAACTTTATCTAATGCGCCATAATCTCCACAGTTATATGCTCTTGATGCTAAAGCATATATTTGATATTCTTCTAAATCAAGTCCTGCTGTTTTCTTTCTTACATAATCTATATGTGCTTGTAATTCTTGATCTTCGAATTTATCAATTATTGCAACATCAATATAGTCTCCTACATTAATACTTCCTGTTATACCAGCTGCTGCTTTAATTTCAGGCTCTAATCCACTTGCATCCAAATCTATACCATAACCTACAGTTCTATTTCCACCTACTGATCCAACTCTATATTTTGTTCCATCTGCACTTAATCCTTCATGTCCTTCATAAGATCTTACCCATCTTTTAAATTGTTCATAACCAGATCCTCCTGAACCACCTGCACGTAATCCACCTGATCCAAGAGTTATGAAACTATCTGCTTTATATAAATCTAAAAGTGCACTTATATCTGTTACTCCATAATCTACTCCTGTAAATAAGTAGAATATGTATTTCATAATATTTATATAGTTTTCTGGGTTAGGTAAGTTTTCTTCAAGCATCATAAATAATCTATCTTTTACTTCAAATATACAACTTCTTGTATGTTTTGTTTCATCATCATCTTGTATAAATCTTTGATAGAATCCATCTGTTGCATCTTTACCTTTAAACTTAACATATGAATTTGCAGGATCTGAATCTTCCTCGTATTTCATTTTCTTTGTTGTAGTTGTATTGTCAGCTGTTGTAGTTTCTTTTACAAGATAAGTTGTATAGTATGTTCCTGGATTTGTTGTTTTAACATCAGCCTTTTTTAGAGTATTTTCTGGATAAATATTTTTATATAAATCCTTAAATTCTTTTTCTATTGCGCTTTCTACAGTTGGACTTGACCATGAAGTTGCACCTTTTACTAAATCATTTTTACTTTCTTCTGTTTTTGTTGGTCCATCTTTAAAAACATCATCTGGTAAATCTACTTTTACATATGATTGTTTCATATCAAAGAACAATGTATATGCACCATCTAATCCAATAATATTTGTTGTTGTAGTTGTTGTAAATACTTCTGTTTTTTCTTTTTGATCTGTGTCATAATCTTTAAATGCGTTATAACTCATATCTGTTGTATATTCATTTCCATCTTTATCATTATAGGTGTATTCTACAATTGCGTTATATCTTTTTTCTAAATCTTGATCAACTACTTCATGATATTCATTAATTATTGTTGTTTCATTATCATATATACCTAATGTAATTACTGTTTTTTCTAATATCTCATTTGCTAAATCTGAACAGAATTTAGCATCTTCTGTAATTGTAAGAAGTGGTACTAAAAACTCAAATGGTATTGAATATTTTCTTATCATTTCTTGATATGGAATAGAAACTGTGCTAATAGTTGTAGTTTCTGAATCACTTTCCTTTTCACCAGAAGAATATCCTTTATATGTATAATCAACTGAAGATGTTGTAACATTTGCTATATACAAATTATTATTATCATCTAATGTAAAATGTCCTAATGCGTTATCGTTATTATTTGCTACCCAAAAATCGAATTCATCTTTTGGTCTATATGTAAGTGGTAGTTCGGTTCCATCTGCCAAGTGTCTTACAATATATACATTTCCTTGCAAATTGTTTTTACTCATTGTTGCTCCGTCCTAGGTTTGGATACATTGACACTAATTCTGCTTGGAAAAATAGCGGAATACAGTGAAGTTGTTCTTCTGTATATAATCTAATATCTAATGCACTTTGATTAATATCTAATGGATCATCTGCACCACCATAAAGCATTACATATAGTATTGCTTTTTCTTGATCAGTAAATTTCCATTCGCTTCCATCTTCATGCTTTAAATCTCCTAAATCCATACCTCTATTGTGTAATAATCTATCAATTACATCTTTTTCATCAGCTGTAATATCTTTAAATTTATATTTATATTCTGTAACTGTTTTATCTACCTCAAATAAACCTCCACCGATGCTTATAACTTGTTGTTTTGCATTAGTTGCTGTTTTATTTTTCTCTTTATGAATAATAAATGCTATTGCTGCAATAAGTATAACTACAATAAGAATAATTCCTATAGCAGCTAAAACATAAGGGTTTGCACCTACAGCCGCTACTGCTTCACCTGCTGCCGCTGCTCCTTCTCCTGCTGCTGCTGCTCCTCCTGCTGCTGCTCCACCTGCTGCTGCTCCTCCTGCAGCTGCTCCACCTGCTGCTCCTCCGGCACCTCCTGCTGCACCTGCTGCTCCACCTGCTTCGCCTGCTGCTCCACCTGCTGCTCCACCAACTTCTGGAACTGCTGATGATGCTCCAGGTACTCTTCCTCCAGGTGTTGATGTTGGTCCAGATACATCTGGTATTTCTCCATCAGGTCCAACTATTTGTCCAGATGGTTCTGATATTCCACTGTTTGTAGGTGTTTCTGGTTCATCATTTGGCACAGATAATCCATCTTCTGGAGCTTCAGGATTATCACCATATGATGGTGTATCATTTGTAGAAGCTTCTGGTTCATTACCTGAAATTTCTATATCATCATTTTCTCCATTTTTTGCTTCTTCAGCTCTTCTTCTTTCTTCTTGCGCATCTTCTCTAGCTCTTTCTTGATTATCTTTCTTTGCTTTTTCTCTAAGTCTTTCTTCATCTTTTTCTTGAGCCTTTTCCTTAGCTTTTTGTTTAGCTTTATCTATTGCTTTCTTACCTTTTTGTTCTACTTTTTTTACTGTTTTTTTTACTTCTTTTTTTGCTTTAGCTTTAGCTTTATTTTTTACTTTATTTAATTCTTGTTTTGCTTTTTGTTTTGCTTTAGCTTTAGCTTTTTGTTTTGCTATTTCTGCAGCTTGTCTTGCTAAACTTTCATTCTGTCTTTTTTTGTCTTGATCTTCCATTATGCTCATCCATCATCACCTCTTTTACTAGACGTTTATTTCAAGTTTTAAAGTATTATCATAATCATCTTTATTTTCCATATTTTTATATTCTTTATAGTTTAATATTACATCTTCAAATATCATTGATAAAATATCTGAGCTTGTACTATATACCCTGTCAAATTTTATTTCTAAACTGCTACTTAAACTTTTTCTAACTAATAATTCCTGCATTGTAAGTTCGTTTATATATGCAATTTTTTTACCGCCTTTATTATCTAGCAAATATACTGCCTTGTTATTTCTGAAACCATCTAATAAAATATCATTTTTGGTTTTATTTTTAACTTTAATTTTATATCTTTCATATGATTCATATACTTGTTTGCTAATTACTGTAATTTCTATATCATCTTGTGTAGTTATTTCATTGATTTCAACTTTACCAATATAATCATTTATGTTTAATTTTAATTCATCATTTTCTTCTACAGCTGTAAAATACTCTGTAGTACTTCCGGTATTTGCATTTCCTGAAGACATCATATCTTCAAAAATTTCAATTCTATATGTTTCTCCTATTTCGTCAGAAGAAATCCATGCTTGTGTTTTATACATTTTTTCTACTCTAAACATTTTATCTACATATTTGTAACTAAAATCTTCTAAGGATGGATATAGTTCTTCCTTACAGTCACTGCTTAATAAGTCATATGCATTTTCGTATTCTTTATTATTGCAATACTTAAAGAAGTTATCTATAGTTTCATTTATTTTTTCTGCTTTTTCTGGATCAATACTTGAACCACTAATTACCGAATAATTATTATTAACAGTAGTAGTACTATTTGTACTACTACTGTTTTTTCCACTAAGGCTATTTAAAAGTTTTAATACCAGAATAAATAATATAAATGCTGCTATAAATATCCATACTTTTCTTCTGTTTTGATTATATAATCTTCTAATTCTTAGCAATATCTATACCTCCTACTCGCCATCTGATCCACTTGGAGGAGGATTGTTTACTGCACTTGGATCAGCACTTCTGTCTATAATTACTTGTTCACCTGATCCTCCGCTATCTCTTCCCCCACTACTTGTTGGTGTAGAGTTTTTAGGTGGTCTTCCACGTCCTCTAGTTGGTGCTGGTTGTCCATCTGATCCGCTTTGTGGTTGTGCTTGTCTTGGTTGAGCCTGTCTTGGTTGTTGTTGTCTTGGTTGTTGTTGCCTTGGTTGTGATCCACCTCCTTGAGGTTGTTCCTGTCTTGGTTGTGTTCTTGATGTTGGTAAAGATTTACCTTTATATTTTGCATAATTTCTTAATGCTTTTTCAGCCTCACGTTTTGCAGTTGTTGTATTAACACCATGTTTATCTGTTAATTGTTTTGCAATCTTATCTCTTTGAGTTTCATATTTTTCATAACTATTAAATACTTCAGGATCAATATGTTTATCCATAAGTGGTAAGTTCTTTGCAAGTGGAAGATCAATTGCTTCTTCAGGACTTTTTCCACCGTATTTTTCTGTTGTTTTAAGTGCAGCAATTATTGCACTATCATCAGTAACACCTGTATTTCTTCTCATTTCTTTTGCTTCAGCAATTGCGTTATTTGCATTATCTCCAAATTCTTGAGTATATAAATCATGTGTTTCTTGTGATCTTTCCCACTTGCTGTCTTCTTTTTCTGCTTGTCTTGCTTTATAGTCTGATCCGTAATATCCTCTCTTGAATGTATCTGATACTGCTCCTAATTCTCCACCAACTTTGTTTGCAGCTTTTGTTCCAAGTCTCTTTCCTCCAGATGCTGCAAGTGTTGCTGCTGATACAACTGCTTTAGGATCTCCAGAAATAAGTGCTGCAGAACCTGCTAAAACTCCTGCTCCAACTGCTGCTGTGTATCTTGTTCCAGCTTTTAATGCTTTAGGTGCAGTTGTCTTTATTCCGCCCCAGAAGTCCTTTCCAAGTGCTTTTGCTCTATCTTTTCCAGACATGTTGCCCCATCCTCTAATTAAGTGCATTCCTGTTGCTTTACCAATTCTTCTTCCTGCACGTCCGCCTACATTTAATAAACCTTTTCCAATTTTTGAATTCTTTGCCCTATCAAATGCAGCTCCTAATCTTCCTTGTTCTTCATCATTATCTAATTCTCCAACTTCTTCATCTTGATCATCTAGCATTTCTTCTTGTTGGTCTTCCATATCTTCTTGTTGATTGTCTAGCATTTCTGCTTGTTGTTCTTCCATTTCTGCTTGTTGTTCTTCAAGCATTCTTGCTTGTTCTGCTTGTTGTTCCTCAAGCATTTCTGCTCTTTCTTCTCCGGCTTCTTCTAATGCTTCTTGTTGATCTTCTAATTGTTGTCTGAAAGCATCTTCTCTTTCTTGTTGTTCCTGTTCCATTTCCTCTAATGCTCTTCTATCTGCATCGCTAAGTGCATCTGGATCGCCTAATTCATCTTTAAATGAATCTAATGCATCTCTTTCACTATCTATTAATTCTTGACTATCATTTTCATATAAGCTTGGTACTGCATCCATTCCGTCATCGCCGCTGTTGCCTCCGTCAGTGCCATCACCTGTACCTCCATCTGAGCCTTCTGGTAATGCATAATCGCTACCTCCAACATCATCTGATTCTGGAAGATCATGTTCACCATATCCTGCATATGGATCATCAATTTCTGCTGTTCTAGCTGGTTTATCATCAGATCCACCGCCGCCGCTTCCGCCGCTTCCGCCACTTCCGCCGCTTCCAGATCCTCCTCTTGCTCCTGCTTTATTAATTGCATTTGCAATTAATGAACCTGCAGCTGCTCCAGAGAATGCTCCTGCTGTCATAGCTCTATCAAATCCAAACATCTTACGTAGTAATTTCTCTGCTTGTGTCATAAATCCTAATACAACTATTGTATAAATTAAGTTTTCTGTTGCAAATTTTATAGCTGTACCAATAAAAATTGTATATATCAATAAATGGAATGGTTGCAAAAGCGCATTAAATACATACTCTTTAATCCATACACCAAATGCTTGTGCTTGACCATCTTTTAATTTATCTAGTGGATATGTTAAAGTAATAAGTGGTGCAATTAATGTTAAGAATGCCATGTATATAACCCTCTTGGTGTATATGAAGAAAAAGTATACTGTAAATGCAACAAGTGCAATATATACAATTAAATATCTCCATCCTACCATTCCTGTAAGGTTAGCATATAACCTTGCATATTGAGAGAAGTTAATAACACCTACGATTTTATCTCCATTTAATACATCTGATTTAGATGCGCCTCCTGTTGTTCCATCAAAAACTCCATCTAGGAAATTACTAAAATCTGTCTTATCACTTCCTGATATTTTAAATTCATTTCCGTCTCCACCTGTTTTACCAACATATTGTGTTTCTATTACATTAACTTTATTTTTTCCTATTACAATTTCTGTTAATTTATCTGTAATTATCATTGTAAATGACATTATATAGTGCAGTGTAAATAAAATTACAATTGCTGAAAGCCAATATGTAAACATTTGCTTATATTTAGCTTTATCATTTACTGATGCACTAGATATAATTATTCTAATTCCTATGTATACAAGTACTGATAATAATCCAACAAGTGCTAAAGTTCTTATTCCAACATACCATTTAGCAATTGTTTCTCTTAATGTTGTAATACTTGATTTATATTTATCTTTATCAACAAACTTGCTATAGTCAGATATTCCATTTACAAAGTCAGCATCAAGAAATGCTATTCTATTACTAAATATTGTCTCTGGTGTAACATATAAATAACCTGGGTATGCAACATCATTATCGTTTGTATCATCCCACCAGTTTCCATCTTTTCTTGCATCATCTCCTGGTTTAACATCAAATGTTAATCCTTCCCATGCTGCGCTAAATTTTGAACCTTTCTCAGTAAATACAACTGATTGTATTAAATTCAAAAATGCATCTGGAATCAATGTTAAAAATGATTTAATTGGGTTACTTAATGTTCCTCCTGCAGCACTTGGTTTTTTTGTTACATCTGCTTGTACATAATTTGGCATTATTGAACCTGAAACTATAACGAATAAGCAAATTACTAACATTATCTTTTGCATTGATTTTTTAATAGTTTCTCTCATATTTGCCTCCTCTCAATTGTTTTATTTTAATTATTATTATTCATTTTCATTTGTGCTAATTTATTTAAGTTTGTTTCTACGAATTCAAATTCTCTTTTTGTTGGTCTTATTTGTATAATTGCTGTATCTGCTCCAACTTTTAATAATCCTTCACCTTTTAAACATGTTACTAAGAATCCAGCTTCACCTTCACTTAGTTTAAATACTTCTTTTAAGTATTGAATTTCAGATTTATCTTGTGCTAAGAATAATTTTGTATCTGAAGATGTTAAAACTGCTTGTGCCTCAGGTTTTTCATAAAAGTCTTGGAATCTTTGAGAAATAATTGCAAGTGAAACATTTCTTTTTCTTGCACGTCTTGCCATTGTATTTAAGAAGTCTACAGCTTCTGGGTATGGTAAAAGCATCCATGCCTCATCAACTAAAACTCTTTTCTTACTTGCCTTTTCTCTATCTTCACTATTTTTCTTAACGTATTTTTCCCAGATCCAAGATAGAAGTATTTGTTGAGCTAGTGGTCTTGCAAATCTTTCTTCTAGTCCTGAAATGTCTAGGTTTATAAATGGTGCTCCATCTAACAATTCAAATGTAGATTGCCCATCAAAATATGCCATTTGTCCATTAAATTCTCTTACATATTGTTTCATAACTTTTATTAAGTAACTATAATGGAATCTATAGTCTGAGTTATCATTTTCTTGTGCTTTTTTAACTATTCTTTTATACCATGATCCAATTGTAGGCATTTTTTTCTTAGATTTTCCTAATGAATCATTTGTTCTTGCATTTGATTCATATAGACTTGATGGATCATTTGTTATACCAATTGCAGCATATTCTTCTGCAACTGCTTCTGA
>JAEEGL012895875.1_pt1 | contig 19882 bp, 7 predicted proteins | sample 9134231 | NCBI WGS metagenome assembly JAEEGL01 (sample SAMN16246548, study PRJNA631951) | gut metagenome | biome: gut microbiome; feature: rumen; material: fiber-attached | host: Bos | place: Iran: Karaj | collected 2018-10 | reverse complement strand
TCTTACCCCAATCATCAACGTTCGTGATCTGTCCACCGAATCTCTCGATGAGAGCCTTGCACTTATCAACAACTGCATTTCTCTCTTCGTCTTCGATATTAGCATTGACAACAACGGCTAACTCATACTTGTTCATGCTTTCTTACCTCCTTTTGGTCTCTGGCCGGGTATCGCTCCCGACAAGGAATATATATCACGAGCACTTATATTAACATACAAAAACGCAGAATGCAAGCATATTTTGCCACATCCTGCGCATATTTAAGCATTTCTGTCCACTCATAAAACTGCCGGTTCAGTCAAGCGTCTCTCCCATAAGTTCCAGAGCCTCTCTCATGACCTTTCCTATGGAATCATGTATAACAAGATCTGCCCTTCTGTCGGCACTGGTCTCACTCTTATTGATGAGGATCAGCTTACTTCCTCTGAAGTACTGTATAAGTCCTGCAGCCGGATATACTACAAGAGATGTACCGCCGATGATCAACGTATCCGCATTCTCTATAGCCTCTACGGAACGATTGATTATATTCTGATCCAGTCCCTCTTCATAGAGAACCACATCGGGCTTAACACGTCCGCCGCACTTGGGACACACGGGTATGCCCTCTGACTCAAGGATAAACTTCTCATCATAGAAGGCATGACACTTTTCACAGTAATTGCGGAGCACCGAACCGTGAAGTTCATATACCGTTTCAGAACCTGCTGCCTGATGAAGACCGTCTATATTCTGAGTGACCACTGCCTTAAGCTTGCCCATCTTCTCAAGCTTAGCCAAAGCCTTATGAGCATCATTGGGCTTCGCATCGGGATAGATGAGCTTATCCTTATAGAATGTAAAAAACTCATCCGGATAGCGCATATAGAAAGTATGTGATACCAGCTGCTCGGGAGTAAAATTGATCTTAAGCTTCTCGTTCCACAGACCGTTTGAACTTCTGAAATCCGGTATATTGGATTCCGTGCTCACACCGGCTCCGCCAAAGAATACGATATTATCACTCTCTTTAAGAATATCCGCCAATTCCTGTATCTGTTCTGACATACGCTCTCCTTTCTTTGTTTACATAACTCATCCCAAAATGACCCTAACAGTTCTTATACTTAGGAACCCACATGTTCCATCCGTTTTCCTTACGGTTCTCTTCAAGTTCATCAAGCTTGTCCTCGATACGGGACTTAACAAGCTCGCTTATCTCCTTGGTAGACATATCGCAATACTCTTCATAGCTTATCGGATCCATGAAGCAGACCTGAGTCGTGACTCTGCGATATGAGTTGTAGTCAAACGGAAGATGCGAATCATATATCGCTACAGGAACGATCGGAACCTTGGCATTCTTCGCTACCTTGAACGCTCCGGGAAGAAAATCCTGAAGCTTGTTGCCGTTGCGCTTATAACCGCCTTCCGGAAAATAGATGAACCTTCGGCCGTTTCGCACTTCTTCAGTCATCTCATTAAGAACCTTGACCTGCTGCCTGAAATCCGTTCTGTCGAGGCGAACACCCTTAACGAGACTGACCACCTGATCCGCCAGAGGCATCTTGGACCTCTCCGCGTCCATCACCACCGAGCACGGACCGTTGTGGGAATCCATTATCCCAAGCGCATCATATTTGCCCTGATGGTTGGCGTACATTATATAGCCTCCGTCCCCGGGCAGCTTCTCTTCTCCGTAGGAAACAGTCCTGATGCGGCCTCTCTTCTTGACATCATGTATGATGCTCAGGGCAAGCGAGTACCTCTTATCCATGTCGTACTTCTCTTCATGTCTGCAGTAGTACTCCGCCTTAAGGATATAATAGATGATAAGAATGATTGAAAAGATCACTAAACAATAGAATCTCAACATATAAAAAACTCTCCTTCAACTTAATAAGTATATCACATTTTAATTCGGATGTCCTTACCGTGACAGACACCCGAACAAGAGCCGTTTTAATATGATTTCATGCTGGCTAATATGTTCGTTTTGTGGTACGATAAAAGTTACTAAATTATCTTCATTAGGGGAGAATCACATCATGAATGACAAAAAAGAAAGAAACTCATTTACCGGATCGATTGGATTTGTTCTTGCCGCAGCAGGCAGCGCAGTGGGACTCGGAAATATCTGGAGATTCCCGTATCTGGCAGCAAGAGACGGCGGCGGACTGTTCCTTGTGATCTACTTTATCTTAGTACTTACCTTCGGATTTGCACTTCTCACAACCGAAGTTGCCATAGGACGTAAGACCAAGCAGAGTCCTCTTACAGCTTACAGTGTATTCAGCAAAAAATGGAAGCCACTCGGTGTCATGGCCTGCATAGTGCCCATGATGATCATGCCGTACTATTGTGTCATCGGAGGCTGGGTAGTCAAGTACTTCCTTGCTTTCCTTACCGGAGCAGGCGCAACTGCTGCAGAAGACGGATACTTCGGCGCATTTATTACTGATACATCAACACCCATCGGTATGATGATAGTGTTCCTTTTCCTCACAATGGTCGTTGTGCTGGCCGGCGTGGATAAGGGTATTGAGAAGTTCTCCAAGGTCATCATGCCCGCACTGGTTGTTCTTATCCTTGTTATATCCGTTTTCTCATTAAGCATCACTCACACGGATGATGCAGGGATCACACGTACCGGAATGGAAGGTCTCAAGATACTGTTCATCCCGGATAAGAGTTCGATCACATTCCAGAATATATTCTCAACCACCATGGATGCCATGGGTCAGTTATTCTACAGTTTAAGTGTTGCCATGGGTATCATGATAGCCTACGGTTCTTATATGAAGGATGACACCAACCTCAGCAAGTCTATCGGTCAGATCGAGATATTCGATACAGGCATAGCATTCCTTGCAGGTGTCATGATCATTCCTGCCGTATATGCTTTCATGGGCAGAGAAGGTATGGAAGCTTCAGGTCCCGGACTCATGTTCGTATCACTTCCCAAGGTGTTCCTGCAGATGGGCAGGATCGGAAGTATCATCGGATGCCTGTTCTTTGCAATGGTTCTCTTCGCGGCTACGACAAGTTCAGTATCGATACTTGAAGCAGTCGTATCAAGTTTTATGGATCAGTTCCATATGGAGAGAAGGAAGGCAACTCTTGTCGAAGGTGCCATTGCACTTGTGCTCGGTATCATCGTATGCTTAGGCTATAACAAGTTCTACTTCGAGGTAACTCTTCCTAACGGTGCCGTAGCCCAGATACTTGATATCATGGATTATATAAGCAATAACCTTCTGATGCCTGTAGTAGCGATCGGCACATGCATCCTTATCGGATGGATCGTTAAGCCTGATGCGATAATCGCAGAAGTGACCAAGAACAATGAGAAGTTCGGACGTAAGGGTCTGTACATAGTGATGATCAAGTACATCGCTCCGATCATGCTGTTCGCACTCTTACTCAAGGCCATCGGTCTTGTATAAAATACCACGGAGGGTAATGTATTGGGTGACAAAAAGAAACTTGGGGAAACAGAACCCATAGACAGATACGTCTGGAAGATGGTCATGGATAACGGCTATGACTGCGTATTTGGTGTGGACATAGAAGATCATTCCATATGGTTCTACCATGTATATGAGAGAAAGAATCCCGGCTCGGTTCATGCCAAGATAGAGAATGTCGGAGCTCCTCCGGATACTTTTGATCAGTTCATGGGTTATCTCTATGACAATGTGGTCGAAGAGGAGCAGGCTCCGTTTAAGGAGCAGATGGATGTCAGGTATATATGCAATGAGATAAACGAACGTGGTAACTTTGTCCGCACCGTGCATATGAACTTCATCGGGGAGAGAAAGTCCAAATGCTTTAAGATTTTCCCGCATGAGGCTGAGCCTGACAAGCTTCTGGGATTCGTATACGATATCTCGGCGGCTCTCGACCATGACTGGATGACGGATGAATATGCAAGGCTCGGCTTCCTTGAGAACGCTGAGAGGATGCTTGATGATATACCTATCGAGAGAGAGCAGTATTCGCTGGTGTATACCAATATCAAGGGATTCAAGGCCATCAACGATCTGTTCGGCGAGCAGAGCGGAGATATGGTCATATTCCAAACCAGAGATATACTGCGCACGCTCTTAAGACCGGTGATCATGGGCAGACTTGAGAACGATCACTTTGTGCTCATCACCAAGGATGAATTCCTGAGTGAGCAGAGCCTTAAGAGTCTTGCGAACCAGACCTACAGTGAAGGCTTCAAGCAATATGACTTCACGATCAGGTGCGGGATATACAGGATCCATGACAGAGACGTCTCGATCGGTAAGATGATCGACAGAGCGAAGCTTGCCGAGAAGTCGGTGCTCGAAACTGTCGGAAGATCTCACGTTATATACAATGATGACGTTCGTGTCAACTATGTCAAGCAGCGTGTTCTGATATCCGATATGAACAAGTCCATGGATTCAGGTGAGTTTAAGGCTTACTTCCAGGGCATCGTGGATGCCAGGACCGGACAGATCGACAGTGCCGAGGCACTGGTGCGCTGGCAGCACGGCAAGCTGGGCATGATTTCTCCCGGCGAGTTCATTCCCGCATTTGAGAGCGGCGGACAGATCTCTGCACTGGACAGATTCATGGTCGACCGGATCCTTGCCTTCAATACGGCCAGAGCCAAGGAGTTTAAGTTTGTGGTTCCGTGTGCCGTGAACCTTTCGAGGATAGATTTCTACAACACGGCATTCATGGATTATCTCTATAAGATGTTCAGTGAGACTCCGTTCGCCACGGACTATGTGAGGATAGAGGTGACCGAATCCGCTTATGCGGACCTTGAGAAAAATGCTAGCGATTTCCTTAACAGGCTTAAGGAGAAGGGTGTGAAGATCCTGCTTGATGACTACGGCAGCGGAATGTCTTCGCTCGCAACACTTGAGAACTTTGAGTTCGATACGGTTAAGCTTGATATGGGATTTGTTCATAAGATCGGTATTCAGGAAAAGGCTGAGATAATCATCAGATCAACGATAGAACTGTCACATGCTCTCGGAGCTACCGTTACAGCGGAAGGTGTGGAGACCGAGCAACAGCTGGATTTCCTGCGTGAAGCCGGATGTGATCACATACAGGGCTTCTACTTCTATAAGCCGGTGCCGGAGGATGAGTTCAGCAAGCTGCTGGGATAACCTGAAGAGAAACATATACGCCGGAAGCGGTCATTGATCCGCTTCCGGCGTTTTCTTATCCTTTATTCTTTATTATGTACTTACAGATCGGATTACCCATCGAAGAAAACTTCTCTTCATACTCCGTCATGATATTACCCTCGTTCATCCGCGGGTCATTATGAAGGTCAAAGGTCTTATCGATAAGTTCAAAATCACTGTACTGCAGTTCTTCCAACGCAAAATCAAATAATACCCTGTTATCCGTCTTAAACTCTATGGTGCCGTCGGGAGTAAGGATGTTGTGGAAACGCTCAAGGAACTGCCTCGACGGAAGCCGCCTCTTGGCATGTCGATCCTTTGGCCAGGGATCCGAGAAGTTAAGATATATCTTCTCCACTTCTCCCGGTGCAAAGACTTCCTCTATCCCCATGGCATCCATCAGGATGAACCTTAAGTTCGGAAGCTCATTGCCTTCCAGCTTTCTCACCGCCTTGAGAAGTACCGTTGAGTGATTCTCTATGCCGATATAATTGATCCCGGGATCATTGGCTGCAAGAGTCGTTATGAACCTTCCCTTGCCCGTTCCTACTTCTATATGAAGGGGACGGCCTTCGCCTTTTACGGCAAAGGCTTCTCCCCACTGTCCCTGCATTGAATCGGGATCATTTATCACAAATCTGTTGGCGGCGATCATATCCTCCGCCCCTTTAATATGTCTGAGTCTCATTATGCATTCCTATTCTAGTTGGCCGGAGGGAATAACAGTCCCCCGGACTGTTATTCATATTCCACTGTTGCCGGAGGCTTCGGTGTATAGTCGAAGAGAACGCGGTTGATGCCGGGTACTTCGGAGATGATCCTCTGTACCAGATGATCTATGAGCTCATCGCTTAAGTGCTCAACCGTCACTTCCATAACGTCTGTAGTATTTATAGCACGGATTATGCAAGGCCAGTCAAAGGTACGCTTGCCGTCCTTAACACCCGTTGATTTGAAATCAGGAACGACAGTAAAGTACTGCCATACCTTGCCCTCAAGTCCGTTCTTGGCAAACTCCTCACGAAGGATGGCATCCGATTCGCGGACTGCCTCCAGACGGTCTCTCGTGATCGCACCGGGACAACGGACTCCGAGTCCGGGACCCGGGAAGGGCTGACGATATACCATACCTGCCGGAAGACCAAGCCTCTCACCCACGATACGAACCTCATCCTTGAACAGTATCTTAACGGGCTCAACCAGTTCAAACTGCATATCCTCAGGAAGACCGCCTGCATTGTGGTGAGCCTTGATACCTGCTTCACTCTCCAGTATGTCGGGCCAAATCGTTCCCTGAGCGAGGAACTCGATGCCGTCAAGCTTACGAGCCTCCTCGGCGAACACCTCTATGAACTCTCCGCCTATGATCTTACGCTTCTGCTCAGGATCCGTTACCCCTGCAAGCTTGTCAAGGAATCTGTCCGTCGCATCCACATATACAAGATTGGCTTTCATCTGGTTACGGAACACTTCTATAACCTGCTCAGGCTCGCCCTTACGCAACAGTCCGTGATTGACATGCACACAGGTAAGCTTATCACCTATAGCCTTTATGAGCATGGCAGCAACAACGGAAGAATCTACGCCTCCCGATAAAGCAAGCAATACCTTCTTATCCCCTATCTGTTCGCGAAGTGCCTTAAGCTGCTCCTCGATATAGGCATCTGCAAGTTCCGGTGTGGTGATTCGGACCATATCGTCCGGTCTTCTGTCGTTCATTTGATCTCCTCCTGTTATTATGTCATTATCTCTTTTTCACTTTTTGCTATCTGTCTTGCTCTCCTTTGTATGCGATCGCCGGCAGATATACAACAATTTTACCCCTACCCTATAGTCCAGTCAAGAAAATCGCACACCATCCACTACTTCAAAATCCTGCAAAGAAACAGCACACCGAGAAGCTGTTTTACACAAAAAGCAGGGGCGGGATGATAATCCCGCCCGAATAAATCTTCCTGCTATATTCAACTGATCATTGATCCGGATCACTCTGCAAACGAAACTTCAATTCCTAATCCACCGTAACTGTCAAAAGTAACCATTCGAGTGAACCCTAAGAGATTTACATATTTAGTATTGGTCACCAATGAACCTTTCTTTATGTTTATGAAGAATTCCCGATGGTTTTGATCATCAAGCATAACATCAAGCACTTCATACATACCGTTGAGCTTGCTGCCCGTCACGGAATCCGTTATCGAAATGATCTTACCTGATCCATCCCAGGTTATCTTAGCGTTGATCATGGAATCTTCCAATGCTTTCTGCTCATCAAGTTTATCAAAGATGAGTTTCATGGCTTTATTCATGTCTACCAGGTTCAGGCACCAGCTGCCGGGAACACCCTTCTGAACCGTGAATCCATGCTCGTACTTGCTGTGGATGGCATTCATGTACGGATTGATATACCAGTTATTGCCAGATCTGTAGAACGGCGAATATGATTCTACCGGAACACCGTATTCATTCAGATGATACTGCTGACCCCCCTCTTCGATCGTTTTTGCTGATACAGACCCGTCTTCGCCGCTAAGTATCATAAACGGAATTATATCATCCTGCAGAGTATTCTTAGCTGCAATCCAATCATTATAGTTCGTGAATATTCTTAGCTGTTCTTCTTCAGACAGTCCGGAGATTATTTCATTCAGAGTGCTCTCGCTATTAATCCTTACACCACCCTCTACAACAGGCATTATCATTCCGGATATATCTCTATAGTAGAGTTTTCCTCCAAATCTCACATATCCGTATTGTCCGGATTCCGGAATATTGACCCTTCCGTCATCTTCCACAAGTACTGTCATAGAACTATTGTAGTTATCAACCGTATTGGCTCCCACACAAGGCAATCCATTTGCTCCGATAATAACAATATCCTTAAACGGATTGGGTTTTGTTCCCAGGAGAACAGTGCAACCACGTGCAACCGAAGTTACGCCAAATCCTGACATGATAACAAACTCTTTGATACTTCCATCTTTGTTATAATTGCAGAATACTTGATTGTTATTCTGTGTCCACGCTGTCAGGTTCGTTGACATCTTGCCGTCTGTTCCGTAGTAATACCACTTCTTGCCGGTCTTACGGACAACATTCTTCTCTAACCTGCCTTCAGGATCAAAATAGTAATATGCAGTCTTACCGTCAGAAGCCTTAACAGCCGTACGCCCCGTAGCAAGAATGCCCTTCTTACTGATGTAGGCTTCATCCGTAGCTGTGTTGTCAAGATAGATGAATCCTTCTGTTCCTTCCTCAACAGTTCCGTCTGTACCAAATCTGTAGAGCTTACCCTTGATCGTAACATCTGTGTCACATGCCAGCGCTCCATACGGGATATCATCTGTCGCACTCTGATTCAGATATACACTCTTCTTCAGCGTATCGGTTACAGGAATTCCGTCTTTATCAATAACGATACCCTTCGAATCAGTCATAAGTCCCGGAAGCTTGTTAAATCCCGTAACAGCGGCGCATGTCTTAGGGTCAAAATAGAAGAAGTACCGGCCATCGTATTCGTATTCTTTGTATGCATCCGCATCCTCTATCTCGGGATCCTCGATCATATGCCATCCCGTTACTGCATACGGATCTTCTTCATCATTGTTTATAAGATACAACTTGCCCTTGATCATCAAAAGCTCTCCGGCTACATCGCTGACTCCGACCGGTTCCACGAATGAGATCATCTGATAATATTTCTTTTTATCAACAGTGATAAGTCCCGACTTTAAGCTTCCGTCCTTTTCAATGACATATAATGTCTTATCGATCTTTTCCAGCCTTGCTTTTTTGCCGGTTCTGAGTGAGCATGCGGCCGGATCTGTCTTGCCATCGCCGACTTCTCCGTAATTGGTACAATAATACTTGCCCTTATAGGGTATTTCTATCGGATCTTCTTTATCATACAGAAGTATTCCTTTCGGACTGAACAAGTAAGATTTACCTTCATACTTATATATTCCGGTTGCCAGGACACCTGTCTTATCCTTGACAAATACGAATTCCTCCGCCTTCTCATCATAATTGAATCCTTTGTTCTGAATGATGGATCCATCCGTTTTACACCAATATAACTTATTCTTAAATGTAACCGAATCTGATTGGGGCTTTCCATCATAATCTCTTAATCCAAGCTGTGATGTGGTCAGATCGAACCAGTAAGCAACATCTTCGATCTTCACAATACCCGTCACAAGCTTGCCTTTAGAGTCAGCATAATAGGTTTTTACATAGTCGCTACCACTTAATTCATATATCCATGCACCCTTGATCTGTACATAAGAATCATCGGTGGCATTCTCCGGATCTTCAGCTGTAGTGTAATACAGAACTACGCCCTTTTCAGGCTTACCTGCCGTCTGAGACTTTGCAAAAACAGGATAATACTTATCTTCCACATTAACATAGGTATTTATCACCGGTGCAAAAGAATTACCGGCTATGCGACCGTCAGCATCGAATGTGTACTGCTTACCCTTTATGATGCAGGTGCAGCTCTTCAGTGCACATCCTGTCTTGTCAAGATATATCGTGCCGTTGGCATCCGTAAAGAATTTATTCGTATATGCGGCCCCGTTCTTATCGGTGGCATGAAGCTGCCCGTCAACGCCTGTGTATGCAACATTAAGCGGGATCTTCGTGATTATCCCTTTGTCCGCTTCTTCAGAGGAAGGTGTTGTCGGATAATAGTACTTGCTCTTTATCCTGAAAGGAGCGGTTACAGCCTTACAGTCCACAGGATCAAAGTATACGGCAAATGCTGCATCCTTATCGCCTGACTTGACTGCCTTGGTACCGTCCTTGTCAAAGAATACAAATCCTGTGGCCATTATTCCCTTATTAAACCAGTAAATAAGCGAACTCTCGGGATATTTTCCGGTCAGATCCGACATAAACAGTCCGCCGTCACCGAGGATAGTCCATCCCTTGCCACGCTGTACCATTTGTCCTGCTTTTCCAATCAATCCGGTCTCGGGATCATAATAGTATTCCTTATCATCAATCTTCACCCAGCCTGTCTGAAGTTCACCAGATTTATTGACGCACATGCCGGTTATGGTCTCAGTATCCTTGTCTTTAGTTCCTCTGATCAGAGTAGCCATCCAATCACCATCCGCCTTTTTAAATGCGTATAGCTTCTTGCCGGACTTAATCACAGTTGTATTATAATCGACACACACGATCCCCGTAGCAGGATCGGCATATACAACGATGTCTTCTTTTAATGCCGCGTTACCTGTTGCGATGACCTTAAACCTTTTATCTTTATCCTCCGAAGCCCTAAATCCGTCAGGATCAAGAGCTATAAAACCTGTGATCGGTTTATTTTTGCTGTAGAAATACTGTACATAATTATCCGTATCATAATAGTAGCCATCCGCTGTCAAGGTACAGCTGATCTGCTTCTCCGAATATACGGGATCGACTATGGTAGCCGTCACCGTGACCTGTCCGGGTCTGTGGAACCTGATAGAGTTGGTTGTCACGCCGTTCTCAGGAATTGTCCAGGCGCGATCAGAAAACTCTGCTATACTGCTGTTACTGACCGTCCATACAACTCTTCCCGTATAATCCTTGTCAAGCGTTATTTCAAGTTCTTTATAAATACCTGTCCCTCTTTCATATACTTCAGGAGAATCAAAGACAATCGGTGTATTCTTATGAGTGAACTTCATCGATTTAATCTTTTTCTGTGTACCGCTGACAGTGACCGTGATCTTTTCAGAAACCGTCTTTCCCGCACGGTTTTTGGAATTGGCAGTTGCCGTGATATCTGCTGTACCTGCCTTAAGAGCCTTAACATTACCGCTGGCATCTACAGACAATACACTGGGATCACTGCTCTCTATCTTAATGCCGGGATCGCTCGGCATACTCGGCTTTGTGACAAATGCCACTACAGAGAATGTCTTACCGACAGAGACTGTTACTTTTCCATAAGGAATATCCGTATAGTCCAAACCACTCAAAGGTCCAAAAGTAATCTCCTCAACAGAAACCGGGATGAATACCGGTGTCTTAAGCGTATATTCCAGACCCGTAGGTATAATAAAATCACCTTCGCCTTCACCGGTTACTGCTTCAAAGAAAACCTGATACTTGCCGGTCTCAAGGTCTGTCCATGTAAACTTATTATCCGCAGGCTCAATTTTTTTCTTTGTTCCATTCGGATAGATAAGGGTTGCAGCTGTATAGTCTCCTGCCGGAATGGTTAATGCTCCCTTTTCATAAGAACTATCCGATTCGGAACCTGACGCAGGTGTGATCACAAATGCCGTATCAGCAACTGCTGCAGAAATCGTAAAGTCAAGCATATTGGATTCAGCAGTAAGCGTTTCGTCTTCTCCCGACAGAGCTGCCCATATCTTATACTCACCTACAGTCTGTCCTTCTACCGGCAATTCTACCGGCTTAAACTTTGACAGATCGCACTGATCCAATACTGTATAAATGCCGTCTTCAAGTGTTTCCGCAGAACACATCCTGAATTCTGCAGCCTTATATGTATCCGGTATGGCAGCTGTGTTCATGGTGACACACATCTTGCCTTCAATGCCCATATAGGCTATGGCGGGCTTGAATCTCTCAGTCGCAATGGTGATCGTTATTGCTGCAGTTATATTGCTGATCGTGTATACACCATTCACAGCAGTTAACTCTGTCTCACCGTTCTTAACAGATGTGACTTCATAGCCCGGATTCGCATCTACCTTGAACGCAAAGCTATCGCCATAAGAAACGGTAACCTTATTAGTATCCGGAAGCGTCGTATTCGGAGCGGAGTCATCGCTACCCTTATACTTAACGATTGCGTTTTCAAAGCTTGTAAATGTAACATCATATGTAGCAAGTCCTACTGTTGCCGTAATGGTACAATCGTTCGTTACTGATGGGATAGTATACAAACCATTTTCATTACCGGTAAGTTCTATCGAATTGGAATCCATCACATAAGTTACCGACTTTACTTCCCAGCCTTCTTCCTCGGCTGTAACTGTGAAGCTGTAGTCCTGCCCTTGTTCTACCGTGGCTTTCCCATCGCCGATAGGATCACAATCGCCTGCTGCTGCGAACCGTACGCCCTCGCCATTAAATGTGAGCGTATGCGTCACTACAGATTGATCATACGGCTTTATCGTAATTGCAACAGATTTAACCTTTTCCCTGTCACCGTCAGCAATCGTATAACCGAATTCCTCAAATTGTCCTAACTTGGGACCTAATGTGGCTTTTTCTTTGGTCAATTTCTGACCGGCTTTTGCGGTAAGAAATACTGTTGCAGTGAATTGAGTTTCTGCATCGCCATCAGCAAAAAACTTTATGGCTTTTGAGGGATCGATGATATAGAAATCGCCTAAGTTCCAACCATAATCTTCATTCTCCTCTTCCCAAGAAACCATTCCGATATTACTGCCTTCGGCAACAGGTTCTGCATCTGATAAGGTAACCTTAATTGAAGTCGATGCATCAAATGCACCGAGCAGCTCAGTTTCCGAAGTCTCTTCTTCAGAGATGACATCCACACTCTCTTCCTCTGACTTCTCTTCGGGAATGATATCCGAACTATCCTCCAAAGATACTTCTTCAGAGATGAGCTCCGAGCTGTCCTCTTCAGTGACAGCAACATCATCCTCTGTCTCATATGCAGGTACATCGTTAAGTGTCTCTGCGTACACTCCCGGCATGCCTGTCATCGTCATGGCTATCGCCATAAACAACGCAAGCGGCCTTGTCAGAAATCGATTGAATTTCCTCATGATTTTTCTCCTTTTCACCTTTTATTTGCTATCTGTCACGCACCTTTATGCACGCGATCAGCATATACATAATATATTCTAATCCCCTTATCTACCTCAGTCAATCAATTAAATGTATTAAAGTAGACCTCCTGTAAATAATCAAGCCCGGCCAACGATTTATCGAAGGCCGGGCTTGATGCTTTATCACTTTACATCATATCCGTATCTGCGCATGGCTCCTGCCATCCCCATCAGTATGAATATGATCGGTGTACATATGATCTGCTGGTAACAGAAGAAGTTGTGACAGACGGCTTAAGATCCATGCGGTGACCGACTGAAGGCTCATTTCACTGTTCTTTTATTCTTAGAATTTTTAGTCTTATTGCTCATATTACTCTCATCCAAAACCGACTATGTCATTATACCAAACAGAATCTTCAGACGCAAAAGGAGCCGGCATATGCCGGCTCCCGATCTGTCTTACGGATCAACTGATATAGTCGATTCGTATTGTTTTGTATCCTGATACACACATTAAGGTTCAGGGGTAAAAGCAACTATCTTCTTACCGCTCTTAGGTGTAACCGTTACCTTGACATACTGATCTGTTATTGAACCGTCAAGGCTCATGTATTCATATGCTACCCAACCGGAGATACCGCTCTTATCCGTATATCCGCCTTTGCCATCCTCAGGAGCAGTGGTACATATAAGCTTACCGCTTCGAGTTACATCAAAGTATGATGCAAATCTGTTGATCACACCATTAGTGTTGATACCAAGGACACGAGGCTTTCTATCTGCACCAAACACAGCATATTCCCTGTGTGTCGCAGGATCTCCACTGCTTACAACCACGATATTATTCAATGTACTGAATCCAAGATCGGCGCTGTCCTCAAAGTCCTTAAGAGTAACTGTCTTAACCGTAACCTTGGCCTTGGGAGCAGGAGCCGCCGTTACCTTTACAGCCTTAGCCTTGGCAATAGCATTACCGTCAGCATCAAGAGGTGTGACGGTGAACTCATATTTACCCTTAGGAATATCGAGATTACCATCTGAATCAGCGTATCTTACAGTGAATGCTCCATTCGTGAGAGTGACTATTCCGTTAGCATCTGTTGCTGCCGCTATACGTGCGGCAAATTTACCCTCTGAAGGATCTTTGGTAACTGTGATAAGTGCCTTAGTGAACTTCTCGCTGCCCGCAGTTACTGTATAAGTAACATCATTGTAAGCACCTGCCTGTTCATAAATCTCTTCATCATCATACTCTAAATGGCTGAATATCTTGCCCTTATTGTCCTTAACAACCGGCTTGCCGTCCTTAAATGCCGCATCATACTCATTCTTGGCAGCAACCTTTGTTGTTGTCTTGGCTGCAGTGATAAGAGTGTTAGTTACCTTAATGTTATACTTAACGTTCGGTTTTACGCTCTTATCGGTAATGGTAATAACCGTCTCATGTGCTGAGGGTGCGATCTCATAATAGCTTTCACCATTCTTCACCTTATCCTTGTTGATCACCTTACCGCCCTTGACGCTTACTGCATTGTTTACGATTGACAGCGTGTTGAACGAAGAAACGCGTAACTCCATCGGCTTATCAGCGGCGAATTTGTTTTCGAATTTAAGATCCTTTGCTACGGGATTAACATATCCACCGTATAACTGTGCAAAACCGCCTCTGTTAGCATAATCATATAATCTAAAGTACATATCGCTGTCTGCTGCGATCGTGAATGCAGCCTTAAACGGCTTCTTAACGGAACCGTCTGTAACAGTTGCCGTGATATTAACCTTACCAAGCTTGGTCACAACCAGCTTGCCATTCTCAAGCTTAGCTGCACCTGATACCTTGAAGACAACATTATCAATCTTAGTATCGGTTACAGTATATGCTGCAAGAGTCTTACCATCTATATCTTCTGATACGTAATCCTTCTTATTATTGGTTACAGGCACTCTGTTGTTATACGAATCAGTCAGTGTAAGATAGGCGGGCTGCGATACTTCGGTTGTCAGGAATATGGTATTACTCCGGCCAACTACAACGTTACCGTCGTAATCAGCAGCTTTAGCCTTAACCGTAAATCCTTTTACACCTCCGAATGTCACATTCTTATCAACTGTTACCGTTCCGTTCTTTACCGTGATACCGGGGATCGTTATATCATTGCCGACTGTATCTGCAATCGACCACACAACCTTCTTGACTGCAGGTTTAACAGGTTCATATGTAAGTGTAGTCTTAAGTGTTGCTGCCTTGCCGGGCACCTTATATATCCTGGTCGTAGGTGCAGTCACTGTAAGACCTTCTATGCCTTGTAATACCTTGAACGAATATGCTGCAGTCACTTCCTTGCCGAGAGGCTCCAGTGCGTATGCAACTATCTTATAGCTGCCGGCTTCAATCTCCTTGGGATAGATGGTAACTATATTATTATCCTCTGATATAACAATCGAATTATGATCCGAATCCCAGATTTCCTTTGTCTTGGTATTGACAAGTTCTACCTTCTGAAGCTTCCTGGCATAATCCGTAACAGGTACATTCTTGGCTGCATCGGGATAATCTACGGAAATGATATCCAATGCATCCATTCCGGTATAAACCTTGGTCTTACCAAGAAGATTATTAACCTTAAGCTTGGTAGCATAGATGACATCATGCTTTTCGCCATCTTCACCTGTGTAAACATTGGGCTTGGTAATAAGCTTAGTATCATCTAAAGTAAGCGCATTTGATCCTAAAGGATCAGGCGCGATCACAGTTTCAAACGAACCTGTTGCAGAAACCCCGGTTGCCTGTACAATACCCACACTGCCACTGTACCGTACGGGATTAGGATCAAATGTATCCGAATCATAGGCCAGCTTAACTGTATAAGATTGCTTCTCACCTTGTACAGGAACGATCTTATGTATTTCACTCTGATAAGGAGTGGTTGCCGTTGTCTTAAGCTTGATCTCGTAGTACAGACCATCCAGACTCTTGATCCCCTGATCGACTGCAGACATATCCATATTCATTACTATAGAGTTGGCTGTAGCCATAGGCTCTACAGTAAATCCTGAAACAGCCTCATTAGTAAGAGTGCCGGAGATCACGGTAACAGTTGCTGTATCAATGGTTACATCATTGACTGCATCCGTAAGTGTAAGTGTAAATGTATCATTCTTAAGGTCGTCCCAATCAGCTGCCTTACATGAAAGAGTCAATGTACTGTTATCAGCGGTTGAACCCTTAACTACTTTAATATCACCGGTATTAAGATCTGCCGTATACTTGGCATCGTCAAGCTTACCGTTAAGAGTGATGGTCCTTGTAGAACCGATCACAAGCTCGTAACCAGGATCTGCAATATTAAACGCTGATGCGTCAATCTTCTCCGAAACCTTGAAGTATGCTGTCTTGGTAACAGCACCCTCTGCCTTATCTTCAGTCACTTCTACCTTGATCAGTTTTCCCGCCAGTGGTTCTAATTGCAGGCTGGCAGACTGATTTAAAGGGGCAGGGGGGACGTTAACAGCAACTGCTGCAGTCCACTTTGTCGATCCATCATCATTCTTTTCAGCATAAGAAACTTTTCCAGAAGCTATATCCATATAACTTCCGCCGCTGACAAGGTTCAAGGTCAATGACTTGTTGTAATTAATATCCTTAGGAGATGTCTCTGTTGTATTATCTACAACTTCTGCAACATAACCATCGACATTAACAAGTGCATAATCTGCCTCTGTATTAACGATAACCTTATATGCCGTCTTAACTGAAGCAATGCTGATCGTGCATGTTCCATCATCTGCGACCGTCTGGGGCTTAATCTTGGCCTCCAGTTTTTTATCTATCTCTGCCTTCTGTTCCGCAGTAAGAGAAGGCAAGTACGTATACTTGTAGCCACCGGAATTCACAGTCTGTGCATAAGGCTTGATCACATTCTCATAATCCGTATTCGACAGAAGCGAAACTGAATCCAGTTTATAGCCGGCAGCAGCTCCGATCGTCATAACAGCCTGATCACCATAAGTGAACTCATAACCCTTCATGCTGATTCCTTCAAAGAAATCTGCACCACTTATTGAACCTGAATAAGATAATCCATCCTTCAGCTTAACCCCTTTGCCGTTATCCTTGGCCGTTATGTCCAAGGCTTTCATATCAGAAGTTACAACTGCAACAGGCTGACTCTTATAGCCGCCATCCACAGCAGTGGCAGTAGCAACTGCCTTATATGATACTTTCATACTGCTGCCGTCTGAAGAAGCAATTGTATCTTCCTTGTAAGGAGCAAATGCTATAGCCTGAAGTTCATCTCTAGGGATCTTATAGATCTCACGATATGGATTAAAACTGCTGATGAGTGTCATCGGCTTAGCAGATCCACCATTTACTTTATACTGAGTAGTACCTACTCTGTATATCACCTGACTGTTCGGTCCATATGCAGAGAGTTCACATGTTATACCGTCAATGTCGTTCTTATAGTATCTTACATCATCAACTAATACCGTGTTTCCGCTCGTCCAAGCAGCGTGACCGTTTACAAACGGCTTCGAAGAAAAACTGTACTTAAAAAGAACATCACCTTCAACAGAAACACCTTCCTTAGTGTCACCGGACTTGATCCTTGCGGTAGCGATCGTCCATTTTGAATTATCGGCAGGAGCTGTCAACCGGTAACGATAACCCATTGAAGGATCATACTCGTAATAACCGGTTTCCTTTCCTGCCAGTGTTGTCTTGACGAAATCCACATCCTTATACTTTGCCTTAACACTCACATATGCATGCAGCATATTACCTGCCTGCATTGTGATGGTTCCGGTTGTCTTACCGTCTTTAGTTGTAAGTGTTACCGGTACATCTGTGTGGTCATGATCAATAGGAGAACTTGCTCCGGGCTTAGTCTCTGTAACGAGAATACCGGCTATATCGTCATCTACCTCAATGTTAACCGTTGCCTTGGGTATAGCCTTGGCTGCTGCAGTAATAGTAATATCCTTACCAGCTTCAACTGCATTCTCGATATCTTCCTTAGATACTACATACGTATTACTCAATGCGGCTGCCTTAACCGTCATTGAATTATTATCATACTTGGCTGTCGGTACACCGAGCTCATAATCATAAGTACTGATTCCTGTTACAAATTCTTCACTTACAGTGATATCGGATACGAGTCCGGTAAGCTTACCCTCTGTAAGGCCATTCATGACAGTTGTCTTGGTAAGTTCTTTTGTTTCGCTTCCGCCGGCCACTGTGGCTTCTGCTATAGATACATTAACTGCATCAAAGTGCTTGATCTTAACAGTTTTTGCATCATCTGCTTCTATTGCAAAAGAACCGGGCGTGAGTCCTGACTTGTAGTCCTTCACAACCGCAACCTTAGTGTCGGCAATCTTTACAGAATTGCTTGTTAACACTTTCTTATCAGGTGTTCTGATATAAAGTGCAACCGTATTGCCTGTATCAACCGTGAGGGTTCCTATTCCATTATTAAATGTAATGACAGAAGGATCTGCTTTAGAATGATACTTTCCATCTGAATCTTTAGTATACTCCTGAGCAGCTATATCTGCACCGGGTGCATCAGCAATATCAATAGTGATCTTTTTCTTAGCTTCAACCGTTGTGGCTGTAACCGTGATCGTCTTTCCTGCGATAACTGCTGCAATGATATCTTCCTTGGGAATAGTATATGTATCACCTGTGATATCTATGTCCTTTGCAGTATCAGTGCCTACGGCATATGTAAGCCTTGATATCTTATAACTCTCAACAGGATCAAGCGTGAATGTAAAGTCTGTGTCAGCCTTTATATACTTCTTTCCTGCATCTTCTGTTTCTGCAGCGCCATCTACTAACACGCCCTCTGAAGGAACAATTCCGGCCTCAGCTATATTGGCAGTATTAGCCGCCAAAGCGATGCCTGAAGAAACCATCTTGCCTGTAGTGATCGTTATGGTTGTGTCAGAGGTTAATGCTGTTGTAGGATAATTACCATCCTTGTTAAGAGTAATAGCCGTCTCACCCTGCTTAACGGAGGTGATAAGATCATAAGGATTCTTTGTGGTAATCTTGGTGATCTCAACTGTATCACCCTTAATAATATTTTCCTTAAGGCTTCCGGATGAAAGAGCAGCGTCTTCCACTGCTGCCCCATCAGTCGCAGATCCTTTGTATGCCTGATAAGAGACACTTGCTACATTTTCACCTGATATAGTGAGTTCTACTTTCTCCGGTTGTTTGGTAAATCTGCCGTAGAATGTCTTACCATCTTCTCCTAAATCAGTAGAAGCTGTATAGGATGTAATGGCTGCTCCGGAATAATCACTTTCTTCAAACCAACCGCTAAAGTCATATCCGGCAAATGTAGGAGCTGCAACCAATGCAGATTCCTCCCCAAAGGTAAGAGTATTCTCTACATCTTCTATTTCCTCCCATCCGTCAGGAGCTTCTTCAAGAGTGTTTCCATCATAGAACTTAACATCATATTTAGCTGTATACTTCTTTGCTGTCTTGGTCAGTGTAATGATTACATCTGTACCTGTGCTATTAACACTAACAAGATCATCAGATGATAGCGTAAACTTGTTTTCATTTACTGTTATATCGCCCAATCCGGTTGCTGAAACAGACCACGCGCCGGTATATCCTGTTCCTGCTGCTGTATCAGGATCTCCAAGAGTCTTTGTTATAGGTGTTGCAGAAGCAGGTATAGCATCAACCTGCGCTACATAACCGGACATGGTAACAGAATCTCCAATCTGCCATTCGAGCGCATGCTTTTTATCAACATCATCTTTATCATAAGCATAAACGTTAAAAGCCGTAATCTTGCCATCAATCGTCCAATATTCGCCATTCCATATAAAAGTGCCATTTTCTAATGTATAATAATATGGTACTTCGACACTAAATAACTCACTAAGCCCCTTCCCGCCGAAACTACATGCTGTAACTGTACTTTCCACCATTT
>JAEEGL013265487.1_pt1 | contig 19883 bp, 19 predicted proteins | sample 9134231 | NCBI WGS metagenome assembly JAEEGL01 (sample SAMN16246548, study PRJNA631951) | gut metagenome | biome: gut microbiome; feature: rumen; material: fiber-attached | host: Bos | place: Iran: Karaj | collected 2018-10 | reverse complement strand
TTTCGACAATCTTACAAAGAAAGAAGTCTCAAATCTTCAGAAAGAAAAGGCAAAGCTTGAGAAAAACCTCGGCGGTATCAAAGATATGAAAGAGCTCCCAGGAGTTATCTTCATCATCGATACACACAAAGAGCAGATTGCTGTTGCAGAAGCTCGCCGCATGGGAATTCCTGTTGTAGCTGTCGTTGATACAAACTGTAACCCAGAGGGCATCACATATCCTATTCCTGGTAACGATGACGCTATTCGCGCTATCTCCCTCTTTACTTCTATCATTGCAAACGCAGTTGTAGAGGCTAACAACGAAGAAGGTCTTAAGATCATCGAAACTCTTGGTGAAGAAGAGGAAGTTCAGACTGACGCTTCAACTAAGAAAGATGACGAGGAAATCGTTGACTACTCAAACTACACTCCTACAGAAGCTAAAGAAGAGGATGTAGAGGCTGACGAGGAAGAAGACCTCGAGGAAAAATTCACTAAATAAATAATCTAGGAGCTATAATTATGGCATTTACAGCTGCTGATGTAAAAGCATTGCGTGAGTCTACCGGTGCCGGAATGTTGGACTGCAAAAAAGCACTCCAGGAAGCCGACGGTAACATCGCAGAAGCTGAGAAAATCTTGAAAGAAAAAGGTCTTGCTGCAATGGCAAAACGTACTGACCGCGCTGCTGGCGAAGGTCGTATCGTCATCAAGCAGGACGGAAATAAAGTTGCTATGGTTGAAGTTGTTTGTGAAACTGACTTTGTTGCAAACAACCCTGATTTCGTAGCTGTTGCAGAAAAAGCTGCTGAGATTACTCTCAAGAACGGATCTGGTGAGATTACTGACGAGCACAAGGCTGCAATCGATGCAGTTTTGATCAAGTTCCGTGAGAACATTTCTGTTCGCCGTGCAGAATGCATCGAAGTTCCTGCAAATGCTTCTGTTGGTACATACGTACACTCAGACAACAAAACAGGTGCTGTCGTTGTAGTTGAGGGTGCTGCTTCAGACGAGGTAAAAGCATTCGCTAAAGACTGCTGTCTCCACCTTGCAGCATTTACACCTGCTTACATAACAAAGGCTGATGTTCCACAGAGCTACATCGACGAGCAGAAAGAGATTTTTGCCGCTCAGATGGCTGCTGATGAAAAAATGGCTTCTAAACCACAGAACGTCAAAGATGGAATTCTTCAGGGAAAGATCAACAAGCTCCTTGCAGAAAACTGTTTCGTAGATCAGGCTTTCGTAAAAGACGACAAAGTAACTGTTGCTAAAAAACTTGAGGAAGTTGGCAAAGCAGCAGGAAGCAAACTTTCTTTCGGAAAGATTGCTCTTTTTGTGCTTGGTAAATAATTTTATTAAAAATAAAGCGGTTGGAATGAATCTTCCGACCGCTTTTTATATTTTTTTAGTGAGGAGAAAATACTATGGCTTTTGATGCAAAATCGAAGATGGATAAAACACTTGAGTCTTTGAAAAACGAATTAAATACTATCCGCACTGGTCGTGCGTCGGCTTCAATCTTTGACAAAGTTAGAGTTGATTATTACGGACAGAAGTCGCCTTTGAATCAGGTTGCTCAGATTTCGATTCCTGAAGCTAGAACTGTTGTAATTTCTCCGTTTGATAAATCTCTTATTTCAGAAATAGAAAAAGCAATTCAGGTTGCTGATTTGGGATTGAATCCTTCAAACGATGGAAAGGTTATCAGAATCTCCATCCCTGCCCTTACTGCAGATCGCCGAAAGGAGCTTGTAAAGCAGGCTAAGAATATGGCTGAGAATTATCGCACGACAATCCGCAATGTTCGTCGTGACGGAAACGATGACCTTAAGAAACAGCAGAAGGCCGGCGAGATTACCGAAGATCAGCTCAAGAAAGAGACAGATGACCTTCAGAAGCTTACCGACAAATATATTGCAGATATCAATGCTGTATATGATGCAAAAGAAAAAGAAATTCTTGCATAAAAATGACTAAAGAAGAAATCATATCCCGCGGAGTTCCTGTTCATGTTGGAATCATCATGGACGGAAACGGCCGCTGGGCTAAAAATAGAGGCTTGCCACGCACTGCCGGTCATAAGGAAGGTTTGACCAGTGCAAAAAAAATCGTTGCTGCGGCTGCCTCAATCGGAATTAAATACGTTACTCTCTATACTTTTTCGACTGAAAATTGGAAGCGTGCTCAGGAAGAAGTCGGCTATTTGATGGGATTGATAAAAGGTCATCTCCGGGCTGAATTTGAGTTTTACAAAAAAAATGGAATAAGAATTGAGCACATCGGTGATCTTTCAGGGCTTCCTGAGGATGTTCAGGCTGAAATCCTCAATGCAAAAAAAGATACCCAGAATTTTACGGGTACAACTTGTGTTCTTGCGATAAATTATGGCAGCCGTGATGAGATTGTTCGCTGCGTAAAAAATCTTATAAAAGAGAATGTTCCATCAGATAAGATAACTGAGGACTTGATCAGTTCTTCTCTTGATGTAAAAAAATTGCCGGATGTGGATCTTATGATTCGTACCGGCGGAGAAAAACGGCTTTCGAATTTCCTTTTGTGGCAGTGTGCCTATTCGGAATTTATCTTTACAGATACACTTTGGCCGGATTATAATGAAAATGAGTTTTTTGCTGATATCGCTCAGTTCCAGAACAGAAACAGGCGTTTTGGGGCTGTCCCAAATCAGTAATGGAGTTATTTGATGAAAAAAGTTGTGGCAAGGCTTCTTATATTTTTTATAGGATTGCCGGTAGTTATTGGATTGGTATTTTTTAATCAGCTCCATCATATTGCCTTGCATGTTCTGATGGTATGTGCAGCATTCTTAGCTTCTAATGAACTTTATGCAATGCTCGGCTCAAAAATTTCATTGCAAAAAAAGGCTCTTGTTATTTCTGCAAGCGTCATTCCTCCTTTGATGGGAATGTTCTGTGCGCTTTTTAATCTGCACTCTTCCTTTATTGATTATTCATTTATCTGTGCCGTCATGGTTTGCCTTGGATACGAAGTTCTTTGCATGAAGACTTTTGAAAAATCGGTAAGTCACCTTCTCTCTTCCACTTTCGTGATTTTTTACTGTGGTTTTTTTATGACTTTCATTGCACGCATGACCATGCATCAGGAGTCCAGAATCTTAATTTCTGTTTTTTTGCTGATGGTTTTCATGTGTGATTCCGTTGCCTGGTTTTTCGGAAATCTTTTTGGAAAAAATAACAAAGGTGTAATAAAGGCAAGTCCAAACAAAAGTATTGCCGGCTTTATCGGTGGATTTGCAGGAGCAATTCTTGTAGGTGTCTTAAGCTGGTTCTTGTTTCCAGATGTTTTCTATGGTTCTGTTGCAAAAATTCTTGTTCTTGCTTTTGTAAATGCCCTTGCATCTATAATTGGTGATTTGCTTGAGTCTGTAATAAAGCGTTCCGTTGAGGTAAAGGATTCAGGCTCAATAGTTCCTGGCCGTGGTGGTGTGCTTGATTCCATCGACAGTGTTGTTTTTGCAGCTCCATTATATTATTTCCTCATAAACTTCCTGTATCTTTCGAGTGTTACTAACTAAAATTTATGAAAAGAAAGCGAATTCTTGTGCTTGGCTGTACCGGCTCTATAGGAACAAGCACGCTTGATATTTTAAGAAATCAGAGCGACCGTTTTGAGTGCTGTGGCGTTACGGCCAATTCCAATGAAAAAAAACTTGAAGAGGTGTCAAATGAATTCAACTGCCCTTCTTCACTTACATCTCGGGATGGTACGGACGGAATAAGAAAGCTTATTGAAACATCCAGACCTGATATAGTTGTAAACGGCATAGCGGGGGCTGCTGGTTTGCTTCCGAGCCTGATTACTGTTGAAAGCGGTGTTGATCTTGCTTTGGCCAACAAGGAAACCGTCGTTATGGCAGGTCCTTTGGTGTTTGAGCTTGCAAGGAAGAACGATTGCCGTATTCTTCCCGTTGATTCCGAGCATTCAGCTGTTTTTACTCTGATTCATCAGTCTGGAAAAGAAAATATTGACAGAATCGTGATTACGGCCAGTGGCGGACCGTTCAGGACTTATTCTTCTGAGAAACTGAAATCCGTTACGGTTGACGATGCGCTGAAGCATCCGACTTGGAATATGGGCGTAAAAATTACGATAGATTCGGCAACTCTTGGAAACAAAGGTCTTGAAGTAATCGAGGCATGCCGGCTTTTTGATGTAAAATCATCTCAGGTTCAGGTTGTCGTTCATCCTCAGAGTGTGATTCATTCGCTTGTTAGGACAAAAGACGGAATCGTTTACGGACAGTTTTCCGAGCCTGATATGAAGCATCCGATTTTGCAGGCTCTTGATTGGCCTGAAATCAAGAAATCATATATGAAGCCTTTTGATTTGGTTGATGTTGCTGGTGGCTGCCGTACATTAACTTTTGAAAAGCCTCGAACTGATGATTTTCCGATGCTGGATTTGGCTTTCCTCTGCGCGCAAAAAGACGGAGCTTATCCGATTGTGTACAATGCTTCAAACGAGGTTGCCGTTCAGGCTTTTATTGAGAAAAAGATCTCGTTTCCAGAAATCGCTTCTGTTGTTGAAAAAACAATACAAAAAATATCTTGGCCTTCTTCTGTTGGAACGGTTCAGGATGTTTTTGAAATTGATTCATCTGCAAGGAAAATTTCAAAAGAAATATTAGAGAAATGACAATAATATACGGAATAATTCTTCTTGGTTTTCTAGTTTTTATTCATGAGCTTGGGCATTTTGTATTTGCCAGAATGTTTGGCGTAGAGGTTGAATCATTTTCAATAGGAATGGGGCCTGTCATTTTACACAAAAAAAGAAACGGTACCGATTTTCGGATTTCACTTTTCCCTTTCGGCGGCTATTGTGGAATGAAAGGTGAAAAAGACAACGAGTTTTTTGATAATCCAAAAGATTCCTTGTACGGCGTAAACGCTTTTTTCCGCTCCCTTATAGGTTTTGCAGGGCCTCTTTTTAACTTTATTTTTGCCGTGGCTTCTTATGCTTTGGTTGCCTTCATCGGATATTCGTATTTTGCCGCTGGAAATACAGTGAAAATCGTTACGGAAGAATATCCTCAGCTTCATTCTGCCGCCAAAGATGCCGGAATTTTGACGGGTGACAGAATCATATCAATGAACCAAAAGGAAACAGCTGATTTTTCAGACATATATTCTTTTGTCGCTTCTCATGCAGATGAAGATATTGATGTCGAAGTACTTCGAAATGGTGAGAAATTAAAATTCATCGTTCATACGGATTTGGATAAATCAACTGGAGAAGGAAAAATCGGTGTAATGAGCGATCCTTCTTCTCTTGAAAAAAGGGAGACGAAAAGATACGGAATCCTCTCTTCTGTTGCACAGGGCTTTATAGAGTCAAAAGATACTGTTTTGATGACTTTCAAGGGAATTTCCCTTTTGTTTAAAGGCGTAAAACTTGACAATGCAGTCTCAGGACCTGTCCGAATTACAAGCATGCTTGGAACTACTGCAAAAAATGGTTTTTCACTTGGCTTTAGAACGGGACTTTGTTCCATACTGCAGTTTATGGCTCTCATAAGCATATCTCTTTTTTTGATGAATCTTCTTCCGATTCCGATTTTGGACGGATGGCTTGTTTTCTCATCTCTTCTTGAGGCGATTTTTAAAATCAGGCTTTCATCAAGTATACGAAATACGGTACAATTCATTGGAATGGTTGTGATTTTTTTACTGTTTGCTTTTGCACTTGTAAATGATTTCAATTATTTTTGGAGTTCCCTAAAATGAAAAAATATGCTCTCATAAAAAAAATAAGTTTCTTTTTTGCTTTTTTTGCAGCCAGTGCTTTTTTATCTGCACAGACTCATGATTCAACGCAATCTCATCAAAACGGCGTCACTTCCCTGTCATATCGCAATTCTGACGGGAGTGTTTTCAGTTCTGGAAGCGACGGCTTTTTAATAAAATGGAATCCAGATGGAATCGGTGAGCACTATCAGGTAAGTGACCTTCCGATAAGGATGATGGCGAGAAGCCCGAACGGAAATGAAATTGCAGTTTATGAAAGCGACGGCGCATCACTGAATCGTGTAAGCATCTGGGACTGGAAGAATCTCAGGCGAAAGGCTGCATTCCGTTTTTCAGACACCATAACTTCCATTTCATATTCCTCAAAAGGTTCTTATGTCATTTGTGGAACCGCATCCGTAAACGGAACGTATTTCATTAACCCGGCAACAAGCAACATCGAAAAAAACAAGCTCAAGGAAGGAACTGGTGTCGTAAATTATACATACACATCTGACAGCGAGAATTCACTGCTCACCTATTCTCCATCCGGAAATATTACTTACTACAGCCTGAAAACCGGAACAAAAAAACAGCGTTTTCAAGCGGAATATAATTTGACGCAAGTCGGCCTTTTCAATAACGGTGTGTTCATTGCAGGCTATAAAGACCGGAATATTTATGTAATTCAGGCTGTTACTGGAAAAACTCTTGCAAAATATTCTGCAAGTGAGCCTGTTCTCGTATCGTCTCCAAAAAACGAAAGCCTTTATTACATTTTAAATGATGGCCGCCAGTTCAAGCTTTATGCGATTCAGAATGACAGGAATAAGGCTGTAATTGCACCGGAATTGTACAGGACTTTCTCAGGCCTTAAGGCAAATGAAAAAATTACTTGCGCGGAGTTTGCCGGTGAGAATATATACGCCGGAACAAATCTTGGAAACATCTATAAATTTGATTTTGCAAAAAGTGAACGTGTTGATACGCAGCTTGCAATCACTGACAACATGTATGAGCGTATTTTGGATATTGACTCGCCGGCAGGTGGAAGTGATTTTTATTTCCTTACCGAGGCTGCCTTATATCAGTCATCTTATGACAGAAATGCTGTTGAGAGAAAGATTTCTTCTGACGGATACACAAATTTGATTGCAGTCGGCTCAAAAGTGGTTCTTTGGTCAAAAGATACCAGAAAAACCGTCATAATGGCAGATTTAAATTCTGGAAGGCTTACAAATCTTTTTACTCCGGCCGGAAACATTCAGTCTCTCAGATTGTATTCTGACAATACGCTTATAGACGTGGAGTCAAATTCAGTCGTAAACCTTTTTACTTTCGGTTCGTCTTCTCCTAAGCAAATTTACCGCGGATCTTCAATTCAGGATGCCTTGCTTTATACCGAGAAAGATCTTTACGTTGCAAAATCAAGTGAGTCATCTCCGTCAGTTCCTCTTGTTCACGTAAATACCCAGACCCAGGAAATCGTTCCTCTTACTCTGCGCGGTAACATAGCTTATTCGTTGAATTTTGATTCACAAAATCAGGGAACTGAACTTTACGGACTCATCATTACTAATGATTCATCCTCAAAAAAGAATACTACGGCCCTGTTTGCCTATGATATTGCAAAAAAAACTTCAAGAACGTGCTTCTCGATTTCAGATGAAGACAGCAATGCTTTTACCTATATAAGCGATAAGATTCTATACACCAATATCGGAAAGACATCGGTCCGCTCATACAATCTTTCCTCAAGGGCTAATTTTACATATGCCAGGTCTTCAGCAATGCCTGTAAAAGTCGTGCGTAATGGCAGCATGATTGCAGTTTTGAATAGAGACGGATCAATCAGCTGGTATAATTCTGATGTCAGCAGAGGACTTGCAAACTGGTATTTAACTGTAGACGGACAATGGTTTGAATTTTAATTTTAAGAAAAATGATGTATAATTTTAGCATGAAGAATTTTTTTTCCGTAGTTCTGATTTTTATTTCTCTTCCAATTTTTGCATTTCGAGCGGCTGATGATGCTTTTTGGACGGTTGAAAAAGAGTCCATGACATCAATAAAGCACGCAATACAAAAGAATTCATCTTTCTATGCTTATACAAGAGGTTCTGATAAAGAAAATCTTCTTATGGCGGCTTTAAAGGCTGATCGTGATGCAGGCGTCATAAGACTGCTTTTGGATGCAGGTGTTTCAGCTTCTGCGCATACACGCTCAAAAAAGACGGCCTTGATGTATGCCTGCCAGTATTCAAGTGACATCAAGGCGATAAAGACTGTCCTTTCGTATGGAGCACCACTTCCAATTCAAAAAAAATTACGGATTTTAAAAAAGGACAAAGACGGAAAAACATGTTTTGACTACGCGAAAAAAAATGAAAAAAGTGATGAGATTCTTGCCCTTCTCTTAAAATATGCTCAGGAGCCGCTTCCGCAAGTTTCTGAAAATCCTCAGGAAAACTCTGCCATTAATGAGGAAGCTTTTGTTGCAGAAAATGAGGTTCAGAAAGACAACACTTCTGTTGAAAATCCGCATGCTGAGATTGAAGAATCTTTCGTAAATGAAATCCAGGCTAAAAAAGACGAACCTGTAGCTAATGATAATGCTTCTCTTCAAAAAGAAGAAACTATCATTAATCAAGAGAATTTGCCGGATCCGAAAGAGGATTCTGTTTTAGCAAAGAAGCAGCAGTCTCCTTCCATTCCAAAAGAGGTGACGGTTCTTTCTGTGGAGACTGAAACTCCTAAAAAAGCTGTTGAAATAGCTTTGCCAGCTGATGAAGTTCCTGTCACGGAAAAAACAGTTTCCAAAATTGTTGAGCAAAAGTCAGACGCCATTAATGCACAGCCTGCGCCAGTTGCAGTTGTAAAAGTTCCTGAGCCTCCTAAAAATAAAGTTTCCAAAACTGAAGTTTCTCAGGAAAGCATATATTTATATGATTATGCTCCTAAAGATTCACTGCAGAATGCAATTCCTGATTCTCTTGTAAACATGAGGAGCATTTCCCACAAGTTCATTCCTGACTCAAATTCTTCTGACGATAACGGCAGGACGCCACTTATGCTTGCAGCAAAAAATGGTGACATAGAGCTTATCGAAAATCTCTTGTACTCTGGAGCGCAGATTGAGTCACGTGACAGTGACGGTTGGACGGCTTTGATGTATGCAGTTCGTTTTCAGGGGAATCTTGATGTCGTAAAGACTTTGCTTTTGTACGGAGCATCTTATAAGACAAAAAATGCATATGGATTTTCACCACTTTTACTTGCTACAGGATTTTCTTCAAATCCAGAAATAGTTTCGCTGCTCTTGGATTATTACGCGCCAACTTCAGAAGAAGCACGCTATGCTTTTATCTATGCAGTTTCTAATTCTGTGTCACCTTCAGTCTTAAATGTCTTTTTTAACAAAGGTGTTCCTGTTAATGTTCCTTATGATGGAAAAACTGCACTCATGTATGCTGCTGAATCCTGCAGTGATACAAAGACAATCTCTTGGCTTCTTTCAAAAGGTGCTTCAATTTATCAGGTTGATTCTGTTACAGGAAAATGTGCCTTTGATTTTGCAAGGGAAAATTCAAGTCTCAAACATGACAAGGTTTATTGGTCATTGGATCCAAATCAGTAATAAGGTATTCAGATGAGAATTACAGGCGGAAAATTAAAAGGACGAATCATAAAATGTCCTGACGGAATAATCAGACCTGCAATGGACAGAATGCGGGAGTCGGTATTTGCAATTATCGGTGATTTAAGCGGAAAATCATGGCTTGATCTTTTTTCAGGAAGCGGAACTATAGCAATTGAGGCGGTTTCTCGCGGAGCTTCTCAAGTTCAGTTGTGTGAAAAAGACCGCATAAAGATTAAGCAAGTCCTTGAAAATGTCTCTGTTACAGAAAAGGAGCTTGGAGTAAAGATAGGCTGTCATTTTATGGCTGTAGAGTTGTTTCTTAAAAGATGCAAGGATAAATTCGACTACATTTTTTTAGATCCGCCATTCCCGTATAAATACAGGCTTGATTTGCTAAAAATCATCGAGCAGAGAAGCCTTCTTACGGAAGATGGAACTGCAATGATACACTTTCCGGAAGAGGATATGCTTCCTGAAAAAATCGGAAAGCTTGAGCTTTCTGACAAAAGGGTTTATGGACGTTCTATAGTGCATTTTTATAAGATTGCAAAAGGCAGTGAATAAAAAGATTGACTTTTCATATAAACGTGTTACTATCTAAGTATATTTCCTAGGTAAAAAAGAATTTTGAACGATTTAGATTTAAAAAAGGCGCTTTCTTCACATTCAATACCCGATGGGTTTATCAAGGTTACTGATAAGCCTGTTCAAGGTCTTTCTCCTGAACAGAAGGCAGTTCTCAATCGCAAAGGCAATGTCTTATTTAACGAAGGTAAATATGATGCAGCCTGCCGGATTTTTGTTACTACAGGATATTCCGATGGCCTGGTACGCATTGGAGACATGTACATGAAACAAAACCGAAGCTTGACTGCGTTAAAATATTATGTTTTGGCAAGAAACAAGGCAAAAACTGAAAATATTTATGAGAAACTGTCTCAAATAATTTCAATTTTAATAAAATAGGAGAAAAGTTTATGAGTGACGAGGTTTTTACAGATTTAGATATTCCCCAGAGTGTTACGGAATATATTCCGAATGATGATAACGTTTCCAATGAGATTTCTGATTTGTCTAAGGCTGGATATCATTTCCTGAAAGAAAATAATATAAAAGAAGCAAAGGCATCTTTTGAAAAAATTCTTCAAATTGAGGAAAACAATAACTATGCGTTGGTAGGTCTTGGCGACAGCGAGCGAAAACAAAATCACTATAGGGAAGCCATAGAGTACTACTCAAAATGTCTTTCATGGCATCCAGGCAATAATTATGCCTTGTTTGGCCTTGCAGACTGCTATAAAACATTAAATCAATATCATAAGGCCATTGAAATTTGGGAGCAGTACCTCATTCACGATGACCGCAACATCACGGTTTTGACGCGTGTTGCTGATGCCTACAGAAAAATCCGTGATTTCAGAAAATCCAAGGAGCTTTATCTAAAAGTTCTCGATATGGAAGAAGATAATTCCTATGCGTTGATCGGCCTTGGACATCTTCATTATGATTTTAAAGAGTATAAGGATGCCCTCTATTATTGGACAAAAATGCTTGAGAAAACTGATGCGCTTGTTGATATACGTGTCCTCACGTCAATCGGAAACTGCCACAGACAGCTCCAGACTTTTGACAGAGGCATTGCTTATTTTGAGCGCGCTTTAACAATGGATCCTAAGAATTTCTATGCGCTTTTTGGGCTTGCGGATTGTTATCGCGGCATGAACCAGCAGTTCCGCTCCATTGAGTATTGGAATAAAATCCTCGAAATCGATCCTGACAACAAGGTTATTCTTGCCCGTGCGGGAGACGCATATCGAAATACAGGTGATTACAAATCTGCGGAAGAATACTATAATAAGGCCTTAAGCATTGAATTTGACGTTTATGCGGCTTTGGGGCTTGCCCTCATAAGTAAGGGACAAGGCAAATTCGATGAGGCGATTAAGAGGCTAAATGCCCTTATTGCCGGTGATCCAAAAAATTATCGTTTCTATATTGATCTTGCTGACTGCTACGTTAAAATGCATCAGCTTGATAAAGCTATAGAGACTTTGCTTGATTTTACTAAATATGGAATCCGCTGTCAGGCAGTTTCGGAGATGCTTGATAAACTCAGGGCTGAAAAAAAATCTTATTTAAGATGAGTGTTAAAAATGAATAAAATTCCTTTGGCAGGGCTTTGTGCATCGGAAATTTCTGAGGCGCTTTCCCTTTCTCCGTCTTTCAGAGGCAAACAGATTTTTCAATGGATTGGTAAGGGTGTTGAATCTTTTGAAGAGATGACGAATCTCAGTGCTTCTCTCAGGGAAGAACTTTCACAAAAAGCCACGTTGCGTTCAAGTACTGTTTCAAAAGTATTGAAAGATAGCGATGGAACTGTAAAACTTCAGGTCACTCTTTCTGACGGACTTGCAGTTGAGACTGTTTTGCTGACGGATCACGAAGATCGAAAAACAGCCTGTGTTTCCTGTCAGGTTGGGTGCGCCATGAACTGTGCCTTTTGCCAGACAGGACATTTAGGACTTGCAAGAAACCTTACTCCTGGAGAAATTGTCGAGCAGTTTCTATTCCTCGAAAAGTATGCCGGTCCTTTGGACAATATAGTTTTTATGGGCATGGGTGAGCCTATGATGAATCTTGATTCTGTCCGCAAGGCGATTTCTGTCCTTACCGACAAAGACGGTCGTGCCCTTTCAGCCAGAAGAATTACGTTGTCCACTTCAGGTGTAATCAAAGGTATATATGATTTGGCGGATAATGGTCCTGCCATTCGTCTTGCCGTTTCTCTTACAACTGCTGACAGTGAGCTTCGTGAGCATTTAATGCCAATCGGAAAGACAAATCCTCTTGAAGAATTAAGAAAGGCAATCGATTATTTTGCAAGAAAAACTGGAAAAAGAGTTACACTGGAAGCAGCCCTGCTTCATGACAAGAATACTACTATTGATAGTGCGCGGAACATGGTTCAGTTTGCCCGCGGAATAGATGTTCATGTCAATCTCATTCCATGGAATCCTGTTGAAGGACTTCCATTCAGTGAGCCAACTGCAAAAGAATGCCGGAATTTTGTCTCATATCTTGAAAAAGAAGGCATAAATGTTACTTTGCGTACACGGCGAGGTCGGGAAATAGGAGGAGCCTGCGGTCAGCTGGGAAAAACTCTTGCTGATACACAGGGAAACGGCAAAAAACTTCAAAATGAGGACTTTGATTAAGGATAAGGCATTCCTTCCCCATAAAAAATTCAATAAATAAAAACTTCTATTGAAATTTACAAAATACCGATTTATAATAACATATCCTTTATTGGGAGATGTATTAACTTATGCAGAAAAAAATATACGTTGACGGCATGTTTGATCCAGATACAGCGGCAAAAGTAAAAGCTGCTGTTAGCGGTGTAGCTGGTGTTGCAAGTTGTGATGCCAATCCTGACAAATCACAAGTTCTCGTAGACTTTGATGAAGGTGTTGGTGGTATTGAAGATGCTATCAATAATGCTATTTCCTCTACTGGAATTGCTGTTTTAGGTTAATTTTTATGAAACTTACGGTTCTTGATGGGCACGGTCTTAATCCTGGGGATATTTCGTGGGACTCTGTAAAAAGTCTTGTGGATGAATTCTGTGTGTACGATCGTACTCCTCAGGAACTTGTAGTTGAGCGGATTGCCGATTCCGACTTGATTCTTCTCAATAAGGTTTGCATAACTCGTAAGATTATTGAGAGTTGCTCTTCCCTAAAATATATCGGTGTTTTGGCGACAGGTTACAACGTTGTAGATCTAAAAGCGTGTAAAGACCATGGTGTTGTTGTAACAAATATTCCCGCCTACAGTACAGATGCTGTCGCACAGCATACTTTCGCTTTTATCCTTTCCTTTACAAATAAAGTGGCTGAACATAACCAGAGCGTTAAAAATGGCGGATGGATTTCCTCAAAAGATTTTTGTTATTGGACTTCTCCACTTACTGAGCTAAATGGAAAAAAGATAGGCATTGTTGGTTATGGGAACATAGGTTCAAAAGTTGCAGCGATTGCCAGGGCGTTTGGAATGACTGTTGTTACAGTTAATGAAAGTGAACGTGCCAAAAAAGATGGAGTTGACTCTGTCTCTTTAGATGGCTTAAAGGATTGTGATTTTATATCTTTGCATTGTCCGCTTACTCAAGATAATGCCGGAATGTTTAATTCTAAGCTTATCAATAGAATCTGCAGCAGTAAAACAATTTTGATAAACACAGCCCGTGGTGGTCTTATAAACGAAAAAGATGTTGCGGATGCTTTAAAAAATGGTGCTCTTGGCGGATACGCTTGTGATGTTGTTCTTGATGAACCTATGAAAAACGATAATCCTTTATTGACGGCACCGAATTGCCTCATCACTCCTCATATTGCCTGGGCTCCTTTGGAAACAAGACTTCGCCTGCTGAATGTTGCGGTCAATAACATCAAGCAGTTCCTATCCGGAAGTCCTGTCAATGTTGTAAATTGATGTCATCAACGGAATAATCATAATTTGTGTTGTTGAAGCACTTTTCAAAATAAAGTAAAATCTTATAATACTGAATTTTCAAAAGAGGTAAATTAATAATGGGAAAGACAATTGCTCAGAAAATTTTTGAGTCACATCTTGTAGACAATCCTTTTACCGGAACTTATGTTCTAAAACTTGACCGCGTTTTTTGTCATGAAATTACTACACCGATTGCAATCAACGATCTTATGGAACGAAAAATGGATCGTGTTTTTGATGCCGGAAAAATTAAAGCTGTTATAGATCATGTTACTCCTGCTAAGGACAGTAAAACTGCTACTCAGGGAAAAATTCTGCGTGATTGGGCACGTCGTAACAATATTAAGGATTTTTTTGATATTGGTGCAAATGGTGTATGTCATGCAATTTTCCCGGAAAAAGGTTTCGTACGTCCAGGCTATACTGTAATCATGGGAGACAGCCATACTTGTACTCATGGTGCTTTTGGTGCTTTTGCTGCTGGTGTTGGAACTACAGACCTTGAGGTTGGTATTCTTAAAGGAGTTTGTTCTTTCCGTGAGCCAAAATCAATTAAGTTTGTCCTTAACGGAAAACTTAAAGACGGTGTTTATGCAAAAGATGTTATCCTGCACCTCATTGGAAAAATTGGCGTAAACGGTGCGACAAATTGCGTTGTTGAGTTTACAGGTCCGATTGTTGACAATATGGACATGGAAGAAAGAATGACCCTTTGTAATATGGCTGTAGAAGCTGGCGGAACAAGCGGAATTTGTTTCCCGGATGCAAAGACCGTTGATTATCTTTGGGAATTCATCAAGGATGAGTATAAGTCAAAAGAAGAAGCTGTCGCTGATTATGCTAAATGGCGTGATGATGATGATGCCGAATATGAAAAAGTTTACACTTTGGATCTTTCTGATTTGGAACCTGTATGTACAATTAATTACAAGCCGGATCAGATTAAAAAAATATCTGAGATGAAGGGAACCAAGGTTGATCAGATTTATATCGGTTCATGTACAAACGGGCGAATTTCAGATTTAAGGGTCGCTGCAAAGGTTCTTAAGGGACATCATCTTGCTGAGGGTGTTCGTGGTATTGTAAGCCCTGCAACTCCAAAAATTTATAAGATGGCTGTTGATGAGGGAATCATCGATATTTTTATCGAGGCTGGCTTCTGTGTAACAAATCCAACTTGCGGTGCATGTCTTGGCATGTCAAACGGTGTTTTGGCAGAAGGTGAAGTTTGCGCAAGCACGACAAACCGCAATTTTAATGGTAGAATGGGAAAAGGTGGTATGGTTCATCTCATGAGCCCTGCTTCTGCTGCTGCAACGGCTATTGCCGGTACTATAACAAATTCCGAGCTTTATAAAGGCTAAAAAGGAGAATGTATTATGAAAGCTTTTGGTGGAGATGTACTCTTCCTGGATCGTTCAGATATCAATACTGACGAAATCATTCCTGCAAAATATCTTACAGAAATTTCAAAGCAGGCATTAAAGCCGTATCTGCTTGAAGATCTTAAGCTCGATGGTTTTGATCCGAAACGCGATGTTCCTGGAAAAAAAGTAATCATTACACGGGAAAACTTTGGTTGTGGTTCAAGCCGAGAACATGCTCCATGGGCACTTGAAGTAAACGGAATTTATACGGTTATCGCTCCAAATTTTGCGCGCATTTTCCGTCAGAACATGTATAACTGTGGGCTTATGGCTCTCGATATGCCTAAGAAAGATATCGAGGATATGTTCCGTACATTTGGAACAAAAGACTGCGAGTGTAAGATTGAGCAGAAAGAAGACGGTACATGGAAAGTAAAACTTATCGCAGGTTCTCTTTCTAAAAGCTACCCTTTCAAACTTGAAGGTTTTGAAAAGGCCCTCATTGAAAATGAAGGCTGGATTGGTTTTGCTGATTCAAAATATTAGTTAAATTCTTTCTGAATGGCTTTGCTTTAAAAAAGCGGATTTCTAACTGGAAATCCGCTTTTTTTTAGATGATTTTTTTTATATTTATGAATAAATCTTTTTATTTTTTTACGGTCTTCATTTATGTACTGTGCTTTCTGGTAATTCCGCCGATTTTCTTTCAATTTTCTGTGGAGCAAAATGCAGTTTTTGTCGCTTCCTATCCTGCATCAACATTTTTGTTGGGAGTCATGGCTTTTCTGCTTTATTTTTTTTCACGAAAAGGCTTTGTTTTTTATGAAAATGTCCCTTCTCTGAAAAAAAATCATTTCATTTATTTTTCAAATGCCTTCATTTCCTTTGGCTTGCTTTGCATGATTTCAGTCATTTTTGAGAGCGTTTCCTTTCTTTTTAAAATTGATGGAGGAATAAAAAAGGTTAGTTTTCCTGACTCGCCTCTTTTGTTCTTGAATTTTTTCTTGGGACTTTCATCCGCAGCTTTTTTTGAGGAAGTGATTTATCGTTTTTATCTTCCAAAGGCTTTCTTTGAAATTTGCATGAAGTTTTTTTCTCTAAAAAATAAGAAAACTCTTTTTGCATGTGAGGCTCTTTCTTTGATTTTCTTTGCATTGCCTCATTTTTACCTTGGATTTCTCGGCGTGTTAAATGCATTCTTTTGTGGTCTTGTGCTCAGAGTATGCATGATCAAAACTCAAAGCATCTGGATTTCGTTTTCCGTTCATTTTGCCTACAATTTTCTTTCACTTTTGGTCATGCATATTTTATTTTAACGAGTGCTTAGCGGATTATCTTTTTTTTGTGAGTTTGTCTAAAAGGCGGATTTTATTCTTTCATATGTCCAGCTTGAAATTTCATATAATGCATCATCTTTTTTTAAGGCCTCTGCCCTTTCCTTTGAGTCAAGGGGACTTGGAATAAAAGATCGTGTGTAAAAATATGATCCCTCATCATTTTCAGTTTTAGTACCTCTGATTTTTGAAGCGTTTTCCTTGTAAAAGTAAATTTTTACGATTCTTCCGTCTCCGTTCTGCATGATAAGTTTTGATTCAAAAGACATGTTTTTCAAATCACCTTTATGGAGAATGCGTCCATGCCGTAAAGAAGTGAGCGTTTTTTTTGTTTCTGAAAAAGAAGCGTTTGTTTCAGAGGTTTTTAAATCAGTTTTTTCATCTGAAAAAGTGATGTAGAGGGGATTTGATGCTTCATTTAGAATCAGTCCGTCAGCCCAGTAATTTATGTCGCAATTTAAGTATTGGTCAAAAAGGTTTTCCGCTTCAAAAACTGAATTTGAGTTTTCTGCGCGCAAAGCGATTCTGTTAAGAAGAGAGTTTTTGTACCCAAAGTGTACTTTTGTATACAATTTATTATCTTTTCCAATAAAGGAAATTGAAGTGCTGTTTGATTCTGTGACTTTTAATGCGTCGAAGTTTGATTTTTTGTCTGAAATTTTGTACATGTTTTGAATTTTTATAGCTTTTTCAACTAAGGAATTGATGATTGCACTGTCTGCTAAAGTTGAAGTTTCTTCATCTCCGTTTTTCTTTGTCATGAGCCATAAATCTTCATATTTTTTTATCAGAATCGAATCATTGCTGACTGTGATTTTTATTTCGCTTAAGTCATCCTTGTATTTTGGATTTAAAATTGCCGACTTTACAGTTTTTTGTGCGTTTTTTTTTCCTGTAGGAAAAATCAGTGACAGAGTAAAAATTATTGCACTTGGAATGAGAAACTTTATAAGCAGCCTTTCTGTTTTGTTCAATTTTAAATTCCCCTGTTTTGTTTTGAAATATTTTTCCTGCCCAATTGAGTTTTTACGTACAAAGCCGTTATTGCCATTGGCAAAAATATGAAAATCAATGCTATTGTCCTCGTTCGCTCAGCCAAAAATTCTTTTTCATCAATTATTTTATAAAGCGAAGTTGTAGATGAAGATTTTTGCATGAGGTCTGCAAGCTCCTTTTCTCCACGCAAGTTTAACAGTTCTTTAGTAAGGTAATCGTAATTTCTAAAATCCCCGCTTGAGTCTCCGGATATGAAACCTGTCATCAGTGATGAAACGAAAAACTGATCTGAAATGACGGATATGTTTTCTTTTTTTGCAGCGACAATGTATTGAGATGATTCTTTGTTGCTTTCTTTTGCACTTTTTGGAACTTGAAATGGATTCGTCAGAAAAAGATTTTGCGGGTCTTCACCATCCGCTTCTGTTGTCCATGCCAAATTTGAGGTGTATAAGAGAGGTTCCGCTTTATCATAAAGTGAAATCGGACTTGCCCAAAAAAGCGTCATCCCCTGCTTTGCTTCTTTTTGGCTTTGCAGTGAAATCCAGAATGGATAGTTTATTGTCGTATACTCTGCCTGTGAGCCGCTTCCGCTCTCCATTGTCAGCGGATAGCAGGAGATGTCGTTCAGTATGGAGTTTTCAAAGGCGAATCCCTTGCCGTTCAGGTAGGAAATCATGTAGTCTCGGGTCTTTTCAATTTTCCATTCCTGTTCGATGCTTGTATGAAATGGACTTGTCGCAATAAAAGCTTTTGTTCCTCTGTCTATTGCGTTTTGCAAAAGAAGTGAGTCTTCGCGGGAAAAATCTTTTGTTCCCAATACGACGATTTCATCTTGTGAAGAAAGAACTTTTAGTTTTTCATGTGCGTTTGTTTCGTTGAGGATTTCAACATGGAAGCCTCTCGTTGTCAGCCAGGGGGCAACATATGCATAAGATTCATCGATGTCTCTTCCGTTTGCGCATAAAAGATACACTTTCCGCTCGTTTTGAGTTATGAGTTGCTGAATCCTTTGGGTAAGGTCATACTCAAGAGTTTGTGCAGAAAGTGCGAAAGGAATTATTGTCGATTTATCGAGGTGCTGGAGGAGAATTGCAGAATAAACTGTGACAAATTCTGTTTTCGTTCCGTTTTCAAGTTTAAGTTGCTGTCCCTGAATACCCAAAGCTTTGAGTTTTTCTCCGTCAGCATTCTCGAGTGTCAGGGTAAGATTTTTGTTTCCATCACAGTATGCAGCAAGAAATTCAGCAACATCTTGTGTTTGAGGATATAAATCCTTTAATTCTGCGGAGCGGAAATAAGTTATTCTAAGCTCATTGTCCAGCTCTGAGGTGACATATCTGCTTGTTTTTGAAACCGTAAACTGCTTGTTTTTTGATATGTCAATCCTGAAATATATGTTTCGTGCAGTCAGGGAAATGAGGACAAGAATTAATGAAAAGAGAAAAAGTGTAAGAGAAGGCGTTTTTTTTCCTAGCCGCCTGTATTCTGAAAGTACAGACAGCAACATCAGTAAAAATGAAGCAATCAGATAGAAAAATATGTTGCGTGAATCAAGAATTCCCTTTCCGAATGAATCAAAATGCCATGCAAAGGAAAGTGCTCTGAATATAAAAGAAAAAAAATGAGGCAGCTTTATATAAAGAGGAACAAGGTGAAGGAAATTAGAACAGGAGAGAAGTAAAGAAGATGTAAGCAGAGGAATTGTTTGGGTTGAAGGAAAAAAAACGAAAAGAAAAGTTGTCAGGCATACGGCACAAAATGAATAGAAAAAAATGCCTGTAAAACCAGAAATGCATTGACCGAAATCGACGGAGCCGAATCTTGAGACCGTAAATGGAAGCAGCATCATCAATACAAGCGGAAACGCGAATGCTGAAAAAGAAGCGAGATTAAGCATGAAAAATCTCTTGAATGGCAGGACTGGAATTGAGTCATCTAAAACAAGCGGACGAAGCCTCAGAACTAAAAGCGGAATCACGAGTATGCTTATATACGGAACGGAGTTAAAAAAAGGACGCAAATCTGTTGAGCCAATTCCTGCCACGAAGAATTTTGCCGTGAAAAAAAATCTGAAAGCCGTATATAAAACTGTCAAAACTGATGTAATGTAAAAAAGCGGTGAAATCAAATATGAATAAAGTGCGTTTTTATATAGAGGTGAAAGTCTTTTCATGATTGATTCGTCCTTGTCTTTCTGCTGCTGGTGATTTTAAAAAATGCGTCTTCAAGATTTTTGCAGTTATTCTCATTTATGATTTCTTGGGGAGTTCCTGAT
>JAEEGL011617955.1_pt1 | contig 19883 bp, 15 predicted proteins | sample 9134231 | NCBI WGS metagenome assembly JAEEGL01 (sample SAMN16246548, study PRJNA631951) | gut metagenome | biome: gut microbiome; feature: rumen; material: fiber-attached | host: Bos | place: Iran: Karaj | collected 2018-10 | reverse complement strand
GGGCTTTTGCCCGGCTCCCTCTGACAATCGGCACAGCGGGGTTTTCAGAGGTCAAACCGGGAACGGACGCCAAGCATCGAACCCCAGATCATGGCAAGTATCCTGCAACAAAGGGAGCCGGGCGGAACGCCCGGCTCCCCCAGCGCGTCCATAAAGGCCGCAAACGCAAAAGCCTGGCTGGGCGTTTGCTCGCTGTGTCGGCGGCGATTGCAAATATCGGTCGCTTACTGTGTTGCAAGCTCCCTCATTTGCAATCCTGCTTCCTTGCTTTGCGGCCTTTCTTGCCACGCTGGGTTTCACAGACAGTCAAAGGGGAGCCGGGCGGAACGCCCGGCTCCCCTTGTTCCGCGCCCATGGATCAGGTATCCCTTTCCAGCAGCGCCGTCTCTCCCGGCGCGAGGCGCAGCCGCACGCAGCTTTCCCGTACCGCCAGACGACCGGTCTCCACCGGCCCCCGCAGGGGGTCGATGCGGTACGTCCGCAGCCCGGCCGCACCCCTCCAGCTCTCCGGCAGGGCGAAGTCCCGGTCGCAGCCTTCGCCGGAGTGGGCGAGGATGTACCGCCCGCCGCCGTCTATCCACATCACCGGCACGAACACCGTGTCGTTTTCCCTGAGCAGCATATCCCCCTGGCGGATCACGCGGTTTTCGCCGTCCATGTACGCCGCCAGCCCGTCGGAATACTCCACCCGGTTTTCCTCCACCCGCAGCCGCTCGTGGCGGTTGAGGCAGTACCAGGGCAGCGTGGTGCGGCAGAATTCTCCCAGGAAGCCGTCCCCGATGTTCAGGTCCCTGCAGAACTGCTCCTCGCCGTGTAGGCTTTCGCCGATCATGAACCCCGCGCCCATGCCGCCGGTGTACATGCACGCGGGCGCCGCCTTGAAGTACTCCGCGTCCCGCCCGCCGCACCACCACATCATGGGCTGCAGGCCGAAGAAGGGCTCGATGCGCAGCGAGTTGCTGCACTCGCAGGTGATGTCCAGCCCCCGCGCCCGCATATATTCAAATATCCTGCGCTGGGTGGCGTGGTCCGTCTCCGGTGTGATGCCGTATTTCTCCGCGTGATAGGGGGAGATGGGCAGCACGGAAGTCATGATGCGCTTCCCGTTTTCGTCCTTCTCAAACCAGAATGTGTGGAAGGCGTCCACGTGGATGGTGTGTCCCTCCGCCAGCTCCGGGATCATTTCCAGCAGCCTGTCCAGCCGCCGCTGGGTGAGCCCCTCGTCCCACTCCCGGGTGTAGCTGATGTGCCGCAGGGGCCTGCCCTTGATGAACTCCGTGACGTACTTTACCGATCCGTCCGTCTCCCGGGCGATCACGTCCTTTGCGAGGTACTCGTCCCAGTACGGGCTGTCCTCGTATGCGTCCATCAGGTTGATGTGCAGGCTGATGATGGTGTTGTGCTCCCGGCCCCAGCGGATCAGGCTGCGCAGCCCCTCCAGGGGCGTCGCCTCCGGCCCCTGCAGCGCGGGGTCCACCCGCTCCATGCAGGGCCAGTCGTAATCGTGGCCGCCCAACTGCCAGCCCACCAGGTAGATGATCCGCGGCAGGCCCAGCGTCAGCCTGTCCAGTCGCAGGATCAGCTCTTTGATCTGCTCATACCCGCACCGGTAGCGCGCCACCCGCCCGTCCGGCAGCGTCTCTTCCCGCAGCACGTCCAGCTTCATGGCGGGGATTCGGGAATAGTCCAGATAGAACGGCGCCACGGCCAGGCGGACTTCGGCGCGCTCGCCGTTTTTCCGGGCGACGATCCGGCACAGCCCGCCTCTGAGCGGCGTCACGACGCCGTCGGCGTTCACCCGCGCCACGGGCTCATCGTAGGCGCAGTATATGTTTTCCACGGAAAACTCCGGCCTGCCCCGGAAGGACAGGCGGGCCTTCTCCTCCGGGCGCAGCAGCGGGTTCAGGATCTTCTTGTCGATGGAAAGATTCATATGGGCGGCCTCCCTGGAATTGATTGCCCATATGATACCACACTCCGGGGCGCGGCGCAAGGGCCCGGCCGCGAGGCCGGATCATGACAAAAATGCGCTCTTCCCGCAAAAAACACGGTCCGAAAGGGCGCGGCGGGGAAGAAATCCTATAATATGAGCAATCAACAAGTCGGTTTTTGTGATTGTTCCCTGAGCAATATGTGAGTATAATATAGGTATGAATCAAGGCCCGGGGCGTCTGGCGGCGCCCGGTAGTCGGGGTCTCCCGGGGCGAATATCTGGAAGAAAGGGAGAATGGTTTATGCAGCGAGCGGGTTCCTTAACAAACATGCTGAAGGTGTCGCACAAGGCGACGCGGAAACAGAGATTTCAGCGCAAGAAGTACAAGTATCTGCTGGTGCTTCCCGCGCTGATATGCTTGTTCATCTTCTCATACATCCCCATGGCGGGCATTTACATCGCCTTCATCGATTACAAGATTGGGCAGAGCATCCTTGGCGCGCAGTTCGTGGGTTTCAAGCACTTCACAAAGTTCTTCAACGACGTCAGCGGCGTGTCCATGCGCGTGTTCCGCAACACCATCGGCATCAACCTGTGGCAGATGTCGCTGGGAATGATCATCCCGTGCACCTTCGCGCTGTTCCTGAACGAGGTGGAGTCCAAGAACTTCAAGCGCTTCATCCAGACGGTGACGTTCTTCCCCTGCTTTCTGTCCGCCGTCGTGGTGTACTCCATCGCGTACAACTTCTTCTCCTCCAACTCCGGCGTGCTGAACCGGTTCCTGCTGAACATCGGCCTGATCCCGAGAAGCATCAACTTCATGGGCGACCCGAACTGGTCATGGCCGCTGATCATCTTCATCAGCCAGTGGAAGGGCTTCGGCTACGGCAGCGTCATCTACCTGGCGGCCATAACGGGTATCGACCAGGATCAGTATGAAGCCGCCAGGATCGACGGCGCCGGCCGCTTCGCCTGCATGCGCCATATCACCCTTCCCGGCCTGATGCCCACCGTCGTCACGCTGCTGATCCTGAATGTCGGCGGCCTGGTGGGCAGCGACTTCGGCACGATGTACATCTTCACCAACCAGCTGAACCGCGACGCCATGGAGGTCTTCAGCACCTACGTGTACCGCATGGGCCTTGAGAAGCTGCGCTTCTCGTACGCCACCGCTTCCAGCCTGGTGCTCTCCATTATCGGCCTGTCGCTTACGCTGGGCGCGAACGCCCTGTCCCGCAGGATCAACGGCCGCGCGATCTTCTGATGGCGGAAAGGATGGTTCACATGAGCAAGAGTTTTCTGAAAAAAACCCCCGGAGATTACGCGTTCGTCTCCGTCAATACGCTTGTCATGATCTTCCTGGTGCTGCTTACCGGGTACCCCATCGTCCACCTGCTGTGGCTGTCCCTGTCCGGCAAGGGCGTGGGCAACGAGTTCCTGCTTTTGCCCCGGCAGCCCACTTTCCGGTATTATTCCACGGTGTTCTCGGATTCCCAGGTGCTGCACTCCGCCTTCATTTCCGCGGCCCGTACCGTGCTGGGCACTTCCTCCATGCTGCTGGTCACCTCCGCGGCGGCCTACGCCATGTCGGACCGCGAGCTGGTAGGCCACAAGGTGCTGTGGAAGATCTTCCTCATTCCCATGTTCATCGGCGGCGGCATGATCCCCTCTTACCTGCTGATGCAGTGGCTGGGCCTGACCCGCACCTTCTGGATCTACGTCATCCCCGGTCTGTTCGGCGGAACGTACAACATGATCCTGATAAAAACATTTGTGGAACAGCTGCCCGACGGCCTGATCGACGCGGGCGAGATCGACGGCGCGAACGACGTTCAGATGTTCTTCCGGATCGTCATCCCGCTGTCCACCCCCATCCTGGCCACCATCGGCCTGATGTCCGCCATCGGTCACTGGAACGCCTACACCGATACCATGATCTACAACGCGGAGAACCAGAACCTGCACACCCTGCAGTACACCCTGATGCTGCTGCTGAACCGCTATTCCAACTCCTCCATCGAGGCCATCCAGGATATGGCGAAGAAGGCGGAGTCCAGCGGCGTGGTATCCCCCGTCGGCCTGAAGGCGGCGCTGACCTTCGTGACCATCGTCCCCATCATGTGCGTATACCCCTTCCTGCAGAAGTACTTCGTCAAGGGCCTGCTCATCGGCGCCATCAAGGCGTAAGGCAGGCGGCCCATCGCGGGAGAGTCATCGCGGCTCTCCCGCTTTTTTTGCGCGGAACCCGGCATCGACGCCCGCGCCACATATTTGCCATAATTACAAAAACGCAAAAGTAAAATATGGACAATGTTTACATCAATCAGAGCAATTGAAAATCCCGCGTGAATAATCTATAATATACCTGAACTGGTGGGGAATACCCATCAGAAATAATTCAGGAGGTGCACACCATGAAAAAACTGTGGGCGCTGCTTCTGGTGGTCGCAATGCTGGCCGCCGCGCTGCCCGCCGCACTGGCTGACAGCGAGCTCGAAGAGTACCGCATCACCGTGCTGCGCGAGACCTTGACCGAGGGATATTCCACCGATGAGTTCGCCATCGGCCAGATCCTGTACGACAAGTTCAAGATCGCCATCGACTACGTTCCCTACAGCGGAGACTGGACCCAGTACTGCTCTCTGCGCCTGACGGGCGGGGACTATCCGGAACTGATGCAGCTGAACGATCAGCAGATCGCCCAGGCTTACATCGACGCCGGCGCCCTGCTGAGCTTCGACGACTATGCGGATCTGCTGCCCGATTTCTTCGCGCGCTATCCGGAGACCTGCTATGAGTCCGGCCGCAGCTTCGCGTCGGACGGCAAGCTGTACTTCTTCCAGTCCGGTTCCGGTTCTGTGGGCGCCACCAGCAACACGCACCTGAACTGGTCCGTGCGTTCCGACCTGCTGGAAGAGCAGGGCTGGCCCTTCGTCTTCACCGCGTCCGAGTGGGTCGAGTTCTTCAAGACCGCCAAGGCCAACCATCCCACCACGGATGACGGCCTGGAGCTGTTCGTGGACATCCCCTTCGGCGAGGCCTGGGGCTTCAACACCCTGTTCGTGCCCAGCATCCACTACAACGCCGACCACATCAAGAATATCGACTACGAGACCTACCAGGTCTCCGACAGCTGGACCACCGTCATGATGCACGAAGTCATGGCCTTCTGGAACGAGCTGTGGCGCGAGGACCTGCTGGATCCCGAGTGCTTCACCGATAAGAGCGACCAGCTGACCGCGAAGTCCAACACCACCCAGTGCATGGCTTCCTGGTACGCCCGCTGGCTGTTCGGCGGCACCAACCAGGCCTTCATCGACGCCGGCACCCCCCAGTATCAGTACGTCGAGATGCCCTTCGTCGTGGATTCCCTGAAGGACGATCCGTATCCGCAGGCGAAGCCCGGCAGCGCTTCCTGGACCACCGGCTTCGGCGACATGGTCGTCACCAAGAACTGCAAGTACCCCGAGCGCATCATGGAGCTCATCAACTACCTGCACTCCGATGAAGGCGTGCTGCTGTACGGCTGGGGCGTCGAGGGCGAAGACTATTATGTCGATCCCGAGACCGGCAAGCGCGACGCTACCCCCGAGCTGGTCGAGATGGCCAAGAACGATCCCGACGCGTATCGTCTGAGGGGCTTCGGCTGCTTCATCAACCTGAGCGCCGCCTACGAGCAGGGCCTCAACCCGAAGGATATGCAGCCCGGCAACATCCGGTATTCCACCGCTATCCAGCAGGTTTCCTACACCGATCGTCAGATCGAGGCCGTGCAGAAGATCGCCGGCGCCGGTCTGCCCTGGGACATCTTCAGCGATGGCGTGCTGCCCCGTCCCTATGCGGAGTATGAGGGCAAGAACGTTGGCTCGGCCACGGATATCCCCGCCGACGAGGTCGATCTGATCGACATGCGCGACGAGATCCGCGACTACACCTTCAGCATGATCCCGAAGATCATCATGGCTGAGACCCCCGAGGACTTCGAGGCCATGTATCAGGAGTGCGTGGAAGGCCGCCGCAACTACGGCATCGACACGATCATCGCCTGGATGCAGGAGCGGGCCGACGAAGCCGTCGCCGCGTTCGACGCTGCTGCCGCTGAATAATCCGGTTTAGGTACCTCACGCGGGCGCGTTTCAAACGCGCCCGCTTTTTCCGGGGGTCGGCGCGTTTCGCCGCCCCGGCGTGAAATCTGTTGTTTGGGAAGTGACATTGATGCAGAGCTTTGAAGCAAAGGGTCTGGCCGCATATTCGGTGGAGGTGCGCTCCGACGAGGTCCGCGCGGAGGTGCGTGTGGTTCCGGGCGAGCCGGGTCTGGAATACCTGGAGATCGCCCTGTCCTCCGACGCGCCGCGGGTGATGCCGGAGGTGTGGGTGCGCTGGGAATTCCCCCATGAGGACATCCATGGCCTGTGGAGGCCGGATCGCGCGGACGCCCCCCATCCCTGCATGTGGGACGCGTTCCGGAAGACGGAGGCCACGATCTCCGCGCCTGTGACGTGCTGGTATTCCGCCGCGGGCCTGAACCGCTGGACGGTCGCCTGTTCGGACGCCATCAACCAGGTCGGCTTCCGCGGCGCGCTGCGGGAGGAGGACGGCATGTGGCAGTGCGATGTTCGCCTGTTCGAGGCCCCGGACGGCCCGCAGACCGCCGCGCGCGTTCTCTTCCGCGTGGACACCCGGCCCGTCCGCTACGAGGAGGCGCTGGCCGGCGTCGCCCGCTGGTGGGACGCCATGCCGGAGTACGGCCATCGCCCGGTGCCGGATTACTGCCGGATGCCCACCTATTCCACCTGGTACAGCTTCCATCAGCTTCCCGACGCGAAGAGCGTGGAGCTCCAGGCGGAGCTGTCCCGCCAATGCGGCTGCGAAAGCCTCATCCTGGACGACGGCTGGCAGATGGAGGATTCCGCCCGCTCCTACGCCTTCTGCGGCGATTGGGAGATCTGCGAAAAGATCTTCCCGGACATGGCCGCCCACGTGCGCCGCGTGCACGAGCTGGGCATGGCGTACATGGTGTGGTTCGCGGTGCCCTTCGTGGGCAAGTACACCCGCGCCTGGGAGCGCTTCCGCGGCATGTATCTGCCTACCAGCGGGGAACCCAACACCCGCGCCCTGGATCCCCGTTATCCCGCTGTGCGGGAATACCTGATCGAAACCTACATCCGCGCCGTCCGGGAATGGGATATCGACGGCTTCAAGCTGGACTTCATCGATATATTCCGCCAGCCCGCGCAGGAGGACCCCGAGGCGCTGCCCGGCCGGGATTTCGATTCCGTGGGCGAGGCCAGCGCCTGCCTGCTGGAGGAGATGCAGCGCCGCCTGAGCGAGATCAAGCCGGACCTGGCCTTTGAGTTCCGCCAGACGTACATCGGCCCGCGCATGCGCCGCTATGCCACCATGTTTCGCGCGGGGGACTGCCCCGGCGATTTCCGCCAGAACAAGGTGCGCACCGTCAATCTCCGCCTGCTCTCCATGGAGACGATGGTGCACAGCGATATGCTCATGTGGCACCCGCAGGATTCCGCCTGCCGCGTCGCCATGCAGCTGCAACACGTGCTGTTCTCCGTGCCCCAGATCTCCATGCGCTTCGAGGAGCTCTCCCCGGAGCACCGCCAGGCGCTCACGTTCTGGCTCTCGTTCTGGCGGCAGCACCGGCTGCTCCTCCTGGACGGCCTCCTGCGCGCCCAGCACCCCGAACTGGGCTATACCCTGGTCAGCGCCGAGAAGGACGACGAGTACGTCGCCGTGAGCTATTCCGAGAACTGCCTGGACCTCCCCGCCGGCAAAAAGCGCCTGTATCTCGTCAATACCACCTATACTCCCCGTCTGGTCTGCCGCACGGATGCCGCGCTCTCCCTCCGCGCCGTGGTGCGCGATTGCCTGGGCAATGTCACGGCCGACCTGCGGCTCTCGCCCTCCGGCCTGTTTGAGCTGCCCGTTCCCCCCGCCGGCCTCGCCGAGCTTACCGTTGTGTGAGCACGGGGGAACGGAGGAACGCTTAGGGCTCCGCCCTAAGAACCCGCCAAAGGGAATAATTCCCTTTGGAAACCTTGCCTTTCCGCGCTGCGCGCGGAAAAAACAGAATATAAAATTGCTTTTGCGCCGGTCAAACAACGACCGGCGCAAACCTTATCCAGGAAAAACTTTGACTTTCTCCATCATAAGCTTTATCCCGGTCGTGATCTTTGACCGGGACAAAAGCAGTATGGTTTATTATGTTATTTTCTCCTGACTGCGCAGCAGTCAGGAAAAGCGGAAGAATCCAAGGGAACTCAGTTCCCTTGGCAGGATAAAGGTTGAATTGCCTTCGCAATTCAGGCCCCTGCTGTGGCCGCGCCTCCAGGGACAGAGCCCCCAGTCTCCTTCGTTACCCCCACAGCTCCGCGGGATAGACGCCCTGGGCCTTCATGGCGGCGATGGCGGCCTGCACGGTGGGCATATCCTCGGAATAGGTGACGCCGTACCACCGCTCGGCGGTATTGAGCATCTTCACGCGGGCCTTTCCTTCGCGGATGAGGCGATTGGGCACGGCGGGCAGGTAGTACTCGGCCTTTTCAGGGTTGCGGGGCAGGTCATCGGTGAGGAAATCGACGAACTGTGTGCGCATGGCGTCCAGGATATTGTGCCGGAACCCCCACATATTCATGCTGACGACGGTACCGGCGGGAATGAACGTCTCCTGGCCGTTCTCGAGGAACGCCGCGCCGCCGGGGCGTTTTTCGATGTGCACGCGCTCGGTGATGCCCTGCAGCATGCCGTCCGCGTCCACGGCGCATACGCCGCGGGAGACATACCCGTTTTCCGTCAGGGTATTCTCGACGTTATACCCCACCATGGCGTGGATATTTTCGTCGCCGGGCGCGCGCAGGAATTCCGCGATGGCGGCAAACGCGCCGCGGCCGTAGAAGTCGTCGGCGTTAATGGCGGCAAAGGGCCCGGGGATCTTATCGGCGGCGCACAGCACGGCGTGGGCGGTACCCCAGGGCTTTTTGCGGCCCTCCGGCAGCGCGAAGCCCTCCGGCAGCATGTCCAGCGTCTGATAGGCGTATTCCAGCTGCGCCTTGCGGGCGATGCGCCGGCCCAGCGCTTCGTGAAAGTCCTTCTCATTCTCCGGGCGAATGACGCACACGATCCGGTCAAACCCGGCGCGCAGCGCGTCAAAGATGGAGAAGTCCATGATGATATCGCCTTCCCGGTCCACGGGCGCGATCTGTTTCATGCCGCCAAACCGGGAGCCAAGCCCCGCGGCCATGACGACCAGCGTCAATTCCTGCATCGTTCAGTCCTCCTTGGGATACTCCATGCGCTCCGGCACGGGATCATCCAGAAATTCGTTCAGGTATTTCCGGGCAAAGAATTTTGCCGTTTCCAGGTTCATGTCCAGATAATTGCCGCAATCCCGGGCCGCCTGGCCGGGGATGGGCCCGTCATAGTCCGCGATGAAACGGAACGCGCCGCGAACCAGCGGCAGGACCTCCTCCGGCGCGCACGCTCCGGCCACCAGCAGGTAAAACCCCGTGCGGCAGCCCATGGGCCCGAAATAGAGCACGCGCTCCTTCCACTGGGGGTCGTTGCGCAGGTATGTGGCCCCCAGGTGCTCGATGGCGTGCACGGCTTCCGTGCCCATGACGGGTTCGGCGTTGGGCCGGGTCATGCGCAGGTCGAAGGTGGTCACGGGGCAGTCCCCGGCCATGTCCACGCGGGACACGTACAGTCCCGTCAGCAGGCGCAGGTGGTCCACCGTAAAGCTGGCGATCTTTTCCATGGCGATTCCTCCCCGCGCGCCGGAACCGGCGCGCGCAGGGATATTGTACCGAATCCCGCGGGAAAGGTCAAGCGTTTTGTCGTGAAAAACGCGTGTTCCGGCGATTGGAAAAACTTTTGACGAATTCGCAATTCCGTATATTACGGGCACACTGGGCGCATACTCTTTATCATCAACTCAATGGAGGAAAGAGGCAATGGAGCAGGCGATGATCAAGTCGGGCCGGCACTCCGGCTGGAGCGAAATGGAGAGCAAACTTCTGTGGGAAACCGCGGATGAAGCGCAGCAGCAGGGCACGTCCCTGAAGGCGGTATTTGAACGCATCGCGGAGCAGACCGGGCGGCGGCCCAACAGCATCCGAAACTATTACTATGCTCAGGTGCGCCAGCGCGAGGGCGACAGGGAGCGCGTGGCCCGCTTCGTGCCGTTCACCCAGGAAGAGGTGGACTGGCTCATGGAGCAGGTGCTGGTGGCCCGGGCCGCGGGCCAGTCCGTGCGCGCGTGCCTGCAAAGGCTCGCCGGCGGGGATCACAGCCTGATGCTCCGCTATCAGAACAAGTACCGCGCCATGATCAAGAGCCGCCCGGACTACGTCCGATCCATGGTGGAACGGCTCAACGGCCAGGGCGTTGCCTGCGATCAGCCCCAGGTGCGCCACCGCAGCCATGCCGATGCCCAGGAGATCTGCGGCGATATGGTCCGCCAAGCCCGTCAGTCCTGCGACGGCGAGCTGGCCCGCGCCCTGCAGATCATCTCGGACAGGCTCTCCGCCCGCCGCGAGGGCCCGGACGCCGAACTGTCCGCCGCCGCGCAGGACCTCATCGATCCCATTAAGGAGTTCGTCGCCCGCCCCGTCCAGGAGCGCGCAGCCGACCTGGATGCCTTCTGCGACGCGCTCCTGGATCGCGTCGGCGCCCTCGAGGCCTGCCTCCCCGCCGTGGTGGAGTAGTAGCGGGGGAGAACGGGGTTATGCTGAGGGGCGCCGGGGGAACGCTGAGGGGCTCTGCCCCTCAGACTCCCTGCCAAAGGGAATAATTCCCTTTGGAAACCTTTCCTTTCCGCACTGCGTGCGGAAAAAAGAAAAAATATAAAACAGCTTTTGAGCGGGCCGTGCACCATGGTCCGCTCAAACCGTATCATGGTATAATCATCAAATAACAAAGAATGTCTACTCTATCAATAATTTTGTCCCGATCTTAGCCTGTGACCGGGACAAAAGTTGTAGCGCAATTATTGTATTTTCCCTTGACTGCGCAGCAGTCAGGAAGTAACAAAGCGCCAAGGGAACAGTTCTCTTTGGAAACCTTCCTGTTTCCGCGCCATGCGCGGAGAACGAAATACCTCCATCTTCTTTTGCCCGGGGCAACAACGGCCCGGACAAAGTATATCTTTTGGGAAGGATTATTGGTATCTTCTTCTATCCTTTTTGTTTTTTCATTGATACAATTTGTGCGGGCCGTTGTTTGGCCCGCACAAAAGCAGAGCGGTTTATAATCCTATTTCGTCCTCCGCGCGCAGCGCGGAAGGAGGAGGAATCCAAGGGAACTCAGTTCCCTTGGCGGGGAGCCTGAGGGGCGGGGAGCCCCTCAGCGTAACCCGCGCCCCCCGTTCCCCCGTCAGTTCTGTACCACGACGGTGGTGCCGGCGGGGCAGTTATCGCAGATCCACTTGGCGTTTTCGACGCTCAGCCGGACGCAGCCATGGGACGCGCGGGAGCCGAGGGCCCTGACGGAGCCCTGGACGAGGGAGCCGTTGCTCTTGCTGTTATAGAGGACGGAATGGAACAGGATTCCGCCGATGATGCGGAAGGCATACTTGGCGTAGCAGCCGAAGTCCTTGAAGTAGTACCATTCGCCGCCGCACTTGCCGCCGGCCTGGTAGGTGCCCAGGGGGGTAGGATTGCTGCGCGTGCCGGTGGAGCAGACCATGGTGCGTTCGCAGGAATCGTACTTTTCGCCGTTCCAGGCGTAAGCGTACACCTTCTGATCGGACACATCCACCACCAGCTTGTAGGGGAATACGTACTCCGTGGACTCCACGGCCATGGCGGAAAAGAGGATGCGCTGGGTGATCTCGTCGGCCTTGCCGGTTTCCGGCAGGCTGTTGCGGCGCTGGAAATACTTGAGCGCGCGCTCGGTCTGCGCGCCGAAGTCGCCGTCCGCGCCATTGTACAGATAGCCCAGGTGCCACAGGCGGGTCTGCAGGCGCGTGACGTCGCTGCCTTTGGAGCCCTTCTGCAGGTCTCCGCGGTACACCTGAAAGCTCTCCTCCCGAAACGCCGTCAGCAGATCGTCGTCGATCTCCCCGTTCGGGTTATACGCGGGCGGCGTGGGCGCGGGAGTGGGAGTTGGCTCCAGGGTATGGTCCACCACGATGGGCTGTTCGCCCTCCGCCACAAAGGGCGTAGGTTCCGGGGTGGGCTCGGGGGTCGATACGCCGGGGGTGGGGTGGCTCTCTGCGTAATTCCATTCGGAGATGAACACATAGGTCTTGTACGCCTTGATGGCGCGCTCCGTCTGTCCGCCGTACTTGCCGTCCACCTGGCCCGCCAGGAACCCCCACAGCGCCAGGGCTTCCTGGGCGACGCGCACGTCGTCGCCGCGCACGCCGTTCACCCGGGGCGTGGCCACGGGCGTGGGCGCGGGTTCCAGACCGTCCGCGCCGGAAAACAGCATCACCTGGGTGTCCACGTCCGCCACGCCGGTGTCCGGCAGCCCGTTCAGCAGCTGGAAATCCTTCACGGCGGCCGCCGTCTTCTCGTCAAACACGCCGTCCGGCTTGCCGGAATAGTATCCCAGTTCCGCCAGCGTTTCCTGCAGGCGGCGCACCTCGCCGTCGTCGTCGGAATCCCGGTCGCCCTTCCGCAGCGTCCGATAATCGGCGGCCGCAGACTCCAGCGGTGTATCCTCCGCAAGCTCCATTTCGCTTTCCGCGACAGCCGCGCCGCTCAGCGCCACCGCCATCGCCAGAAACGCGCACATCCCGCGTAAAAACTGCTTCACGCTGCACCTCTCGCACATGTGTTTTTGGGCTTTATTTGCCCACTCTCTATTATAACTTCCAATCATGCCTTCATGGTGACAAAGAAGAGGAATTTCCACGAAAAATGGAGCCCGGGAGGCGAAAAAACGCCCCGGCACACGCCCGGGGCCTCAGCGCGTCCATAAAGGCCGCAGCCGCGAAAGCCGGGGCGGGCTTTTGCCTGCTGTGTCAGACGAGAATGCAAATATCGGTCACAAGCTACAATGCAAGCCCCCTCGTTTGCAATCTTGCTTTCTTGCCGCGCGGAGCTTCATCGACGGTCAAAGGCCCCGGGCACATGCCCGGGGCCTTTGTACAGGAAATTTGCTATTGCCCGTTGGGTTTGCCCGGCGTGGGGGACAGAGCGACGCTGAAGCTGCCGTCCGGGAGCCTGGAATACGCCTGGTCGGCCTTCAGGATGCCGTAGGTCACCACCTGGATGATCTGCCCCTTGGGATTGGACAGCACCGCCTGTTCGCCCTCGGAGCGCAGGCGGAAGCTGGTGTGCAGCTCGCCGTCCTGCACGGCGCCGCGGCCGGAGCAGTACACCAGCAGGTAGTGCCCCGCGGCCAGGGTCACGTCCGGGAAGCACCACTTCATGGGGTCCGCGGCGTCGTCCGAGAGATAATAGCCCTTGAGGTTTATCTCCTGGTCCGAGGTGTTGTGCACCTCGATGTAATCCGAGAATTCCCCGAAGGTGTCCGGCTCATAGGACTTGTTGGTGGCCATCAGCTCGGTGATCTCCATGGCGTCCTCAGCTGTGGCGCTGTAGCGCGCCTCGTAGTTCGCCTGGGTGTTCTCCATGCCCGGCGTGGCAGCGCGGGTGGCCTGCCAGGTGGTGGTGCCGGTGCGGATATAGCTCTCGTCCGTGGTGAGCGCCGGGATGTTCACGGTGTCGATGGCCGTGCCCGAGGCGTTGAACAGCATGAGGGAATCCCCGCCGTAGCTCAGCCGGAAGGGCGCGTGCAGGTCCGTGGAGACCGTCTGTCGGGAGAGCCCGTCGCAGTACACCAGCGCGCATTCGCCGGGCTGCAGGGGGCAGTCCGGGAACGTGAGCGCCGGCGCGTTGCTGGTCTTCGCCAGGGAATAGCCGCGGATGTTCACCGGAGAGGAGCCCGTGTTGATGATCTCCACCCAGTCCGCCGTCAGCCCGTCGGAGGTGCGCAGCGTCTTGGAATTGGAGGTCATGATCTCGTTCAGGCGCACGGCGCCGGCGGCGTATACCGGGGACACCGCCGCGGTTTCCGCCTGCTTTGTGCGCAGGGGAAAGCCGTCGGGCCAGGCCGCCTGGGCGAAGCCCGCCAGCACGACGCATACCAGACCGACGACGGCGATTTTCCACGCGTCGGCCGGGACGTTCCGGATGAACTCGCGTATTTTGTTTTTCCAGCGCGTCAGGAAGTCGGACCCCGTCCCCTGGGGGCGCTTGGGGGCGCTCCCGGCGGGCTGGGGCCGCGCGGCGCCCTGCGCCTGGGGTTTGGGGCGCGGCGCCGGCTGCCCGGACGGCTGCGAACGATTCTGTGTCACGGGAAATGCCTCCGTCGGTTATGCGCTCTCGCCCTGATAGGCCACCAGCGTGGCGTCCTGCAGGCCGGGGATGGCCTTCAGGCGGCTCAGCAGCTGGTCGGGCTTGTCCACGCGCACCTCGTAGGTGGCCTCCACGGTGCCCACGGTGACGGTCTTGGATTTCAGCGACTGCACCTTCAGCGCCCCCACCACCTGGGCGGCGTTGCGCTCGGCCTCTTCGCTCATGCGCAGCACCAGCAGGTAGGAGTTGAACTTCTTGTTCTGCATGTTCACCAGCACCGTCAGCAGCACGGCGATGCCTACCGCCGCCAGCACGGTGAGGAAGAACTGGCCCGCGCCCAGCAGGATGCCCATGGTAAGCGCCCAGAACATGTAGGCCGTGTCCAGCGGATCCTTGACCGCGGTGCGGAAGCGGACGATGGACAGCGCGCCGACCATGCCCATGGACAGCTGGATGGATTCGCGGATACACATGACCACGGGGGTGGTGATCAGCGTCATCATCACCAGCGTCAGGGCGAAGTTGTTGGAATACATCACGCCCCGGTAGTTCCTGCGATACACCCAGGCGATGAACAGGCCGATGCCGAAGGCCAGCGCCAGGGAGAAGATCACGGTGAACCAGGAAGCGGGGGAGATGGTTTGGGAATCCCACAGGCTCGATACGTTGCTCATGTCTTTGGTTCCTCCTTGGATTGCGTATATGGGACGATTTTTTTAATTCAGGGGTTCATAGCGCCGGCAGAGGATGTACTTGGAGATGGCGCATCGCTCGGCGGAGAGGCCGCGGAGCAGCCCGCCGATGTGTTCCGGCAGCGCGCGGTCGAATTTGACCTCCAGCACCTCCACGTTGCGGTCGTGGGGACACACCGGCGTGGCGTCCTGGTCGAACAGGTCCCTGTTCCACAGGCCGGTACGCAGGTGGGTATCGAAGGTGATGCGGGTATTTTCCGCGGGGTGGACGTATGCCTCCCGCCAGTAATCCACCAGCACCACGGGCTTCAGCAGGTGGGTGCGCATTTCCACGTACATCTCGTTCAGCAGCGGCGCGCCGGCGCGGTCCAGGCCCCGGGGGTCCCCCGCCGCCAGCTGGTCGGCCAGCCTGCGTGTGATGCGCACGGAGGATTTCTGGATCAAATCCCCCAATTTGCGCTTGCGCTCCAGGAAGATCACGTTGTCCTGGTAATTGTAGATGCGGATGCGGTACTTGTCCCGGTTCTGCACGCCGTCCAGCTTGTCCCGCCAGGCGGTGTCGAATATGTCGTCGAAGTACAGAGATCGGATGGCGTAGGGGCCGCCCTCCCGGCAGTGGGGATCCAGGGCCATGACCGGGCGGAGCCGCTGCCGCAGCAGCGCCAGCTCGGCCGGGTTGATGAAGTATTTCAGTTCATGCCGCGGAGGCAGCGCCTGCCGCTTGTCTGTCTGCATGCGTCAGCCCTCCTCGATCTTCTTTCTGGCCTCGCCGAAGTAGTGCTCCATCTGCGCGTCGGTGAAGCCCAGCGTCTTCTGGGCGCGCTTGAGGATCAGGCCGGGCCGCTGCTTGACATACTTGATCATGTCGTTCATCGCGGACTGGTAGGCGGACATGGTGCCGCCCCAGCGCGCGACCTGGGCGGGAAGCTCCGGCAGCAGCTCCTGATAGCGGGCCTCGAACATGGCCAGGATGTTCTCGGTGGAGAAGTCCGTGGCCAGCTTTTCGCCGAAATAGGTGAGGAATTCATCCCGGAAGCGGTCGTTTTTCATGCAGGCGATGAACAGCGTGTTGTCCGTGCGCTTGCCGTTGCCCATGCCGCCGGGGGTGAGCCAGCGGTTCAGGGAGTCCGTGTCCACCGTCAGCGCCCAGTCCAGGTCGTACAGCACCCAGCGCCACAGGCCGTCGGTGTTGGGGTTGCGGTAGCGCTTCACGTTCAGCGTGTCCGTGTTGCCCGTGTAGATCTCGATGGCCATGTATTCGATGTAGTTCCGGATGTCGATGGTGGAGGCCAGCTTCTGGTAGGCCGCGTCCGTGTTCATGTCGTTTTTCTTCACCCAGGCCAGCAGGTCGGCGAAGGTCTGGTTGGAGCCCTGGAACACGGTGCTGTTGGCCTTGATGAGGTCGATGTCGTCCTCCTGGCCCTCCCAGCCCTCATACTGGCAGATGGAGTAGGCCGTGACGTGCTCGCGGATGTTGTAATGGCCCCAGTACTGCCCGTTGATGTACACCACGCACAGCTCCGTCTCCTGATAGTACACGGAGGTGTCCTTGGCCAGCGTGGACAGCACGGAGTCCCGCATGCGGGTCTTGTCGGTGTCCTGGCCGGAGGAGCGCAGCAGGAAGGAGGAATACTCCTGGTAGTCCCGGTTGGAGATCAGCGGGACCTTGAAGGTGTTCCCGCCGCCGTATACGTTCCGGGCGTAGATCTTGAATGCCTTCTGCTTCTCCTTGCGGCTGAAGTCGCCGTGCAGCTTGATGCCGCAGCCCTGGGACAGGAACGTGCCGCTGCCGTCGGGCCGGAATATCTCGATGTGCCCCGCCACCTCGTTGGTCAGGGTGTAGTTGTCGTAAATGCCGTTGTCGCCGAACAGGTTGCCGTTTTCGGACACCAGGGAGACAACATACATGGAGTGTCCCGTGCCGAAGAGATAGGACTGCGTGTCGATTTCGGAAGGGATCTGCCCGTTCATATAGGTGCGGGTGCGCAGGATGGTGGTGGAGGAGATCTGCAGCGGTCCGCCGTAGGGCGTGGAATACTGGCTGGGCTCGGAGCCGTCCAGGGTGTAGTACACCTGCGCGCCGTAGGGCGCGGACATGGACACGGTCAGCACCTCGTCCTGCCCGTACAGCCCGCCCGGCCGGGAGACCGTCGCCACGGGAGCGCGGCCCGTGTAGCCTGTGCCGTTCATGCCGCCCGGCGTGGCGGAATCGAAGTAGTAATACCCCGCCTGGCCCAGCACGCGGCCGTAAGAAATCTCCGCGTACTGCTCCGGCACGAACAGCCGGTCCAGTATCTTGCCAGACGGATCAGAAAGGCTCAGGGAATACCCGCCGCCTACGCTCAGCCTGAAACCCGCGTGCACCAGCCCGCCGGAGCGGCCGGACAGCCCGGACATGTACACGCCCAGGTAGGAATAGGGCTGGATCGTGGTGCCCTCCGGGAACTGCCACTTCCGGGGGGAGGTGGCCTTGTCCGACAGGCCCCAGCCGGAGATGTTCACGATCTGGCCGGTGGAATTGTAGATCTCCACCCAGTCGTAGTCCATCCTGGCGGTGGAGGCCATGACCTCGGAGATGTATACGCCGGCGGCATTGCGGCTGTCGATGGCCATCATGGCCTGGGCCGCGCCGTAGAAGTCATTGGAAGCGCCCGGGGTGGGCGGCAGCATGGCGGTGTACGCGTTCCCGGACAGGGACCAGGATTGGTCCGCCCGCATTTCGGGATAGTCCACCGCGCACAGAGACACTCCGGAGGGCGCGGAGAGCACCGCGCTCTCGCCCTCGGAGGCCAGCTTGAAGCCGGCGCGCAGGAAGGAGGCGTCCTGGGAGGCCTCGCCCGCGCACCATACCACCAGATAGCCGCCCGCGGGGATGGATACCTCCGGGAAGCACCACTTCATGGCGCTGGTCCGGTCGTCGGACAGCCAGTAGCCGCCCAGCGCGAAGGGCTGGCCGGAAGTGTTGTACAGCTCGATATAATCGTAGAAATTGCCGTCCGGCGCGGCGTAGCTGGCGTTGGCTGCCATGATTTCGCTGACCGTCACCGGGCACTGGGCGGCGGAACTCGCCTGAACGGCCGCCATGGCCTGGCTGTTGGGCAAGCCCGGGCTGGATTCCATGCGGACGCTCCAGGAACCGTCCTCACCCCGGGCGTAGGCCTCGTTCTTCCGCAGGGACGGCACCTGCACGGCCTCCACCAGAGCTCCGTCGCCGTCGGTGAGCACCAGGGTCTCGCCGCCGCCGGAGAGCTTGAAGGGCGCGTGAAGCTCCTTCGCGGAGGAGGTGACGTTATCGCAGTATACCACCGCGCACTCCCCGGGCTTCAGGGTGATGGCGGGCAGGGCGTAGATCGCCGTGACGTCCGAGGTCAGCCGCACCTGGTAGCCCTTCAAATTAACGGACTTCTGGCCGGTGTTTTCCAGCTCGAACCAGTCTGAGGCATCGCCCGCGGCGGTGTAGGTCGCGGACTGGTTGGAGGTCATGACCTCGCTGATGCGGATTTTGCTGTCGGATTCATGGGTGCGGGAATAGTCGAAGGCCGCGCGGCTGCCGATGGCGTTGTCCAGAAAATACGCGCCCACCGCCGCCGCGATCCCCACGGCCAGAATGATCCATATGTATACGGGAAGGGCCCCGCGCGCACGCTTTTTTTTCTTTTGTGCCACGTTCCCAGTCTCCTTCCGAAAAAGTCACGCCCGCCCAAATGGGCACAGGCATGCCTATACATGTACTATCATACTCTTTTTGCCCCGAAAAGTGGAGACACAGGTTCAGCAATATTGTGAATTTATTTAGAAAACCCCCAAAAAGGCGGACCGGAGAGGGTCCGGTCCGCGCATGCGGGAAGGAGCAGCCGGTCCGCCCCGTTACTGGAAGAAGGCCCAGACGATGACGGCGATGCCCAGCGCGAACAGCACGCAGCCCAGGATCTTCAGGAAGTGCGCCTTTTCCGTGGCGGGCTCCACATCCTCCGGGCAGCCGGGGGAGTACAGCAGTTTGATGGTGTCTCCCTCGCGGACGGGCTTGAACACCGTGCGCTGGAAGGAGTGCACCTCCTCCGCCACGACGTACTCCACCTCCAGGTGCCAGCAGGGCGCCTCGCGGCCTTTGTCGAAGTAGTGGCGGCGGTACCACTCGCGGCCCTCCGTGGAGGAGACGACCGTCCCGGTCACGGGCTTGCGGTGGGTGTCCTTGTCGTTCTTGTACGCGGCCACGCCCAGGGCGAGCAGGGCCAGCCCGACGAAATAGTACAGAACCAGAAGCAGCATGCGGATTCGCTCCTTTCAAGGGCGGATTTCCGGATCGGAGGCCGGATAGCGCGCCGCGCTTGAACGCCATCCGTTATCATTATGCCATCGGGCTTTTGCCGACCCGGCCAACCGCGCTTCGCGCCGGTTGCCTAATCACTATACCATAGGATTGTCGGCGCGCTGCGCAACTCGCTTCGCTCCCTTGCGCGCCGACCCGGAAAGCCTGCGGGTTTCCTAATCGCTTTCATTATACCACAAAACGCGCGGGAAAGATAGTCCTTTCCCGCGCCGGAACGGTTTTATCGGAGAAAAAGAACGGCATACCGGGGGCCGCCCCGACATACAATGGAGGCACAGCGGGGCGCGCGGGGCGCGGACAAGCCCCGCCAGGCCTTCCTGGGAAAAGGGGTGTGGTGTTCGGTGAAGAAGTGGATCGCTTTGGTTTTGGCGCTGATTCTCGGGGCGCTGTGGGTGTGCGCCGCGGCGAAGGTGCCGGCGGCGCAGGCCGCCGTGGTGACGGCGCTGTGGCTGGGGACAGTATCTTCGGCGGTGGCGGCCGGAAAGCGGGCCCGGCCGGCGGAGTCGGCCCGCGCCTGCCGCGTGCTCATTCCCACGCGGATCCTGCCGGCGCTTCCGCCATCCGGAAGGAGGCTCCGCTGCGCGAACGGGCCCGTGCTGCCGCCGCGGGCG
>JAEEGL010238311.1_pt1 | contig 19883 bp, 16 predicted proteins | sample 9134231 | NCBI WGS metagenome assembly JAEEGL01 (sample SAMN16246548, study PRJNA631951) | gut metagenome | biome: gut microbiome; feature: rumen; material: fiber-attached | host: Bos | place: Iran: Karaj | collected 2018-10 | reverse complement strand
ATTATTGGTGCCAGTTCGGGCATGGGTTTGGAGGTAACCAAACTGTTATTGAACGATGGTTGGCAAGTGGGAGTAGCTGCTCGTCGTGTCGAACGACTTCAATCTTTGAAAGAATCTTATCCTGATGTCGTTTATGAACGCATTGATGTGAATGAAGAGGATGCTCCTGAACATTTTTTGCACCTCGTAGAACAGTTGGGTGGCATGGACTTGCTCTTTTATGCATCTGGTATTGGTAAGAAAAATCCTCAACTTTCCTCAGATATTGAACTAAATACTGTAAAGACTAATGCGTTGGGCTTTACACGGATGATCAATGCGGCGTTTCAATATATGGCGTCGAATGGTGGTGGACAGATTGCCATCATTAGCTCCATCGCTGGGACTAAAGGATTAGGTCCTGCACCTTCATATTCTGCAACGAAAGCCTTTCAGAACTGTTATATCGAGGCTTTGGAACAACAAGCACATTCCCGTAAGCTAAATATTGTGTTTACTGATATACGTCCTGGTTTCGTTGATACGGATTTGTTGAGTGGTGATAATCATTATCCGATGCTGATGAATCCGCAGAAAGTTTCAAAACAGATTCTTTCAGCTATTTATCGTAAGAAGCATGTTGTTGTGATCGATGCTCGTTGGCGTTGCCTCACTTTCTTTTGGCGTATGATTCCTCGTTGTATTTGGCGAAGACTTCCTTTATAAATAAGGTATTGATAACAGTGTATATAATAACACAATCGGTCTGATATACAATCAAGTATGTCAGACCGATTTATTATTTTCGGATGGTCGGATAGACGTTACTTCGTCAGTTTATCCAGTTGTTTGAATAACTTTTCCACCATAACGGTTCCCATCACGACATTTCCTTCCGGATCGATGATGTACATTGATGGAATCCATCCAATATGATAATCTCCGGCTATTTTTGTTTCTTTCATCTTCTTTAGTTCGCTTACCTGAGGGTACTGGATGTTGAATTCTTTTAATGCCTTCATCCATGCTTCTTTATCGGTATCAAAGGATATGCCTAAAAATTCAATGCCTTTATCTTTAAATTGTTGATAAGCCTTCACCACTTCCGGAGCATCTTTCCGACAATCAGGGCACCAGCTTGCCCAGAAGTCGAGTACTACGTATTTCCCTTTGAAATCGCTTAATGAGATACTGTTCCCATCAGGGCTGTTTAAGGTAAAAGCAGGAGCAGTTGTTCCTTTTTTCAGCATGTCACTGGCGTATTGCGTGTCAGCGTCTTTCTTAGCACATGATGCTATGCTCACCATCATGATGCAAAAACCGATGAACAAGGTGATTCGAGTAATTGTTTTCATTTTTCTTTTCTTTTAGTTTGTATTTCGTTGATTTTGTTGATTCGATCAAATGAGAAAGTTTTGCTATTACGATCGACGAATGAGAAGAGCTTAAATGCTTTATCGAGCAGGTCCTCACGCACAGGTTCGCTCTTCAGATCGGCTTCGCGATAATAAAGTTCAGCCAACATCTCAATTCTGTATATGCGTTCGCCTTCTGGATATTTCAGAAAACTTTCCATTATCTCGTCAATCGAAGCTGAATGAAAGAAAGTATAGTCGCCAATATATGTCTCGTACAGTTCTTTTATCTCTTCCTCGTCGTTTTGATGTTCTTTTTTATTTAAGAACCGTGCGAGGGCCGCCAAGAATTGGCGGATAAGTCGCATGATATAGTCTCTCTCAATCATTGTAAATCTTTTATTTGGTGATAAAATTCTCTTAACAGGGCTGTGTCGCTGGCTTTATTGGTCCAAGCTTCCACAAGTATTGGCTTCTCAGCAGGTTCTGGAGAAGTAATTGTAGGGAGAATTGCTTTCCATTGTTCTTCATCTTTTACTTCTAAATAGTCAAATCCGCGAGTCTCAGCCCATGCTTTGGCTGATGTATGGTGTGCTCCGCTCACGATGGCGCGTGATTGTTCGTCTTTCTCCATACCTGGAAGGTTATGAAGCAGTTCTCCACCTTCGTTATTGATTAGTAGGACTCGAACATTCGGTCGTACATGACTGTTCCACAGCGCGTTTTGGTCATAGAAGAAACTGAGGTCTCCGATAATGATGAAATTCAGCTGATCAGACAAAGCTGCATATCCGATTGCCGTAGAAAGAGATCCTTCAATACCGTTTGTGCCGCGATTACAGCAGACCTCGATTTCTGGTGCCATGCTGAACAGTTGTGCATAACGGACTGTTGAGCTGTTTGCCAAATGAAGAGAGCATGGAGTCGGTAATGCTTTGATGAATTGTCCTACAATCATTGGTTCAGAGTAGGCAAATTCAGGCTCTGGAACGATTTTGCAATAGTTTTCCCACGCCAACGGATAGTTTGTCGGTTTGTTTTCGAGCAGAAAGGCTATTCGTTCGAGAAACTCGAAAGGATTCATCTCGATGATTGTTGTGAGACAGCCGAATGTATCCACGATTTTTCCATCCGTACTAATATGCCAATGTTCCTTAGGAGGGTATTTCCGTAGATATTTCTTCAGTTGTGAAGATACGATATGTCCGCCATAGGTGATGAGTAACTCAGGACGGAGCGCCTCTCGTTTGTCATTCGGCATCGCATATATCGCCGTATCGAAGTTGCGGATAGGAAGTCCAGGTACGGTTTGATTGCCAAGTTGTTCGCTAAACCATACAAAATGCTTATAAAGAGCCTTAACGTATTTCTTTTCAAACAGATAGATAAGGTTCATCTGTCCGACAACTACCATCCGTTTTTGAAAACTATTCAACTTCTGGATAAGTTCCTGATAGCCATTTTCGTAAAGGCTCAGTCCTTGATAACGTGTGATGACACGAACCTCAGGAAGTTCTTTTGTCCCAAAGCGATAGATGGGTTCAGAAATGGGTACATTGATGTGTACCGGACCTTTTCCGTGATGTGTCGTCTCGAGAATTGCCTCATTGATAAGTCGGTTACAGTACCACTCATCCTCCTCGTTTTGTATCTCAGGTAAGTTGACTGAGCATTTCACTAACGAACGGAACACCTCTGGTTGTGGAATGGTTTGTCCGTCCATCTGACCAATCCATGCAGCTCCTCGGTCAGCAGAGATCACAATCATTGGGACTTGTTGGTAAAAAGCTTCAGCAACTGCCGGATAGATGTTGAGAAGGGCGGAGCCAGATGTACAGCAAATAGCTGACGGACTTCCTCCATGTTGTGCCAAACCTAATGCAAAGAAGCCCGCACTTCGCTCATCTGTGATCGGATAGCAGTTGAAATCAGGAATTTGTACCAATGTGTGAACGATCGAAGCATTACGACCGCCGGGACAAACCACGATATTTTTCACCTGATGGGCTTTCAGCAAGGCCACAAGCTGGAGAATATTTCTTTTATCGCTATACATATCTAACTGTTTGTTTTTACAAATGTAGTGTTTTAACTTTAATTTTTTGAAAGATTATTTGATAAGTTTCGCATTCTTCTTCAGATTTCTTACATTTGTGATTGAAACGAATAAATACTCTGTTTATGATAACAACCATTATCATTTTAATTATTGCCACCATCTTTTTTGTAAATGGAAAGGTTCGCTCGGATATTGTGGCTTTATGTGCCTTGATCGCATTGTTGGTGTTCCAGATTGTGACGGTCGAAGAGGCATTATCCGGCTTTTCCAACTCAGTTGTTGTGATGATGGTTGGCTTGTTTATTGTCAGTGGTGCAATCTTACAGACTGGTTTGGCTAAGTTGATTAGTGCGAAATTGTTGAAGTTAGCAGGTAAGAACGAGTTTGTATTGTTCATTCTGGTGATGATGGTGACTGCTTGTCTTGGTGGCTTGGTCAGCAATGTCGGTACGGTAGCATTGATGCTCCCAATTGTTGTTAGTATGGCTCAGAGTATTAATATGAGTACACGGAAAATCTTGATGCCACTCGCTTTCGCAAGTAGCTTGGGTGGTATGATGACGTTGATTGGTACGCCACCCAACTTGGTTATCCAACAGACGTTGCGTGCTGCTGGTGGACAGGATCTGAAATTCTTGACTTTCCTTCCGGTAGGCTTGGTTTGTGTGGCTGTAGGTACGGTTATCTTATTGATTCTTAGTAAATTATTCCTATCAAAATCGGAAAATAAGAATGAACCGAACAAGAAAGTGAAGAAATCATTGAACGAATTGATCCAAGAGTACGGATTATTGAATAATCTTTCCAGACTGAAGGTGAAATCTTTCTCATCCATTCAAGGGAAAACAATCATCGAGTTGGATGTCCGTAACAAATATCATTTGAATATCCTGGAGGTTCGTCGTGGTGATGTGTCTCAAAACAACCTTTTCAAGAATATCGAGCAGAAATTTGTGGATGCTGATACGGTATTACAGAATGGAGATATTCTTTTCTTGACTGGTGAAAAGGAGAATTTACACGAATTTGCGAAAGACTATCAGTTGGAGGTTTACGATGAAGAGGAACGTAAATTGAATGAAACGGCTGCTGACGCACTTGCTTTCTATGATATCGGTATAGCAGAGATTGTTTTGATGCCGTCATCCAATCTTATCAATCAGACGGTAAGAGATACGGATTTCCGTGACAAATATAATGTGAATGTTCTGGGTATTCAGCGCAAGGAAGAATACCTGAAAGATAATATCGCTAGCATCAAGTTCCATTCCAATGACGTATTATTGGTTCAGGGAACTTGGCAGAATATCGCTCGTCTTAGTCACGAGGATACCAATTGGGTCGTACTTGGACAACCTTTGGCGGAAGCTGCGAAGGTAACGTTGGATTATAAAGCTCCGTTGGCGGCTGCTATCATGGTGTTGATGGTTGTAATGATGGTCTTTGACTTTATTCCTGTTGAACCGGTTACGGCAGTGCTTATTGCAAGTATGTTGATGATTCTTACAAGATGCTTCCGAAATGTTGAGGCTGCTTACAAAACCATTAACTGGGAGAGTATTTTCCTTATCGGTGGTTTGATGCCGATGTCGCTTGCTTTGGAAAAGACCGGTGTGTCGGAACTGATTTCCGGTTCGTTGGTAAGTGGATTGGGTTCGTTTGGGCCGTATGCGCTGTTGGCTGGTATCTATTTCACGACATCCTTTATGACATTGTTCATCAGTAATACGGCAACGGCAGTGTTGATGGCCCCAATTGCGATGAGTAGTGCGACAGCTTTGGGTTTGAATCCTGTACCATTCCTGTTTGCTGTGACTTATGGAGCCAGCATGTGTTTCGTTTCGCCGTTCTCAACGCCCGCAAATGCGTTGGTGATGACTCCAGGACAATATACATTTATGGACTATGTGAAGGTCGGAGGTCCGATGCAGTTGCTGATGGGCTTGATTATGATCTTCATCCTGCCGTTGTTCTTCCCATTCTAATCTATGCACAAGAAGCAACCGATACAAGTTCCTGAAGGCGAACGTCAAGTGTTGTTGCATACTTGCTGTGCGCCATGTTCCTCAGCTATCATTGAATGGATGATGCAGAACGATGTTCAGCCTACCTTGTACTTTTGCAATCCCAATATTTTCCCGCAGAAGGAATACGATATCCGTAAGGAAGAGTGTATTCGTTATGCACAATCATTTGGTTTGACGGTTGTTGACGCCGATTATGACCATGTCTCGTGGCGAGAGCAGGTGAGAGGCTTGGAAGATGAACCGGAACGAGGTGCCAGATGTTTGATGTGTTTCAAGTATCGTCTGTTAAAAGCAGCCCAATATGCCCATGAACATGGTTATAAAGTACTGACAACAACTCTCGCTTCCAGTCGTTGGAAGTCGTTGGATCAAGTTGCTGAGGCAGGAGCGTACGCTGTCTCGTTTTATCCTGACGTTCTTTTTTGGGCACAAAACTGGCGTAAAAACGGATTGTCCGATCGTCGTAGTGCTATTATTAAGGAACAATGTTTTTATAATCAGCAATATTGTGGTTGTGAATTCAGTTTGAGACAAACCATAGCATTTCGTAAGGCACGTATGAAGCAAACAGAAGGTCAGGAAGTCGATAACCCTTCTACAAAAGACTTGCTCGATTTGCGCTTTGACTTAGACTAATGAATAAAGCATTTAATAGTATAACGAATAGTTGTAATAATTAAGCTTTCCACAAGTGTGGAAAGCCTTTGTCACTAATGTGGAAAGCTTTTGTCACTAATGTGACAAGCCTTTTCCACCTAGGTGACAAGCTTAAAATAAAAAGGGGAAACATTAATATGATGTTTCCCCTTTCAAATTTTATTATTCCGGTAATTATTTCTCAAACTTTTTGAGGACGTTGACAAAGTCTTCGAATTCATCAACCGTCTGGAAGATGATGAAAGAGTTCGTTTCAGCGACGTTATGACTCTTAGGTGCTTTAAACGAAGGTGATTCAATGACAGCAATACATTGTCCGTCATCCTTAACCTCGAAGAAAGCCTTCAGTTTTATGCCATCATCTTGATAAATATGGGTACGTGTCTTATAGATGATGAAATTGCGTTTGAACCAAGAGTCCAACTGAACTTCCATACTACGAGCATTATCTTTCACTGCTTGTTTTGTGTACTTGGCAAACTGAGATTTGATGATTTCCAAATTGACGATAAAGTTCGGAAGATTGGCGTATTTCACGTATAACTCTGCCGTAGCGTCAGTATTTGAAGATTCGAGATCAACCTTTACGCAATAACCTTCCTTCTCGTAATTCAAAATGCTTACTTGATAGTATTTAGCAAAGAAAGACATGTAGTATTGATTGCCTGATTCTTGTGATATAACTGGCAAAACAATTGCGATAAAAGCCAAAATGAGACCAAATTTTTTCATGATGCAAAAATTCTAAATGAATTCATTAAACAATCTATTACCTCATAGCACATAAAACGTGGTAAAGGTAAGGATTTAAAATGAAATAAAGAAAATATTTAGAGAAAATGAGAATAACAGTTTGTTTTTTTTAAGATTTCCGTCATCGAAAAGGATGCCTTATTGTATCAAAAAAAAGAGATTGTACTTGAAATACAACCTCTTTCGTGATTCCGTAGGGATTCAAACCCTAAACCTTCTGATCCGTAGTCAGATGCTCTATTCAATTGAGCTACGGAACCATGTCATTCCGCTCTCGTCAAGTGATTCCGTAGGGATTCAAACCCTAAACCTTCTGATCCGTAGTCAGATGCTCTATTCAATTGAGCTACGGAACCAAATGTGAGTGCCTTTTTTAAATTGACGGGTGCAAATTTACGCACTTTTTCTAACATTCCAAATCATTTTTGCTATTTTTTTGGCTAAATGTTCTTTTGACTTTTTGCCTTGAAAGGAAAGTCCTGTATCTTTGCACAGAATTAATATGGATATGGGAAAAATTAAGAATATAGTCTTTGATTTTGGCGGCGTGATTATGGACCTTGATCGCGATAAAGCGGTGCGACGGTTCAAGGAAATAGGTGTGGAGGAAGCTGATTCTTACCTCGATCTGTACAAACAAAATGGTATTTTCCTTGAAATAGAGGACGGAAGCATCTCTCCTCAGGAGTTTCAGACGAAACTTAGTGGAATGGCCGGTCATCCTCTTTCCTTCGATGAGTGCGTTTATGCATGGACTGGTTATGTGAAAGGTGTAGAGGCGTATAAGCTTGATTATTTATTGGATTTACGACGTCGAGGTTATCACGTTTATATCTTAAGTAATACCAATCCTTTCATGATGAGTTGGGCCTTGAGTAAGAATTTTACGTCTGCGGGCAAGTCTTTGGATGAGTATGCTGACGGTCTTTTCCTCTCATATCAAATGAAAATGGTAAAACCATCGGTGGAGATTTTCCAATATATGATTGAACATGCTCAACTGAAGGCAGATGAGACCTTGTTCGTTGACGATGGGAGTACAAATGTCGAGATTGCCGGCCAATTAGGTATGCATACATATCTTCCTGCGAACGGTGAGGATTGGCGCCCGGCGATAGAAAAACTAATAGAATAAGTAAATCCTGTTATTTCGGAGCTTTCCGATAAAGATAAATCGCGATAAACGCGTATAGGATGTTTGGAATCCACACCGCAATGATCGGAGGCATGTTTCCGTTCACGGCAAAGGTGGACGATAGTTTTTGGAACAAGATATAGGAGAAACTCAACGCCAGTCCGATACCTAAATATAATCCCATTCCGCCCTTGACTTTTCGCGATGAAAGAGACACACCTATGGCGGTCAAAATGAATGCAGCGAACGACATGGCGATGCGTTGATGATATTCGATCTCGAATTCTTTGATGTTTGCAAAGCCTCGTTTCTTTTGTTTGCTGATATAATCACTCAATTCCGGGTTCGTCATGGTCTGTTGTTGACCTTTCATAATGAGGAAGTCCTGTGGATCCATCTTGATGATCGAGTCAAGCTCGGTTCCGGTCGTAATTTTCTCCTTCATTCCTTCCAACTCGCGGATCATATAATCCTTGATTGTCCACTTGTGTACGCTTGTCGTATCATAGGTAATACTGCTTGCGGTAAGGTGTGACACGAGTTTTTTATCCTCAAACTTATCCAAAGAGAAACGATAGCCCGTTTTATTGTAGTTTTCGTACCGTTCGATATAAGCAATAACGCCGTCGTCGACTTCCAATTGTACATTACGCACATATTCCACCTTTTTCTTTCTCTTGTAACGGTCCTCAAAATCCAGTCGGGTTACGTTTCCACGCGGGATAATATACGCGCCAAGATAGAAAGTCAAAATGGAAATGATAGCAGCCGATATCATATATGGCCTCATCATCCGTTTAAAACTCATTCCTGTTGAGAACATCGCAATGATTTCGGAGTTCTCCGCCAACTTCGCGGTAAAGAAAATGACAGCAATAAAGACGAACAACGGACTGAACAGGTTCGAGAAATAAGGAATAAAATTGAGGTAATAGTCGAAGATGATTGCGTTTACCGGTGCTTTATTATTGATGAACCGGTCGATATTTTCGTTGATATCGAAGACAACGGAAATGGAAATGATCAACGCAATAGCGAAGAAATAGGTTCCGAGGAACTTCTTGATGATGTAAATGTCCAAACGTTTTAACCAATGATTGACATGTAGCCATTCCTTGGTCGGCTTAAAGTCATCCTTATGCTCTTTCAGCCATGCCGGAAGAGCCTTTATCTCATTGATAAAGGACTTGACTTCTGCCAGGAATTGTTTGAACCACTCTTTCATCTCTTTATAATCTGGTTGAAACACGTTTTACCATCATTGCTTTCCACGAAGCATAATCACCTTCGATAATGTGTTTTCTTGCTTCGCCAACGAGCCAGAGGTAGAACGAAAGGTTATGGATGGACGCAATCTGCATGGCCAGGAGTTCCTGTGCGTGGAACAGGTGGCGAAGATAGGCTTTACTGTATGCAGTGTCCACATAGGAGTCACCATCTTCCTCAATAGGAGAGAAGTCGTTCTCCCATTTTTTGTTCTTCATGTTCATAATGCCGTTCTTTGTAAACAGCATTCCGTTTCTTCCGTTCCGCGTAGGCATCACGCAATCGAACATGTCCACACCTCTTTCAATGCTTTCGAGGATATTTACCGGCGTTCCGACTCCCATCAGATAGCGAGGCTTATCCTTCGGTAGTATTTCGTTGGTGAGTTCAATCATCTCATACATCTTATCGGTTGGCTCTCCGACAGCCAATCCTCCGATGGCGTTACCGTCGGCTCCCTTTGAAGCAATATATTCTGCCGATTGCCTACGCAAATCAGGGTATACACAGCCTTGAACAATCGGGAAGAGCGCCTGAGAATAACCATATTTCGGTTCTGTCTCTTGAAATCTCTGCCAACAACGATCGAGCCAGCGATGTGTCCGTTCCATGGATTCTTTGGCATACTTGTATTCTGCTGTACCAGGAGTACACTCATCGAAAGCCATGATGATGTCGGCACCGATTGTTCGCTCGATGTCGATCACCTTCTCGGGGGTAAACATATGTCTTGAACCGTCAATATGCGATTGGAATTCCACACCTTCTTCCTTCATCTTTCGGATTCCGGTCAGTGAAAAGACTTGAAAACCGCCACTGTCGGTCAACATTGGACGGTCGAATCCGTTGAACTTATGCAGTCCACCGGCTTGTTCCAACACATCAAGCCCTGGCCGTAAATAAAGATGGTAGGTATTTCCTAAAATAATCTGTGCCTTGATATCATCTTTCAGTTCGTGCAGATGAACGGCCTTCACCGAACCTACAGTACCCACAGGCATGAAGATTGGTGTTTGGATTTGACCATGATCTGTCGTTATCAAACCCGCACGAGCGTTTGATTTTGGGTCAGTATATTGCAGCTCAAATTTCATTTCTTTTCTTCTTCTTTCTTTTTATCCTCTTCAAGTATCTTTTCGAAGTCGATTGCGTCCTTGACTTTCTCGTTGGTCAAAGCAATTTTCCAGACTTCTTTGATATCCTTCACGTAATGGAAGGTGAGTCCTTCGAGGTATATCGGATTGATTTCTGAAATATCCTTCTTGTTATCGTCACACAAGATGATTTCTTTGATTCCGGCTCTCTTCGCTGCCAAGATTTTTTCTTTGATACCACCGACAGGCAGTACTTTTCCTCGCAAAGTAATTTCACCGGTCATGGCTAAGTTCGGCTTAACTTTCCGTTGTGTCAAGGCAGATGCCAAAGAAGTAGCCATGGTAATACCTGCAGACGGACCATCTTTTGGAATTGCGCCTTCAGGAACGTGAATATGAATATTCCAATTGTCGAAGATCTCATCGTGCAAATTCAGCAGTCGGGCATGAGCCTTGATATATTCCAAAGCCAACATTGCTGATTCCTTCATCACATCTCCCAGATTTCCTGTCAACGTGAGGCGGCTGCCTTTCCCTTTGCTTAAGCTGGTTTCTATAAATAGGATCTCTCCACCTACAGAAGTCCATGCCAGTCCCGTTACAACACCAGCATATTCGTTCCCTTGGTATTTATCACGACTGTATTCCGGTATTCCGAGTAGCTCTTTAAGGTCGGTTGGTTTCACATTATTCGTTTGTGGAGCACCTTGGCGCGCCAGTTGCAAGGCCATCTTTCGCATGATCTTGTTGATTTTCTTCTCCAACTCACGTACACCACTCTCACGTGTATAGTTCTCGATAATCTCTTCCAACGCAGCCTTCGAGAATTTTACATCGTCTTTCTTCATACCGTTAGCTTCCAACTCCTTCGGGATAAGGTGTCGACGAGCAATTTCAATTTTCTCCTCGGTGATATAACCGCTGACTTCAATCAATTCCATACGATCAAGCAGAGGAGCGGGGATCGTACTCAAGTTATTGGCTGTTGCAATGAAGAGAACGTGAGACAGATCATAGTCCACGTCAATGTAATTGTCGTGGAACGTGGCGTTCTGTTCCGGATCCAAAACTTCCAACATCGCAGAACTTGGGTCTCCGTGCACGTCACTGCTCAGCTTATCTATCTCATCCAAAATGATAACAGGGTTAGATGAGCCCGCTCTAATCAAACCTTTGATGATTCGTCCCGGCATTGCACCGATATAAGTCTTTCGATGACCGCGGATTTCGGCTTCATCGTGCACACCGCCCAATGACATACGTACATATTTGCGTTTTAGGGCAGATGCAATCGACTTACCTAAAGATGTTTTTCCTACTCCCGGAGGACCATATAGACAGATGATAGGCGATTTCATGTCACCTTTCAACTGAAGCACAGCCAAATGCTCAAGAATGCGTTCTTTTACTTTCTCTAAACCGTAATGATCTCTGTTAAGAATGCGCTCTGCGTTCTTGATATTGAGATTATCAGTAGTATATTCGTTCCATGGCAAGTCGAGCAACGTCTGAAGATATGTCAGCTGCACATTATAATCCGGCGATTGTTGATGAATGCGCTCCAACTTAGAGAGCTCTTTCTCAAAGATATCACCAATCTCTTTGCTCCACTTCTTTTTGCGGCCTTTTTGACGAAGTTCTACTATTTCGTCTTCGGCACCTCCACCTAATTCGTTTTGGATGTTCTTTATCTGTTGTTGAAGGAAATATTCCTTTTGTTGGCGATCAATATCCTCACGTGTACGCATTTGGATATTTTGCTTGATGTCGGCCAGCTGTATCTCACGATTCAAGATCTGAACCAGCTTGTACATACGGTCTTTCAAGGAATCCATCTCCAACATCTTCATCTTTTCTTCTACAGAGAAAGGGAAATTAGAGCATACAAAGTTTACTAGAATCTCGGCATCCCCTAAATTCTTAATGGCAAAAATGGTGTCGGGACTCAGTTTATCTGATTTCTCAATGTATTTAGAAGTCAAGTCTTTACACATGTCGAGTAAAGCTTTGAATTCAGTCTTATTCTCAATCTCTCTTTCCTCAGTGATAGGTGTGATCTCACCCATAAGATAAGGAGAAGTTGAGGTTATCTTATCCAAATGGACTTTAGGACCATTCGATTGTAGGATAACGGTATTGTTTCCTCCAGGCATTTCGAACACCCGTAGGATTTGTGCAATGACTCCTGTGTGATAAAGGTCATTAAAATCAGGTTCTTCAGTCTCGGATTGAATCTGACAAACGACTGCGATAGGTTGTTTTTTCTTATATGCGGCGTTAATCAACTTTTGTGTCGCAGGACGACCGACGGTTATAGGCATAACGACCGAAGGAAACATGACCATGTTACGCAAAGGCATGATAGGAATCTCTTTATCAAGGTCATTTAAAGAGATTGTTCCTGGATCAGTCTGTATCTCTGTTAGCATGGAAATATCCTCATCATTCTCGTTTCTCATCATGAAGTCGTTATATTTCTTTCTTGTACTCATACTTTCTTCAATAGTTAGCAAAAATAGGATTTGTTTTACCTTTATAAAAGCGTACAAAGTTATATAATTCTCTTCGGATATCGAAAAACGGACCAATTAAAAATGTATAAAGTTCAAATATTCCTCTTTAATCTTGTCTCGTTGTATGAAATATCATTAATTTTACAGCCATAAAGTGCTTGTGATATGTCAGCGGATTCTTTTTCTTTTAAACAATTCACCGTCTACCATGACCGTTGTGCTATGAAAGTAGGCACTGATGCAGTCTTGTTGGGCGCGTGGGCAGATGTAGTTCAAGCACATCGTATATTGGATATTGGTACCGGAACCGGAATTATCGCGTTGATGTTAGCCCAACGATGCGACGCCGATATCACTGCAGTCGATTTGGATGAGAAAGCGATAATACAAGCCAAAGAAAATGTGCGACAATCTCCATGGAATAATAGGATAGAGGTGGTTCAATATGACATCCGTGATTTCTCCGTTAGTGTTCCTTTTGATTGTATCGTTTCAAATCCTCCTTACTTCGTTGATAATTTGAAATCGCCTGACCATCAACGGTCTATGGCTCGTCATACAGATACTTTGAGTTATCGTGATTTGTTGCGCAGTGTGGATAATTTGTTGAGTGCTGACGGTCGATTTTCGGTAATTCTTCCTGCGGATGCTTTGGATTCTTTTTGGAGTACGGCAATGGAATTCAAGTTATATCCTTGTCGGCAACTTCAAATTATGACAAAAGCAACAGCACCGGTGAAGCGAATCTTGTTGGAATTGCGTAGGCATTCGACAGATTATTCGATGGAACGGTTGATGATAAGAAATGAATCGGGCGAATACAGTGACGCATACCGTAAACTCACCCAAGATTTCTATATAAAACTGTAATTACTGATTATTTTTTGATATTGATAGGACTTAAGCCTGTCAACAACTCTGATATCTGCTGCAAAAAGTTCGGAGTCTCACGTTTTTCGTCTTCTGGAGTAGTGATAACGTTTAGTCCTTTAGGAACTATCTCAACATTTAACTCAGCTTCACCCATCACTGGATCGCCATCAATGTGCATAACAGATGGTTTTGCACGATGAATTGTCACACGTTTTGTTTGGTATGTCTTGATACGTGAGTCTTGGTCAATAGTTTTATTGAACAAACGGAAAGCAAGTGAAGGAACATCCAAGACCGTAAACGGCTCCAGGATGGTAATATCTAAAAGTCCATCGGTCAATGAAGCCTGTGGAGCGATATAAGCATTGTTTCCGTATTGGGAAGCATTTGCACAAGCAATCAAAAAAGCTTTATGTTTGATAGACATTTCTTCGTTGACAATCTCATAAGTCTCAGGTTTGTAGGTCAGACACTCTTTCAGGGTGTTCTGGATGTAAGTGATAGGACCTCTTTTGCCAGAATCTGCAAATTTTAGGCTAACGAATGCATCAAAGCCTACGCCGCAAGTGCAAAAAAACGGTTTGTTATTGATTTTTCCATAATCAATACAAAGACGATATCCTTTGTTTAGAATAGCGATTGCGCTTAATGGATCTGTGGGTATGTGAAGATGTCTTGCAAGACCGTTTCCTGAGCCACAAGGAATAATACCTAATGCAGAATTTGTATGGATTATGCCACGAGCAATCTCGTTGACAGTACCGTCACCACCCACAGCCACAATGATATCCGTATATAATCTTGCCGCATTTCGCGCGATTTCCTCAGCATGTCCGGCATAAACAGTTTTGACAATCTGATAATCATATATGGAACGGTCGATGTGTTCCTCGATTTTCTTGATGATTGCCTCTTTGCCTTCGGTCCCTGACTTCGGATTGACAACGAATATGATTGTTTTCTTTAGTCGCATATCGATATTTTCGGTTATGGAATCGTTTGCAAAGTTAATATTCTTTTGGATTGTTTGAGAGTGAAATCTGAAAGATTTCCATATCAGAATAATTTTTTTGTAAAAATGAGTATTATTTCTGATTATTTATTATCTTTGCAGCCTGGTTTAACGGCAAGAAGTGCGTCTTGTCTCAAACGGTTAGTTAATTCGATTATTAATTAAGTAAGTAAAACTTACACCATAGTCAAATAGGTATGGGTTTATTACAAGAAAAACTAAGTAAATATCGCGTTCCTCAAAAGTATCAAGCCTTAGGCGTATATCCTTATTTCCGTGAAATAGACAGTCATCAGGATACTGAAGTTACGATGGACGGGAAAAAGGTGTTGATGTTTGGTTCTAATTCATATATGGGACTGACATATGATGAACGGATTATTAATGCTTCTATTGAGGCAACTAAGAAGTACGGTACAGGTTGTGCTGGTTCCCGTTTCTTAAATGGAACATTGGACTTGCACGTACAGTTGGAAAAAGAATTGGCTGAGTTCGTAGGTAAGGAAGAAGCTCTGGTTTATTCCACAGGATTTAGTGTAAATGCGGGTGTTGTATCCGATTTGACTGACCGTAACGACTATATTATATGCGACGACCGTGATCACGCTTCTATCGTGGATGGCCGCCGCCTTTCTTTTTCTACACAATTGAAGTTCAAACACAATGATATGGAATCATTGGAGAAAGAACTGAAGAAGTGTAATCCGGATGCTATTAAACTGATTGTCGTAGATGGCGTCTTCTCTATGGAAGGAGATTTGGCTAATCTACCTGAAATTGTACGTCTGAAAGAGCAATACAATGCTTCTCTTATGGTAGACGAAGCTCATGGCTTGGGCGTTTTCGGTCGTCAGGGTAGAGGCGTTTGTGATCATTTCGGTTTGACCGATAAGGTTGACCTTATTATGGGTACATTCTCCAAGTCTTTAGCATCTATCGGTGGTTTTATTGCTGCTGATCATGATACAATTAACTGGTTGCGTCACAGTTCTCGTACTTATATCTTCTCTGCTAGTCTGACTCCTGCTTCAACAGCTGCAGCAATGGAGGCTCTTCACATTATGAAAGAAGACAATGAGCGTCGTGAAAACTTGTGGAAGATTACGAATTATGCATTGGAGCATTTCCGTGCTGCAGGTTTTGAAATTGGTAACACAGAAAGTCCGATTATTCCTTTGTATGTTCGTGATGTGGATAAGACATTCCATGTAACAAAACTTGCTTTGGATGAGGGCGTATTCATTAATCCAGTTATTCCTCCTGCATGTGCTCCTCAAGATACGTTAGTTCGTGTTGCTTTGATGGCAACTCATACGAAAGAGCAAGTTGACTTCGCTGTTGAGAAGTTAGTTAAGTGCTTTAAGAAATTGGATCTTTTAAAATAATGTATTCAAATATAAAAAGAAGCGGGGTGCTCAACTGAGTACCCCGCTTTATTTTATAGCAAAATCTCTTATTTATCAATATTTACCAGTTTGTATTTCAAACTACCTAATCCAATTTTTGCCGCATGTTCAATGGTAAGGATACCATGTTGTTGATTGATTCGATGAATTAATGGTTGGTTATCATTTCCTTCACTCGGTGTCATGTTGAAAATAATGTCAACGCAAGCCTTGTCAAGGGCAACAGGATCCAAGGAAGCAAGGATTCCGTAATCTTTCAACTTAACCGGTTCTGGATTTGCGACACAGTCACAGTCGACAGTCATATTGTTCATTACAGAAATATAGAGGATGCGTTCTCCGTTACCAAAATAGTCGTGAACTGCTTGAGCTGCAGCAGCCATTGACTCAAGGAAACCATCTTGATTGTCTACATGACTCCACATTCCCTCAACAACCTCTTGATATCCTGCAGTATGGATATTTGCTTTTCCGTTAGCGGATGCAACTCCGATACTGGCATTCTTTAAAACACCACCAAGTCCACCCATCGGATGACCTTTGAAGTGAGCCAGATTAATCATAAAATCATAGTTCTTCAAATGATTGCCAACGATATCATATTTAATATGCTTCGTGTCTTGAACAGGAATTTTAAATTCACCTTCTTCATCCATCAAGTCTACCTTGAACACATCGAATCCATGCTCTTTTATCGTTTGCCAGTGAGCCTCGAAGGTGTTGCGTTTGCCTCCGTATGCAGTATTACATTCGACGATTGTACCATTTACCTCATTCACTAACTTGCCAATCAGTTCAGGCTTCAGATAATTTGGGTTTCCTGATTCACCAGTTGAGATTTTTACAGCTACACGCCCCTTTGCCTCACGCCCTAGTGCCTTATAAATATTGACTAAAGCATCAGGAGTAATCTGTCTAGTCAGGAAAACGATAGGTTCATTCTTACTGTTTTCTTCTTTTGGTTGAGCATTGGCGATTTTGTTGGCACAAGATGTCAAGCAAAACACACCAGCAAGTAACCATGCACTTAATCTTACTACTCTTTTCATATTCATCTTGTTATTAATCATCGAACAAAAATATAAAAAAGTTCTGAATCAGTGTGTGTTGGAGAGAATTATTTGTAAATTTGGGTAATCAATTTAATAACTATGAAACGTATTTTATTATCTTTTGTTGTGTGTTTGGGGGTATTTACTCTAATGTATGCACAGCTTTGGCCATCATCTATTCGAACTGGTCCGTTCAAGACGGGACATATTCAAGGTTTTTGTGTCGATAAACAACATCAGTGTGTTTACTATTCTTATACCACCATGTTGGTAAAGACAGATTTGAAAGGTAATATAATAGGTACGGTGAAAGGGTTGTTCGGACATTTAGGTTGTTTGGCCTTCAACGAAGCTGATGGGAGAGTGTATGGTTCGCTAGAATATAAGGATGATGTGATAGGAAAGGGCATTTTGGAGATGGAGAAAAGTTCTCTTCAGTTCGACAATGCTTTTTATGTTGCCATCTTTGATGGAAATCGGATTACGCGAATGGACATGGATGCTGAGAAGGACGGTATTATGACCACCGTTTTCCTTCAAACCGTATTAGATGATTACCTTGCAAAGGTGAATATAGATGGAAAAATATACGATCATCGTTTAGCATGCAGTGGAATTGACGGTATCAGCTTCGGTCCTCGCTTTGGGAAGCTCGATGGTAAGGACTATTTGACTGTTGCATACGGTGTTTATGGGGATATTGATCGTACTGATAATGATTATCAAGTATTGTTACAGTATGATATTACCAAATGGAAAAAGTATGAAGCTCCGCTCTCACAAGAAAAGATGCACAAAAACGGTCCCAAACGTCCGAACGGACAATACCTTGTCTTTACGGGCAATACCAATTGGGGCGTACAGAATCTGGAATATGACAAAGAATTGAAAGGATGGTGGTTAGCTGTATACACTGGCAAAAAGCCAATGTACCCCAATTATCCTTTGTTTATGGCTGATGCATTGTCTAAACCAACGAAGGATATATTAAAAGGTGTACCTTATATAAAGAAAGGGAAGACTATTCCTTTAAAGCAAATGGGTAAAAAGGATGAAAAGACTGCTATTTATGGATGGAATTTTCCATTAGGTAGTACGGGAGTCTGTGCTTTGGGTGATGGTTACTATTATTTTTCGGATAATTTCAATAATAACGAAGGCCAGGGAAGTATACTTCGTTTATATAAATATGTTGGGAATGAGGATTTTCCATTTGAAGCAGTAAAATAGACTAAAAAAAGTCGAAAAAAGTTTTGTGGATAAGAAAATAACCTCTATCTTTGCAACGCTTTTCAGAAAAGAGCTTCGGGGTGTAGCGCAGTCCGGTTAGCGCACCTGCTTTGGGAGCAGGGGGTCCCAGGTTCGAATCCTGGTACCCCGACAGATAAAGAGAGTGAAACGTTACAAGTTTTACTCTCTTTTTGTTTCTAAAAATTCTTTATTCATTCTTTGGCATATAACCTTATAAAACGATATATTTGCATATCGTATAGATAATTATAACAATCATTACATATGTTCAAAAAAAGGTAGTTGACTTGTATAAGTTAGCTGGCTCCTTTTATTTTACATTGTAATTACAAAATTGAAAATAATTATTATCTTTGTGGACAATGAACAACCACAGATATTATCTATTAATGGGTGTTCAACAACCTATCAACTGTTATTCAAAGATTTTATTTTGTAATCATTTAAAACGAAACCACCAATGAAAAAAGTTCTTCTTGCAACATTGTGTTTTTTGCTGTCAATGGCTGCTTTTGCCAGTGAAATTTCTTCACCAAATGGTGTAATTAAAGTCATATTCAAACTTAATGGTTCTGTACCAACATACCAGGTTTTTTACAAAGGAAAAGAAGTAGTACGGCCAAGTCGTTTAGGTTTTGAATTGGTAAATGGTCAAAACTTACTTGATGGCTTTACTGTTAAGAGTGAGGAAACATCAACATTTGATGAAACGTGGCAACCTGTGTGGGGTGAGACACGTACTATTCGCAATCATTACAATGACCTGCTAGTAAAACTCACTCAACAATCAACAGACAGAAATGTGAACATTCGTTTTCGCGTATATAATGACGGTGTCGGCCTTCGTTATGAGTTCCCACAAGAAGGGAAATTGAATTATTTTGTTGTTAAAGAGGAACGTACGGAATTTGCGATGACTGGTGATCATACATCTTGGTGGATTGCAGGTGATTATGACACACAAGAATATGAATACACTAAGTCACGCTTAAGTGAAATTCGAGGTCTTTTGCGTGGTGCTGTTACCGGCAACTTGTCGCAAACAGTTTTCTCGGAGACAGGTGTGCAGACTTCACTTCAGTTAAAGACTGATGATGGCATTTACATCAACCTACATGAGGCTGCCTTGGTGAATTACCCTGCCATGCATTTGAATCTGGATGATAAAACAATGACTTTCACTTCATGGTTGACTCCAGACGCTCAAGGTACAAAGGGATATCTTCAGACACCATGCACAAGTCCATGGAGAACGTTGATTATTACCGATGATGCCCGTGAGGTATTAGCTTCAAATTTAATTTTAAATTTGAACGAACCATGTAAATTGGCTGACACGAGTTGGATTCATCCTACAAAATATGTGGGCGTATGGTGGGAAATGATTTCCGGGAAAGGTGATTGGGCTTATTCCAACCAATATCCTACGGTGAAGTTAGGCGAAACAGACT
>JAEEGL016360478.1_pt1 | contig 19884 bp, 9 predicted proteins | sample 9134231 | NCBI WGS metagenome assembly JAEEGL01 (sample SAMN16246548, study PRJNA631951) | gut metagenome | biome: gut microbiome; feature: rumen; material: fiber-attached | host: Bos | place: Iran: Karaj | collected 2018-10 | reverse complement strand
TAAATGTAGCCTTTGAAATTTCGAAATCTGCTGTTAATGTTCCGCCAGAGCAGTTTGTCGTTTCAGCAATTGTTGCCTTAACTGTATATTCACCTGCTGTTGTTGGTACAGTTGATGTATATGTATCATCATCAGCACCTTTTACTTTGTAAACAATGTTAGACATTTCACCATCAGAATTTGTTGTTGGAGCATTTGGAGTTTCGCCATATGTCCATCCCTCAATTGACAATGTCGCGCTAGACTTAGTAATAACAAAGATAGTATATGATGTCTCTTCTTGATAATTTGTTGTTTCTACAAAGTGAGCACGCAACATATAAATGCCAGCATTTGTTGGAAGAGTTTCTGTATAATCTGTATCATCTGCTGATGATAATTTAAACTCGATAGTTACTGTAGCTGATTCAATATTATCCACAACTACTGGTTCACTTGGATCTTCGCCAAATGTCCATCCTTCAATGTCGACATGTGGGAAATAATGAGCCTTTATAATTTCGAAGTCTGCTGTTGGTGTTCCTGCATAATAATTTTCTGTCTCTGAAATTGATGCCCTAACTGTATATTCGCCTGCTGTTGTAGGAACTGTAGTTGTATAAGTTGAATCATCAGCACCTCTTACTTTGTAAACAATGTTAGACATTACACCATCTGAATCTGTTGTAACTTCTTCTGGTTCATCTCCATATGTCCAATTGTTTATAGACAATGTTGCTACATTCTTCACAATGCTAAATGTTGTTGTACATGATTGAGCATTATAGTTTGTTGTAGCAGCGATTGATGCACGTAATGTATAATCGCCAGGCGCTTGAGGTACTTCAGTTGTATATGCTGTTTCAGTTTCTGATGCTAACTTATATTCATATGTTACATCTCCACCACTTACATTGTTTGTTAAAATTGGAGTGCTAGCTGTTTCTTTATACTTCCATCCTTCAATTGCTACTGATGGAGTAAAATCTGCTTTTAGAATCTCAAAATCACAAGTAGCAGTACCACCTAAAGATGTCATAGATGCCTGAATTTGAGCCTTTAAAGTATATTCGCCTGCTGTTGTAGGAACTGTAGTTGTATAAGTTGAATCGTCTGCGCCTCTAACTTTATACTCTACACTCAATACAGTGCCACCGCTTGGAGATGTTGCTGTACTTGCAGCTTCTCCATATGTCCAATCCTCTATTGTAACTGTAGCTTCAGCCTTATTTACTTTGAATGTAGTCACTTTAGACGCTGCATTATAGTTATCTGTTTCAGCTACATTTGCTCGTAAATTATAAATAGTAGGTGTCAACACTGTTTGCGTTGGATATGGATAATATGTAGAGCCATCGATTGAATATTCATATGTAACTGCACCACCGCCTAAGTTTCCTTGTACAGATGGAATTGATTGTTCTTCGCCATATGTCCAATCTGAAATAGAAACTGTAATATCTAATGTAGCTTTAGCAATTGTAAATGTGTTTTCTGCTGTACCTGATGAACAATTGCCTGTTTCTGCAATTGTTACTCTAATAGAGTAATCACCTGCTAATTCAGGAACATCAGTTGAATATTCACTCTCTTCTGCAGAAGCTAGTTTATATTCAATAGTTTCTGTTGCGCTATCTATATTTCCTGTAACAGTTGGAGTCTTTGCGGCTTCACCGTATGTCCAGCCATCAATTGATACTGTTGGAGTAATAGTAGTTTTATTAATTACAAAATCTGCTGTTGGGGTACCTGAATAACAATTTGTTGATTCAGCCACATCTGCTTTTACTGTATATTCTCCTACTGCTGTTGGAGCGGCAGATGTATATGTTGAATCATCAGCGCCTCTAACTTTGTATAGAACATTAGATACTACTCCACTACCTGGAGATGTAGGAGCGATTGGAGATTGATTATATTCCCAATTATCTTGCTCAAGTGTTGCTTGACCCTTTGTGATGCTAAATGTAGCTGTACATGATGCTGCATTATAATCTGTTGTTTGATCAAGCACTACCTTTAGAGTATACTCACCAACATTAGTTGGTATGTCCTCTGTATATGTTTCATCGCCTGCACTTGTTAATTTGTAATAATAAGTTTCATTTGGCTCTTCATTATTTACGTCTGTATCAACATTTGGAGCATTTATTACACTATCGTATGCGCCGAATGCCCAGCCTGTAATTGTTACAGTTGGAGTATAATCAGCTCTTTCAACTGTAAATGTTGTTGTTGCTTCTTCTTTATTATAATTGCTTGTAGCGGCAATTATTGCTTTTACTTCATATTCACCTGCTTTTGTAGGAGGATAATTAGACCAAAGCACTCCTGTTAGAGCTTTATATTTATATGTTACCTCTCCACCGCTTGCATTGCCTGTTACTGATGGATCATTTGGCGCTTCGCCATATTTCCAATCTTCAATATCTACTACTGGAGTAAAACTTGCTTTTGCAATTGAATATTCTGCATATGCTTCTAAGCCATTATATTCAATAGTTGCTTTATATACACCAGCTTCTGTAGGTGATGCTACTACTTCACTACCTTGTGTATATACAATACTTGGTTCTGCTCCAAATACATCATCGCTAACATGTATAGTTGCTAATTTTGGATCTCCATCGTATATTGCATCAGTTGGAACAATAATTGACATATATGCCTTATTGTTGTTCAAATCACAATTGTTTTCAGAACATGTCGCAACAATTGTATTTGTAGACGATGTATCTAAGTCATATGTCAAAACATGTCTATGAATTGCAGCTGGCATATCTTTTAACCCAACAAGTACAGGGTATTTCGAATTATTAATTGCATCATATTCCCAAGTTGGTGAGCCACCCGGATTAAAGTCTTCGAAATTTGACAAATCTTTATATTGCTCTGCTGTTAACTCGTTTTCATATTCGATATATGGAATACCACCATCTCTAAATAACGCATAATTATATGAATAATTTCCACCTGAACCTTTACCAATAAATTGGCCAACATTTGTTCCAGAACCAGAAATCATTCCATATGCATGACAAAAAGCGATAATTTGATGTTTAGTCTCACCAGCAATACCGCCTACATAACTAGTTCCCACTATTGTTCCAGTATTATAACATTCTTCAATAACATTTTCATCATAGCCAGCAATACCACCAGCATGAGAACCACTAATGCGTCCTGAATTATAACAATGATTAATATTTGCCTGAGTATAGTTATACCCAGCAATACCGCCAACATATTCTGTCCCGGTAACATTTGCGTTGCTTCCACACATAGTCACCACGCCTTTGTTTAGTCCGCAAATACCACCAACATAGTTCTTTCCTATTACAGAACCTGTTAATAAAATATTTTTAACAATTCTATCATCTTCCCAAGTGTCGCCATCACCTGCACATCCAAACAATCCAACGTAATCACTTGTTGGTGCGTTGATATATAGCCCTTTTATATATTTTGGGGTTCCATCACTTGTTGAAAATGTTCCAGCATATGGTGTTGTCGATGTACCAATAGGGGTCCATTGCTTTTCTTCACTTCCACACAAATAAATATTTCTTGTAAGGTTCCCATATGCATCGTTTTTTGTATTATTAACATAATCTCTAAATGCAGCAAGTGCTGCAGCTGTATCAATTAAGAATGGATGTGAAGGCAAACCTCCATCATATATAATATCTGCTCGCAAATCGTCAGCAGCAACATCCTTTAGAACAGGACGATGTTTAGCTATTATCCAAGTATTGTCGAAATCAAAGTGGCTCTCATCACTATCTGCATACTCGCTCGCTTCATCCATAGATCCATTATTAATTCCTGAACCAATCGTACCTTCCGGAATACCATCATAATCAACATAAATAAAATAAATTTTATCATAAGTCCCTGAATTTGAGCCGATTGTCCAATAAGTTTTATTTGTATATCCTGTAGCAGAAACTGACCCGCAATAATATGTATTGCTGATGCTAGCAGAAGATTCGTTAATTCCTACTAATCCATAGGCTTGACCTTTTTCTTCATAGCCATTTCCTCCAGTAGCAGTTACGCTTCCTGAGTTATATGTATTATTAATTACTGAGCTAGAATTACCCTTGTTTAAATATACGATTCCGGCTGCATAACAATTGCCTCTAAGGCCAGAGGCATTAATAGCATTAGCAAAAACTTTTCCTGAGTTATAACACTTTGAAATCTCACCTTGATTATTCTCAACAGTAATTCCTGCTGCATAAGATTTACTTCCACTATATGATTTTACGAATCCACCATTATAACTCTTTTGAATATTTAAAGTGACACTACCTACTTTTAAATTCTTAGCAGATATTCCACCTGCATAACTTTCAGCAGAACCATATGATTCAACATATCCTTCATTTGCAGAAGCTAATATTGTTGCTTTGTTTAAAGCAGCAATTCCGCCCGCATAACAATAGCTTGATGAGCCATATACTTTACCTGCGTTTATACATGAATCAACACTAATTGTAATTGAACTTCCAGCAGTGTCATCGTGAATTCCCGCAATTCCACCTACATATAGATTATCGTTATTAGCTCCATTTTCAACATGTAATTCGCCTTCAAACACGCTATTTAAAATCACGTTCTTGTTATATCCAGCAATTCCGCCGAAATATGAAACAAATCTGCTACCAGTATTATTAATTGTAGCTGAAGTTTTAATTTGTACTACACAATTATCAATTCTTCCATCATTTACACCAGTAATACCACCAACACATAAATTCCCTGCATTTTCAAGGTGAGCGCTAGTACTAAAGGTGCAAGATCCCTCGACTGTTAAATCAACAATTATACCAGTAGATGATATAGGCGCAAATAGTCCATAGTTAGCATCTCCACTTGTTCCTGAATAATCATAAACAAGATTTAGGCCTGAAAGGATAAATTCATTGCCATCAAATGTACCACTATATGCATCTCCGCCAATAGGTTTGTCCCATGTAGCGCCTTGCATATCGATACTTTCCATCAAAGTTCCATAAATGCTTCCATTCGTTTGAGATATCTCATAGAATTCTTGCATTTGAGCCTTTGATCTAATCTGATATGGGCTTTCGGATGTACCACTACCTACACCAGAAAAAGTTGGCGGATCTGCAAATGTTACGCCACTATGTACTGAATCTAAGTTTGTAATCACAAAAAATAAAGCAAAAATAAGCAAAATGCATAACATTACGCTTAATAATGCACTTTTAGTCTTTAAACTCATGATGCCTCCTAAATCATATAATATCTATATTATATTTGTGTAAGTGCAACAAACCCGCAACATACACGCATATAAATATAAAATAATTTGCACTAAAAAAAGAAGACACGGTTAATGTGTCTTCTCAATTACTTGTTCTTAATTTTTCTAGATTTCTTCTTTTAATTGTTTTACAACATCTTTATCCATCATAAAGAAGTATGTAAATCCTCCGCAAATTATTGTAGCAAATACAAATGATACTGCGGCGATTGCGCATGGATGTACGCATACAGCTATTAATGCAAATAGGAATAATGCGCTTGAAATAACTTCTCCAATTGTACCTAGCTCATCTAGCTTTTCGTACAATAAATCTAGCTTCATCTTCGCAACGATATCTTTAAATAAGCCAAATCTAATAATTGCATATACACATGTGAATAGCAATTCAAGCATTACAAATATAAATCCTACCCAACCAATACAGAAGCCATGTGATGCATCTTTCACAATAAATGCGAATTCTGAGAATCTATCAATTTCAAATATAATTTCATCACCTTCAACTGTAAATTTCTCGATTATTTCAATATCATCTGCATTATGGATGTGCAATACTTTAACTGCACTAGTATCAACGCCTTCTGGAATCTTCATGCGTACAGTAACTGTCATTCCATCTTTAATATCGCTTGGTTGAATTACTTCTTCTACGCCATTAATAGTTCTAATCAACTTAACGTCGTAAACCTTGATGATTGTTTCTTTTTCTTCAATCTTAGATTGAACCTTTGCGTAATCTACTTCAACTTCCTTTGCTTTTACTTCAGTTTTAACCTCAACTCTGATATCAATATCGCTATCAAAAGTTTCTTCTCCATCAATCTTGATTTTTACTGTTTCTTTTTTAATCTCTGCTTTCTTAACAGGAATTGCTACATCCTTAGATTCTGTGTAAGTATCATATGTAGCTGTAAATCTCTTTACACCTTCTTCCTCTAGTGTAGATTCTTTTACGATAGTTACAGTTACTTGAGCATCATATTTGATTACATGATCCTCGTCTCTTGTGCACTTATATTGTGCTTTAGCTCTTGAATATGTATCATTCCAAACGAATGAATCAAATTCATAAATATGTCCGATAGGTTCAATGTCTTCGCCAATAATAGAGTCGCATCTGCTGCACTCCTTATGTTGATGTCCTTTACCTGCACAAGTTGGTTCATAATCCAAAATCCAATCGCTACGATCGTGTCCGATAGGATCAATATCTTCTTCAATTGTTGAATCGCATCTGCTACATTCCTTATGATGATGACCATTTGTAACACATCCTGGTTCGCAATCTAAGATCCAATCGCTATAGTCATGTCCGATAGGATCAATATCTTCTTCGACTGTTGAATCGCATCTGCTACATTCTTTATGATGATGACCCTTTGTTATACATCCTGGTTCAGTATCTAATATCCAGCCTCCAAAATCATGTCCTAGAGGATTAATATCAGCCACATTGCTAGCTGTATAACTGAAATATTTTGCATCACATTGCATAGTTCCTGTATCTAAGCATGTAGGTTCAGTTAATGTTGTATTTGTCATAGTTGCTTGAACATATTTAATATCTGTATCATCAACTTTACTTACAAATTTGGCTTGTGCTGATGTACCATCATCACTCCAAACAAAAGAGTCAAATGTATATTCATCTGTAATAATTACAATAAATCCATTACTATCTGCTGAGCCATTTGAATTAATACTTAACGCCTCAAATCCGTCAGCAATATGATTAATATCTACTGTTTGTTCTAGCATAGCTGGTGTAAAGCTCAATCTTGTGTGTTTTAATAAAACATAAGAATCTTCATCTAAAACAGCAATTAAACCATTTACACCACCAGTTGCTGGCACGCTATTATCAATAGTAAGTACGCTTTCATCAGACAATGTAAGTTGAGATGACGTTTGATCATAAGCACTCTTTAAAATATGTCCATTTAAATCTATTGTGATTGTTTTTGCCACTTCAAGGTAAACGTCAGTTCCTAAAGGTGTTAAATCAAGATCGGCAAGTAAAACGATTGTGTCATTCTCTTGTGCCGCATTATATGCATCTAATAATGTAGAATAAACAGTATCTCCAATTTGTGCTACTACTTCAACTAAACCTAATTCGCCGTTATCAGCAAGTACATAATAATCTTCATCACTTGAGAAAATTGTATGTGGGTCAACTTCCCCCATATTTGCTGACCAACCATTTGTAAAAGTGCCCGTGTGATTAGTCATATAAATGCCAATTTCACCTTCCAATTCGCCAGTAATATTTATTACTTGATCTGGATTAATACGCACATTTTTGCTTAATTGTTTATTGTCTTTAGTATACGTGTTGTCTTTAATAGTTACATTTCCTTCCATATTAAGAGTGCTAAAAGCTATACCACCCGCCTTATTATCTTTAATGGTGAAAGTACCATCAATTGTTATAACTCTACCTAATGCAACACCCCAACCAGTATTACCAATAACTTCACCGCCATAAAGATTTGTAACTGAAGAACCATAACAATAACTTTCATCAAGCCCTTTGCCCACATTATATGAAATTGAACCACCGTACATATTGAATGTTGAAGTATTACCGCCTTGTGAACGTTGACAGATTCCTCCTGCACCTTCTCCACCTTGATTGTGAATAATTTGGCCACCATACATATTCATTGTTGCGTTTGCAACTTCAATAGCGCCGCCATGGCTTACCGAGTTTCCAAGAAGTGTTCCTCCATACATATTGAATGTGCCACTCCAAACTAAGATAGCACCACCTTCACCCCAAAATAATGACGTTTGAGCCATACCACTGCCGCCTCTACCACCTGTAATATATCCGCCAGTAAATGATTTTGCGCCAGATGTATTGTTAACATTTGAAGCAAATCCATTAGCATTCACATCGAAATAATGTACTGTATCACCACAATCATATAAATTCAATGTTCCACCATTGATGTTAATAACACGGCCAGAAGTTGTTTTAACTCCATAACCATTCAAACAAAGATTTACTACCCCTGATGAAATAGTGATTGGACCGGAAATTGTAACGTCATTTGTTAAATAATAACTTCCAGCTGAAGTTGGTAGAGAATTTGTAGAAGTACAAGCTGTATAGCCATCATGACTATGCTCTGGATCAGCATACACTTCATGAGATTCTCCCTTTTGAACTGAAATCATCAAAACTAATGTACCGCATACAATTAGCATGATTGTTAATAAAACTAGCATCAGTGTGCTCTTAGCTTTTAATTTCATATTGCCCTCTTATCATATAAATTTTTGTGTGGCTGCCACACGAACTAACTTAATTTGAGTGTATTTATATACGCGCAACATAAACGCAACACAATTCGGGTTGATTTTACATTCGTATGCAAGATGGCAAAATTTGCTTAATTTTTGGCAAGTGCGCGTACACAAATTATTAAAATTAACATGCAAATAAAAGCGCATAAAGAAGGGCGAGAATCAACTCGCCCCAATTTATTCAAATAAAAACCTATTATTTTTTCTTTACGTTATTTCCATAGATTGTCTTCCAATCATTCTTCATAGAAATAGGGACCCAACCATGTTGTTCGCATAATCCATACATTTTTTGAGCAACCGACTCTACTCCATTTTCTCTTACTAAATCATCACAACATACCATAAATGCCATAGACTTATATGGATTGTTTGTTGTTACATATTGAGCCATAGAAGCATCGCCTGTGCTATTGCCAAAAGCTAAAACTGGTTGTACACCAATTTCTTGAGCAATAACAGTAACTTTATTCATCTTCAAATTAGTTGTAATAAATTCACCACCCAAGATTAAGTTGTCGCCTTGGTCATCTTCGTTATATGTATAATCTGCGCCTTCAATACCTGCCTGTTGTTGTTTTGGAGAAACTACAAGTTGATCTGAACCGATTAATTGGCTTGCAGATAAATCGATAGGAGAATTAGCAATTAAACCTCTTACGATTAATCTATCTGTACCGCTGACGATATATACTGTGAAATCGTGAGCTTTTAGATAGTTTATCACCTCAACCATTGGCTTATACCAACTGTCGCCCCTATTCATGCCTGTAAAGCTTGGCAATGGTTGCTTTTTGAATTCTTGTACATAATTATGGAATTCTTTTAATGTCATGCCCTTAAATGCTGAAGCAACGGCCCTTCCATGTAATTCGCCTAAATTATCATAATCTCCAGGAACGCCTTCAATGCTTTCAATAATCATTTGAGCAACATTCTTTTCAAAATCTGATGCTCTATCTTTATAATTTGGATCCTCAGTAACTCTATACACTAAAAGCATATAGTCAAAGTACCAAGGGTCTCTTTCCCCAAATACTGTGCCATCCATATCAAAAACAGCGATTCTGTTTTCTTCTGGGATGTAGCGTTCGCTACCCTTACTTGTTACGTCTTCGACATAACTTTCTAGTGCGATTTTAGCTTGTGCATCTATATTCCAAGATGATAATTTTGCATTTGCATACGATTTATAGCCAACTCCCAATCCATAAAGAATTGAAATAACTACTAGACAAATCGATAATGCTACGGTTGTGATAATACAACATAAATTTGGTTTCTTTTGTTCCATAGTTTCCCCTTATAATTCCGCTAATAATATTAACATATATAAATATTTAAAGAACATTTTGCCATTATTTGCCACTTTTTTGGCAAAATCCTATTATGCAAAGCATAAAGTAATATAAATGTAAACTTAGCGCATAAACAAAAATGGGGCCGATTTACGACCCCAAATTTTGTTGTTTCTTTTGCACGATTAGTCGTCGTTCTTATGCCATTTTGCTCTTAATATTGCATATGGTTCTGTAACTTCATAATAGAATTCTTCTTCTGTTGTTAATAAAGTCTCAGGTCCTGTTGTTTCGATATACCAACCATCGAATGTGTATCCTTCAAATACGCTTGCGCCTACATATACGTACTTGCCTGGTTTATAATAACCAGTTTCGCCGTATCTAACAATACCACCTTCTTGTGAAACTCTTGGAATGTTTAAATAATATACGCCTATTTCAGCTGGAATAAATTTAATGCATACACGATTGCCTTCTACTCTGAAAGTCACCGTCATATTTTGAGCTTCATAGTACAATACATATTCCGTAGGTTGACTTGATCTTTCCCATTTATCTTCATCAAATAAAGCAACGTAAGCGTTTAGATATGCATCGACATCTGCTGCGCTATCAAATGTTAACCAGAATGCATATAAATGCTCATATTCTGAGCTTGACATTAATTTTGTATATTTAGCAATATCTCTACAACTATCATAATGATCTTCTAGCACATTGCTATATACGCCAAATTCTGGATTTGGGAAATCTGTATTAGCTGCAAGATATGTACGAACTTCTGTTGGAGTTACGTAAGCTTCAGATTTGAATAACATGATAATTTCCTCTTCATTTTGGTATGCCCATCTAAATGATCCTGTTCTCATGTTTTCTGAATCGTTTGAAGACTTATAGTACTCTTCTTCTTCGTCGTATACATAATTATATGGAGCTGAAGTTAATCTTTGGATATACTCATTCATATACTCAGCTGCTGCATCAAAATCTGTATAAGTTAATACGACTTCAATGTAAGTATCATAAGCCATTAAATACCACATCGCTTCGATTTGTTGTGGAGTATAATCTATTGCTGATTTAAATGCCATTGTAGCCGGTAAATCAACAGGGTTTGGATAATTTTTAGTAGAAACGATTGCTCTAACCTCATTGAAAGTTGAATATTCATCTAGGTCGTAATAGTTGTTAATATAGATGTTTAAACCATTGTCATATTCTACTAATACAGAAACGTATCTATGATATTCAGAGCTTGTTAACTTTCTATATGTTGTTTCACCATTATCTTCATGAGAGCTAAAGCCTGCTGCGGTCAAAAGACCTATATATGCGTCTACTGCACTTTCTTGTGCTCTATGGTCTCGAATTTCAATGGCATTTAAGAAATAGAACATTGTTTCGAATGAATATGGATAATACAAAGCATATGAAGCTCCTGTTGGAAATGGAATTACATCCTCATCGTAAATCAACGAATTGAATATAAGTTTATCTGTTTCATCCCATTCTGTCTTTGCTGCTGGAAGTTGTGGATCTTCCATCCATGCATTAATTACTGCACTTGCTTGAGCATTGCCAAATGTAATTACAATATCAATTGGATCTGGATTTGGAAGTCCGCCACTAAAATCTGCAGTAATATGAACTTGAGTTGGGTTCTCGTTATCTAAAACTACATAAACATCACCCATAAACTCAACTGCACTCTTCACATAGCCGTTCATAGTCAATACTTGAGACTTTAGATTTTCATCATGTGCAGAAAACTTTAGAGGGTTTTCCGGATCATTATAGAAGATATCCCAAATGTTTCTATTATAAACTAATGATTCAATCCAACAAATTGGAGTTATTTCTGCAGCTACTTCTAGCGCTGAAGATCCATCGTTTACAAATTGAACATTTGAAATTGAATCAGTATAAGTAGCCTTGAATGTTTCATCATTTATTGTAATAAATGCATATCCTGGATCTGTGTAACCTGTAGCATATTTAAAATAGATCTGGTCCTCTGAATAAACTGTTGTTGTTCCCTTTGCTGCATTAATGACGAAATTACCAGCATATAGCTTAGTAAAGAAGTTTGCCATAGCTACTTCTGAAATTTCGGCTGGAGTTCTTTGTGGTTCTTGACCACTGCCGCCTCCGCCATCGCCTTCTCCGCCGTCGGAACCGCCGCCATCGCCAGAGCCTTGACCTGGGTCAACTGCTGGTGTTGTACCTGAACCACCATCATCTTTTTTATTACATGCTATAAACAAAACTGAAAGCATAGCAATAATAAGAATTAACACAAAAACTAATAATAACTTCTTTTGCATCATGCAACTTTCCCCTTCACATAACAATAAAGTTATATATTTAAAGAATATAAAATATTATATATTAAAGTCAATTCTTGACAATTTTGAGGCACTTTGCTATCTTACTTTGGCAAAAAGATAGAGCTGCATTAAACAGCTCTATCTATGATTATTCTTTTAAGTATTAGAAGAATCTTCCAATAATATCCTTACTTGCTGCACAAGTATCTTCCATATCACCGAATGAAATAATTTCACCAGCATAATATGTATTCTTTGTTCCTTGAATAGCTTCTAGCTTATCATACCAGCCTTCTGCATAATCCTTTGGACCTACGTGTGGGCAGTAGTAGCTCTCTTGAGCGTATAATACTTCCTTGATTGGGAATTTTAATACCTTATTGATATCTTCCTTCATCATCTCTAAAGTCTTCTCATATGGAACATCTGGATCGCCTGTATGGTTTCTTAAAGCATAAACTGTACATGGGCAGTTCTTACCGATATCTTCCCATCTATGGTAATATACCATAGCGTGGCCTAATCTTTCTGGTTCCATGTTTTCAAATAGGTATCCAGAAATAACTGGTCCCTTGTCCTCATCAAATCTTGCAATGAAGTCAACATACTTTTCATGAACAATCTTTGAGAATAGGTTCTTCTCTTCTTCTGTAGCATCTGCATAGTTAGCAAACCAATCAAGTGGAGTTGTAACGATTAACTTATCAAATGTTTCAGTAGATTCTTTGCCATCTTTCTTAATTGTTACATTAACCTTGCCATCTGCTCTATCAACTTTTACAACTTCTGTATTTAATACAGCTGGATGTTTTAACTTATCGTTAACATGTGTATAGATAGCTTGTGTACCATCTTGCCATGTCCATAGTTGCAATTTAACGAATTCAGCAGCTGTTGTTGTATCTAGATATTTCATAACATAAGCAGCTGGGATTTCATCGAAATAACCATACCCGAATGATGTATAAGGTCCAATCCAAATTCTTTGAACTTCTTCTACGCCATTAATCTTACAGAATTCGCTGAATGGTAAAGCCAAATCTTTAAGATTTGGATTCTCGCCCTTAAGATAGTTAGGGAAAGCTTGATCTTTATTTGTTCCTTCTTGATTTGGAACAATCTTAGAAATACCGCTGTACTTACCTGAAGCAACACCAATATGACCATAACAGTCATAACCAGCATACTTTGTTTCCATTAATTCTTTTAATTTCTTGAATTGCTTTTTTAACTTAATAAGACCAATCATCTTCTTTAGAGAGAAGTTAGCCTTAGGATTGAATGGCTCTACAATTTCGCCAGTTTGAGCAGAACGATATTCTCTTCTCATATTTGGTTCTCCTGGTTTGAAATCTGGGCCCTTGTGGTAGTATCCGCCGAATTCTTCCATTTCAGATACAGCATGATATGTAATAGCGCCCATGATGGCACCTGTTTCATATGCTCTTTCTTCGCCGTTTACTTTGATCTTTGGAGAATAAGCTTTACCGCCTACCTTGTTTAACTTTTCGTAAATTGTGTAATCTGTGTAGCCTTTCTTTTCTAGATAAACTGCACATGCAAGTCCAGCTGGACCGCCACCAATAATACAAATTTTTTCCTTCTTGTTTGCCATAAATGCCTCCTTATCAAATATTTATCTCTAACTATTATTATATAATATTTCCTAAAATATGATTAAATTTGTTTTTTGCAATAATTAAGGGCTGATTTCTCAGCCCCTAATAAATTATAAGTAGAACTAACTTTGGTTAAGCACATTTATTACCAACATTTTCCCCTCATCATATAAGCAATTATTACTTTATACCCCTATACGCAACAAAACCGCACCACTATAAAAAAAATGGCTCAACTTTTTTTCGTTGAGCCTTTGTATTTTTATTATTGTTCTTCTTCGTCTTTTGTTTTTAGAACATATTTATCGATTGCATCTGTAATTATGTAGTAGATTGGGATTGTAATAAACAAGAACCAATATGGATGCCATAAACCAAATTGCATACCTAAGACCAAATAAACGAATGTTACTAAGCATGGCCATACAAATTGTGTTAATTGCTTTTTAGCAATAACTTGGAAAATGCTCATAACTGCTGGCATTAATACCCATAGTGTCCAACAAATGTACCAACCATTAAAGCAGAAGCCCCAAATTAAGAACCCTGCAAGCGTTAATAAAGCTACTACTCCACTAAATGCACTTAGGATAATTGTTTGCTTCTTATTGAATGGGACCTCAGTGCCATCTTTTTTATAGCAATGCATATGACCGTTTTCAATCTTTAGAGTTTGTCCTTCATCATCTGTCAAAATAATTTTTGATGAATCAGTCTTTTCTTCTTGTTCTCTATCGATAACTCTATCTCTGATCTCTTCATCAGATTCATTATCAGATAATAGTTCATCTAAAGAAATATTATATAATCTAGCCAATACTATTAAATTATCTGTATCTGGAGAAGATTCTGCTCTCTCCCATTTAGATACTGCTTGTCTAGATATTCCTAATTTATCTGCTAATTCTTCTTGAGAATATCCATTTTCTTTTCTTAATTTTTGTAATCTGTTTGCAATCTCGATGTTCATATTGCGTACCTCCTTGCTTTTGTCACCTTTACTTTAACAATTCAGGTTGGTTGCGTACCACCACCTCTAGTTTGAATTTACGCAACTATTGGTTTCTTTTTCAAAAAAGTTCGCTACTTTCTATATTTTACAACGATTTTTTGCAAATTTGAATATCAAAAATGGATTTTAGTTTAAATAATGTAATTGTCTTCAGTATGAGCATTTATTAAATCTAAAAGCGTAATACCACCGAAATAATCGTTTACTAATTTTGAAAATCCTTGCCACATTTTCAATGTTTTACATTGCGCAGCTCTTGGACAAGGAGGAGCACCTTCTTCCAAACAAGCAATTGGCTCTAAAGATACTTCAGTTGTTAAAAGGATTTCTTTAACTGTATATTCTTGTGGTTCTTTTGCAAGCTTATAGCCACCACCCTTTCCATGAAGCGCTTCTACCAAATGCTTCTTTGAAAGATCAGTCATAATTCCTTCTAAATATTTTTGAGATATTTCTTGGCGTTCAACTATTTCCTTTAGTGGAATATATGAACCACTATAGTTCTCTGCCAAATCTATCATAACTCTTAATGCGTATCTTCCTCTTGTTGAAATTTTCATTATGTCCCTCTTAAATACAACTTGCCCACCGTATTGGTAGGCAAGTAAATTATATCATTTAATATTTTTTGTAGTCAAATTAGTCTTGGAATAAAGGAGTAGATAAATATCTATCGCCTGTATCTGGTAATAAAACTACGATTGTTTTACCTGCATTCTCGTCACGCTTTGCAAGTTCTACAGCTGCTCTTAAAGCTGCACCTGAAGAAATACCAACTAAAACGCCTTCTTTCTTACCAACTAACTTTCCATATTCGAAAGCATCTTCGTTTGAAACTGGGATGATTTCATCATAGATCTTTGTATTTAGTACATCTGGAACGAATCCTGCACCAATACCTTGGATTTTGTGTGGGCCAGCAACACCTGTAGATAAAACTGCTGATGTTTGTGGTTCAACTGCTACTACTTTAACTGAAGGCTTCTTAGACTTTAAGTATTCGCCTACACCTGTAACTGTACCACCTGTACCTACACCTGCAACGAAGATATCTACGTTACCATCTGTATCTTCATAGATTTCTGGACCAGTATGCTCTCTATGAGCCTTTGGATTTGCTGGGTTAACGAATTGACCAGCGATGATTGATCCTTCGATTTGTTGAGCCAATTCTTCAGCCTTAGCGATAGCTCCCTTCATTCCCTTAGCGCCTTCAGATAGAACTAATTCTGCGCCGTATGCTTTGATTAATTGTCTTCTTTCAATAGACATTGTTTCTGGCATAACGATAACTAGTTTATATCCTCTTGCTGCAGCTACTGATGCAAGTCCAATTCCAGTGTTACCAGATGTTGGCTCGATAATTGTGCCGCCCTTCTTTAATCTGCCGCTTGCCTCAGCATCATCTAAGATTGACTTTGCTACTCTATCTTTTACTGAACCTGCTGGGTTGAAGTATTCTAGCTTCGCTAAAATCTTAGCCTTTAGGTTTAATTCCTTTTCAATATTTGTTAACTCCAATAATGGTGTATGTCCGATTAATTGATCTGCTGATGTATAAATTTTAGCCATTTTAAATTTCCTCCGTATCCTATTTTACATCTTTTACGGCATCAAATGCATCAGATAAATCTGAAATAATATCATCAATGTGTTCTGTGCCGATAGATAATCTAATTGTGTTCTTGTAAATACCTGCTTCTGTTAACTCTTCATCTGTTAATTGAGAGTGAGTTGTTGTAGCTGGGTGAATAACTAATGACTTAACATCTGCTACGTTAGCTAGCAATGAGAAGATCTTTAGATTATCAATAAATGCCAAAGCTTTTTCTTGTGAGCCCTTGATTTCGAAAGTGAAGATTGAACCACCACCGTTTGGTAAGTACTTAGCATATAAAGCTTGTTCCTTTGGATTTGTAGATACTGATGGATGATTTACCTTCTCTACTTGTGGATGTGCATTTAAGAATTTAACAACCTTTAATGCGTTTTCTACATGTCTTTCAACTCTTAAAGATAGTGTTTCAATTCCTTGTAATGCGATGAATGCGTTAACTGGAGAAATTGCAGCACCTGTATCTCTTAGAAGAATTGCTCTAATGTATGTTACATAAGCTGCTGGACCTACTGCATCATAGAATGATACTCCATGGTATGATGGGTTTGGATCAACAAGCTTTGAGAACTTGCCTGAAGCCTTCCAATCAAACTTACCGCTATCTACGATAACACCGCCTAAACCTGTACCATGTCCGATTAAGAACTTAGTAGCTGAGTGAACTACGATATCTGCACCGTATTCGATTGGTCTTACTAGGTATGGTGTACCAAATGTATTATCTATAACAAGAGGAATCTTGTTAGCATGAGCAATCTTTGCAATTGCTTCGATATCGATAACTTCTGATCTTGGGTTACCTAATGTTTCAATAAATACTAATTTTGTATTTGGCTTAATTGCCTTTTCAATATCTGATAATTCATCTGGTTTAACAAATGTTGTATCGATACCGAAATCTTTTAATGTGTGTTCAAATAAGTTATATGTACCACCATAGATATTGTTTAATGCTACGATGTGGTCACCAGCACCAGCTAAAGCTAATACTGCATATGTAATTGCTGCTGCACCTGAGGCAACGGCTAGTGCTGCTACACCGCCCTCTAGAGCTGCAATTCTTTGTTCTAAAACGTCTTGTGTTGGATTTGTTAATCTACCATAAATGTTTCCAGCATCTCTTAAACCGAATCTATCAGCTGCATGTTGTGAATTGTGGAAAACATATGATGATGTTAAATATATTGGAACTGCTCTTGCGTCTGTTGCGCTATCTGCGTTCTCTTGTCCTACGTGTAATTGTAATGTTTCAAATTTATATTTCTTTGTTGTACTCATTTTTAATAATCTCCTTTAAATTTAATAATGTGTTTTTCTTTGTGAGGTTGCAGTCATTAGCAACAACATCGAATACACATTCGATTTAAACGATAACTATTTTTGATGTCATAAATTAAATTCTTCAACATTTGTTTTGCTTCCTTTTACCTATCAACTTAGTAGGTTGATATGATTATAAGGTATGCAAATAAGTATTGTCAATAGATTTTCAAAAAAAATTTAAAAAAAATTATTGGCCCAATTTTTTATCAAAACTGAGCCAATATTTATAATATAGTTACATATTAATATTAAGGATGTAAAACTACTGTTGTAATAGAATTACCTTTGAATGTAATTGTATTTTTAAACTTTCCTTCATCCTTTTTGAAATATCCATCTTTTGTTGATGTATAAGTCTCATATGTCTTGAAGCTATCTCCAATTGTCCACATCATATCGTCATCTACTACATTTGTATATACAATAACAACTGTGCCGTCTGGTTTCATAAATGCATTATAAATCTTATCTGAATATGGCATCTTGTCACCACCAGATGTCTTGAATGCAGAGAACAATTTTGCATTATCTTGTTGCGTTGCATGAATACCTAGATTTGATTTCTTATTCTTAAATGTCAACTCTAAATGAACATCACCATCGTCAACAAAGTTAGCATAATGCTTCATTGCCCAATATCTTGGAGAAACTCTAACTGAATCCTTTTCCCCTGTACATTGGGTTGATGTGTAATAATTCTTAACAAAATCATCATTATAATCTGACCACCAATTTGTATAAATTAAACCATCTTCATAGTTGTATGTTGTTTCGTTAGATACACCAATCCACCAATTCCATTGATTAGATTTTAAAATAGACATATCGTATGACATAACTAAAGCCAACAATTGCGCGTTACCAAATTCATTTAAATCAACGCCGGCTGTCATTTGGCAGTATTCAGAAATACCAACTTGTACATTATAATCCTTAGATTTCTTCATAAAATCTTCTCTATCTGATCTTTCATATGGATTAGAATATGAGTGCATTGAAATATAATCTAAAGATTGATAGAAAGGTTTAGCTTGAATTGCCTTAATATATTCTTCGTTTCTTGATGGGTTATTATTTGATCCTTTCCATCTCCAGTTACCTGATTCATATCCATCAATTTTAATTGAAGTTCCATTAGCTGCATTGAATTTAACTAGTTCATCGTAAACAACTTGCATACAATTTGCATATGCTTTAGGTTCAAAATGACATCCTTCTTGTTTCCAATCTGACCAATCCCATTGTGGTTCGTTAATTGGGCTTAGATATTTAACTGGATAACCCTCATCTACAAAGTGCTTTAAAATTTGCATTAAATATGCAGCAAATACGTCGTAATTCTCTGGAGCTAAATTTGTTACATTGTCTGCACCATCTGTAGATCTACACATATGATTTCTTGTCATTAAATAATGAGGAGAATTAACAAATAGAACTACTTCATCAATATTACCTAATTTATAGCATTCAGCAAGCATAGCTTGAGCGCCTGCATCCTTATTCCAATCATAATTATCTGAATTTGAAACATATGCTAATAAATCGTCATGCGTTGATCCTGTATATTCTTTTCCTTTCAAGAAAGATTCTGTCAATCTATCTAATTCCCAATAATAATTGCCATCACTTAATGTTTTAGCAGTATCTTTATAAGAATCCTCCCACCAATGTGGATAAAAACCTGTGGCTGTTGAATCAAGTGATCTATCAATTAAATCCCAAGAACCGCCTCCGATGTTATATCTATAGATATTTAATCCGATACCATCATCGCCATATAAAAGCTTAGCAACTTCCTCTTTGTTTGCACCACTGCCTACAATTTGAGACCACCACGCAGATGATGCTCCAAAGCCCTTCATTGTTTGGCCTTTAGCAGCTTCTGAGAAAGATACATAGTTATCTCCATCTGAAAAATCTTTACTACATCCTGTGAATATCACAACTGAAGTAACTACTAGTACTACGACTAGTGACATGATAATTAAAACCTTTTTCATCTTAACCCCTACTTTTTCGCTCTCTTAGAGAGTCTTTTATTTTCGATATTGCTTTCTTCTTTGTGAAGTCGTTAATCTTATCTGATTCCAACATCTT
>JAEEGL011979991.1_pt1 | contig 19884 bp, 12 predicted proteins | sample 9134231 | NCBI WGS metagenome assembly JAEEGL01 (sample SAMN16246548, study PRJNA631951) | gut metagenome | biome: gut microbiome; feature: rumen; material: fiber-attached | host: Bos | place: Iran: Karaj | collected 2018-10 | reverse complement strand
GTTGCCGCCGGCTGGATCTCCGCAACGGAGGAGGGGGCCGTGAGCGCCAGCGAGGCGGCGGCGAGGATCGATACGTGGGTCGCTGTGTTCATGGTTTGGACCTCTTGCTGGGTGGATGGTTGGGATGCTGGGGATCTGGGGGGGGAGGCCGCTAGACTGTCTACCCATGGAATCGGGCGACGGTTGGCCGATTGGATGGTGGAAGAGGGGGTGGCGGGAGCCTCCGGGGATTCCGTGATTTCCGGGATTCCGGAACTTTCCGCAGCAGGGAGGCTTTCCGCATTGTCCGTTGACATGGCGCGAATCATGGCGACACCGGCGGCGCCCGCCGCCGTGAGCGCCGCGAGAGCGAGCGCAAGAAGGAGCATTTTGCCCCCCGGCTTCTTCACGGCGGCGCCGAGCTTTGCGGCAAGGAGCAGTCTCGCGTAGTGGAGGCGCCAGGCGACGGTGCCCGTGGGCACGGACAGAACTTTGGCGACCTCCCGCACCGGGATGTCCATGAAATAGTGCATCACGAGCGTGTTGCGGATATCCTTCGGAAGCCCTTCGATGGCGTCGCGGACGATCGAGGCATCGACCTCGCTAAAAATGCTGGACTCGGCCGCGGGGTCGGTGGCGGCGTCCACGATTTCCGACGACAGGGAGACGGTCGTGTTTGATTTGCGCTCCGTGTCATGACCGTGGCGGCGGACGAGAATCCGCGCCATCCAGGCGAAGAACGACGACTGCTCCGCATAGCGGTCGATGCTGGCGACGACTTCGGCGAGGGTGCTGTTCACCAGTTCCTCGGCGTCGCCCTCGTCCGGACAAAAGCGGCGCGCGAGGGCCATTAGGCCGAGTTTGTACTCGCCTTCCAGCCGTCGTATGCCGTTTTCTGGGTCTTTGCGGATTTCCTCTACGATGTCCATGCGGTGAAGGAGCCGTCGCTCCCTATTCTGCATTAATACGGAATGGACGGGATTTGTTTGGGTGGAATTTTTCGAGGCCGGACACCGAGCCTTCGCGTCGTTCAACGGCTTCCATTATACCGCACAGCCCCGACCAGCGCGGGCAGCGATACGATTGCTAGGTGGACATGGAGCGGCGCCGAAGGAATAGCGTTCGGCGACGCCCTCCGGCGCCTGCGGATTGCCCGTCACCTGCGGCCGCCGTTTGCCATGCGTTCTCGGCGAACATAATCGTCACTTAGCGAAGCAACACCGCCGTGGGAGGTTTGGTTTCATGCCCCACGGCCTCGATCTCGGCATAGTAGTTCGCGACAGCAGCTTTCTGTGCGCCGAACGTGATCTTCAACGCGACGACATTCTCCGCGAGGAAACCGTATTCGGCGTCGGACAGCGTTTCCGTCTGCCCGAGCTGGGATCCGCCCGTCCATTGCACCGTCGGCACGTCCAGCGCGGTCCACTCCGTCGAACCTTTGGTTTTCACCTGGATGGCGTTGACGGAAATGCCGTTGTAGTACGTGTTTTTCCAGAGAGAGGAAAGGCGGAGCATCTCGATGGTCATCGGCTTCTCGAATGCCCAGGCGATGGTCCCGTTTGGGGTGAACCCAACCGTATCGGCTCCTGCCTCGCCGTCGGACATGCTCCCGTTCAACTCAGGTACGCTTCCGTCCGTCAGCTTGGCCATGTCCTGGCTGGCGTATCCGGACAATCCCGACTTCTCCGTTGCATTCAAGCCCGCGAGAATGTTGTTTGCCAGCGGCACCCAGTCGGCCGTCGCGTACTCGCCCTGTGTCCACGATGCAGTCTGCGCATCGGAGGCCAAGGTCGTGAACGTGCCGGTCCTCACCGTCTCCTTGGCCGTCGGGGCGTTGTTGGAAACGGAAAGCGTGTAGGCGTATTCCGTCCCCGGCACCAAGTCCTTGATCGCATACGAAAACGCCCCCGTCACGCCCTCGGCGATCTTCGCCGCCGCACCGCCACCGAGCGCGAGGTAGATGTCACACGCGGTCGCGTCCGTGCCGGCTTCGACAATCGACCCGGAAACCGTCGCCTTGGTCTTCGCCGGGGCGATGCCGAACGAGCCGAGGACGGGGCCCGTCGCCTCCGAGAAGCCGACGGCCTCGATCTCGACGATGTAACTGGCGAGCGGGACGTTGGCCCCGAAGGCGACCTTCAGACCGGCAACGCCCTGGGCGAGATACCCGGTGCCGGGATCGGCAAGGGACGCGCAAATCACGACGTTCTGGTTTCTGCCGCTGTTGTCCAGGAAGCTGGAGCCATCAAGCGCCGTCCATGTATCCGAGCCGAAGAACTTCACGTAAACGGCGCTGATCGAGATGCGGGTGTATGTGGAACCGCCCAGATAGCAACCCGACACGCGAACCTGCTCCAGCGTCTTTGGCGTCGTGAACGACCACTCGACCGCGCCGGTATTTTGGAAGGCGACTCTGGTTCCGTTGTCGTTCACCGTAGGGACCACGCCGTCCGTCAGGATTCCCATGTCGGTCGTCCCGTATCCAGTCGAGATCGTCCCTGTTTTCGTACCGGTGAGGCCATGAATCAGGTTGCCGGAAAGCGCTGTCCATGTGGCGGGCTCGACATCGGTCGTCGTCCACGTCGGTTCCGCCTGAAGATTCAGGGCAAAGAAGCCCGCGAGGGCGAACAGAAGGGGACGCACAATGGCTTTGCTCATCTCAATCACTCCTTTTTCGGCAGTTTTGGGGTGTTTGCCTTTATGCTACACCCAACCCCTTTTCTGTGAAAACCCCTCCAAATGGAGGGTGTGACAAAACTTTGTCCGCCACTTGACGAGAGAATCCCGGCCGGAAAACTACCTCATTTCATTGGAATTTCAGACATAGTGTGGTAGGGATCGACCTCCGGGCGATCCGCCATCATGCATTGTCTTAATCGGTGCGCCCGGAGGTCGCACCCTACCACACTTTCCCTGAAAGAACTGCGAAATTCCGACGGTGGTTCGGCCAACCATCTCTCGGAATTCGGCGGAGACAAAGTTTTGTCACACCCCCAAATGGAGGGGTGCGTGGCGCTGGCGGAGTTCTTGTTGCTGGTTCCGCTTACCCGCCACCCCTCCTTCTGCTATCCTGTTGCCATTCTTGGCGGAGGCATGTGCTTCGCGCTCCGTATAACCACCTTCCTAGCGTTTCGCATTCCGCATTTGTCGCCTGATTGGAACCTTGAGAGACTTCAACGACGAGCGACACGTTTGTGAGAACGCGCGCATGGATTTCATTTTCCCCTTTACCTCACCAATCCCTCATACACACGGAGACAGCAATGGAAAAAGGATCCTCATCAAGCGACAAGCCGCATGTCAATGTCGGTACCATCGGCCATGTAGACCACGGCAAGACAACCCTCACTGCAGCGATAGCGAGAGTCCAGTCCCTCAAGGGATTGGCGAACTATATCTCGTATGACAGTCTCGTCGCCTCACCCCAAGATTCCAGCAGTCCTCGGATGCCATCCAAGGCTGTTGAAGGACTTGCCTGGTGTTTCTTGCAAGCGACAGTTGGATTGGGTCATGAATTGCGAAACTCCATCAATGGGCCTGGTCGCGTTGTCGAGTACCAGTCCCCGACCCGCCACTACGCGCACGTTGACTGCCCCGGCCACGCCGACTTCGTCAAGAACATGATCGTCGGCGACGCCCACATGGATGGTGCCATCCTCGTTGTGTCCGCCGCCGACGGCCCCATGCCGCAGACCCGCGAGGATATCCTCCTCGCCCGCCAGGTCGGCGTGCCGAAGATTGTTGTCTTCCTGAACAAGGTCGACCTCGTCGACGACGAAGAGCTCCTCGGGCTCGTTGAGATGGAGATTCGAGAATTTCTCTCCAAATACGGCTTTCCTGGCGATGACATCCCGATTATCCGCGGCAACGCCCTCGCCGCCACCAAGGCCGAGTCCCCGGACGACCCAGCCTGCGAATGCATCACGAAGCTCATTGAGACCCTCGACAGCTACGTCGATGAGCCACCTCGCGTCCTGGACCTGCCGTTCCTGATGCCAATCGATGACGTGTTCTCCGTCGAAGGTCGCGGCACGGTCGTGACCGGTCGTGTGGATCGCGGCCTCGTCAAGGTCGGCGACGCGGCCGAGATTGTCGGCATCCACCCGACGGCCTCCACCGTCGTGACCGGCGTCGAGATGTTCCGCAAGACCCTCGACCAGGGACGAGCCGGCGACAACATCGGCTGCCTGCTTGACGGAATCCAGGCAGACGAAATCAAGCGAGGTCAGGTCCTCGCCGCCCCGAAGTCCATCATTCCTCACATTGAGTTTAAGGCCCTGGTCTACGTCCTCACCAGGTACGAAGGAGGCCCCCACAAAACGTTCTTCCCCGGCTACCGTCCGCAGTTCCACATCCGCACCACGGACGTGACGGGAGACATCAGTCTCCCCGAGGGCGTCGAGAAGGTCATGCCCGGCGACAACGCCGAGATGACCGTCAAGCTCACCTGCCCGGTTGCGCTGGAGAAGGACATGCATTTCGCCATTCGCGAAGACGGTTGCACCGTCGGCGTCGGACGGATTATCGAAATCATCGATAGTCCCGATGACATGAAATTTCCACCGCATGAAAAGCCCAGCCCACAGGCCGCCTCCACGCAGGAGCCAGACGCGACAAGCGTTATCCCGTCCGGCAACGAAGAAGTGCCCACAGCGCAATCCGTTTCCGAGTCTCCCACTCGTGAAACAGTCGATGCCGATGTGGATGGCGGTGTTGAGATATCGAAAGAGCGAAAAGTTATTACCAGCACAATGACTTGCCCACATTGCGGAGCGGTCGTGAAAGTCTTCCGCGATGGCAGGAAGCTCTGCCCTGAATGTGGTACAACGTTTCTGGTGACGGAGTTCTCGCGAACTGGAACACAAAGAACCACAACGTGAACTTCCTCATATTCGAAATCGTGAGAGAGTGAAGCACACGGGGAAGATACCTGCCAAATTCGCGGCGGCAAGCGCCGAATGACAAGGCTACAACACTTTTCCACACTTAACGGAAGTGCTACGAAGTGTAGAAGATGTGGTTCTTCCCAATGGCAAATGGGACCCTACAAAGGGAGCGAAACGACATGGCTAACGGTTGCCACTAACGGTCTGGAACCGTTGGAGAGCGCTGGAGGGCTTGTCCGGTATGGAAAGCCGGAGGCGACCGGACTCGACCAAGGGACGTACATGCATCCGCATGGCGAAAGTGATGGACTTCACTCCGAGAAAGTCGCAGATTTCGCGGCGGCTTCGCGGTTCGCGGCAGAATTCCAGAAGAGCTTCCGCGTCTCTACCGCCACGGGCGGTGGTCGGCGGCTGTGCTTCCGCATCTCTTTCCCCGCGCAACAAGCGGATGACGAACGTCCCGCGCTCCACGGCGAAAACGGGCGGGGGGAGGCCGCGGCCTGCCATCGTACGCCGGATGGTGGGGATTCCTGAATAGCGGTTTTCGACGATACCCAACGTTTCCAGCGCTCCCGCGAGAACAGGGTTCCGCGTGTCAGGCTGGACTTCGCCCAAGCCGGCCAGCGTGGTCCGGCCGTAAAGACCGCCGGGATTGCGGATTTCCACGCGATTCGAGAATACCAACACTTGGATGGGCATGTTCTCCGTGTGCGGGCCGTAGTCCCGATGGACGAGGGCGTTGGCCACCGCCTCCCGAAGCGCTTCCGGCGGGATTTCCGAGATGTCGCGACGAAGCCCCGATTCAAGGTCGATTTCCGAGCGGACTCGCAGATTCCGGCGGAGGAACCGGAGCGATTCCTCCAGCATTGCGGGAATCGGCCCCTCAATCCGTGTGTTGTCGAGAAACCGGGCGCCGTCTGATGTTGTTTCGCCAATCTCCGTGCCTGGGATGGAGACAGCGGTGACGCACAGCTGCGGGAAATACGCTTGCGGGAAGGGTGCGAACAGCAGAACTGCGGCAAGCGTCGGACGCCCCTCGCGGACGAGATTCGTGAGGTGAAGCGCGGTTTCATCGGGGATGCTTGCCAGATTTGGTCGACCAGTCTTCATCCTTCGGAGGTAGTCAGCGAGTATGCTTGCGTCCAGTGCCGACATATCGGCGCGGGGAACATCTCTCGCCTCGTCTTCGCGCCGAGTCCGGTAGGCCTCGTACCCATAGACCTCGAAATCGGTCATGGGCTCGTCACTTTCGCCAACGCGAACATAGGAACCGCGTAGAATTCCCCGTCCTGCATAGTGGCAAGGTCGGTCCTCCACATTCATCCCAGGAATCTCTGCTGAGACGAACCACATTCCGTCTCGTTGCGCCGCCGTCAGAACGGGCCGAACAACCGGAACCATCTGGAGGCACTGAGCGTTGATCTGTCGCTGGAGATCGACAGGATCATACACGCCGACGGCCTGGAAACCATTTTCGTCATCGAGGCCAAACAGGATTGTGCCGCCTGAGTCCTGGTTTGAGAAACTGGAAAGCGTGTCGTAGAGGCGTCGAGGACAGCCCTCATGCGCCTTCTTCACTTCAAGGGTCTGGGATTCCTGCTTGGAATCCTCAACAGACTTCAGTTTTAAGAGAAGTTCTTCTGCCGTCACTTCTGAAACTCCGTCACTAGATTCAAATACTTCCGATTTTTCGGAAGGCGCTTCAGATTCTTGCACAGTTCCGGATGTTTGACAAGAGAATTCTGGCGAAGTTTGTTAAGAAGCCCGCCATCGCGAAGAAGTGGGAACGCCCTGCCAAACAAGTTGACGGTCCGCACAGGTTCGGGTAGGATGCAATCATGCTTGCGTTCTCCATTAAGCCCATTCTTTTCATCGCCTCCGCCCTCCCTGCCGTCGGCGATACGCTGGCTTTGCCCGATTCCCCGACCCCGGCTTTCGCCAATCTGGCAAGTGTGACGAATACGGACATCCGGTCCATGATGGACGTTTGGGACGACCTGGCGCCGGGGCATCACAACGTCTTCGCGCTGACGGGCACCGTCCATACGGTCCTCACCTCCATCCGCGCCCCGTCGTCCGCCCCCTGCTTCGTCATCGACGACGGCGAACTGCTCCTGTCCGTCTTCAACGAAACGCGCCCACCAGTCGACTTGCACCCCGGCGACCGCATCGTCGCCCACGGCATCTTCGGCCTGAAGAAATGCGCCTACGGCAACGAGCCATACGCGGTCGCAGACGAGATTCACGTTCTCGGTGCCGGCGCCGCAGTCCAGCCGGTCCAGCGAAAGCTCCAAGACCTGTCGAGCGTCCGCGACAACCTGCGGCTTGTCCAGACAACCGGAACGATCATCGACTGGCGCACGAGCGAAGACGACCCCGATTACCTCTGCCTGACCCTGAAGGACGGTCCGACGACCATGCCGGTCTTCGTCCCTTTGCAGGGCCGGGAAGCCGTCAACCGGCTGCTCGAGGCGCAGGTCTCGGTCGTCGGCACGTTCAACTGGGCGCTCCCGTCCGTACGCCGATACGCAAGGCCCCTGATCGTCTCGCGACTCGGGGACATCCAGATGCTGGCCCCGCCGCCACCGCCGCAAAGCATCCCCTTTCTGGAACGGAAGATCTACCTGACGCCCCAGGATATCCGCTCGCTCGGCAAGCGGAAAATCGGCGGCGAAATCATCGCCGTCTGGCAGGAGCGCAACCTGCTCCTGCGGGACGACGACGGACGCGTCGTCCGCGTGAAGCTTTCGCACCGCAACCAGACCCCGCCCCGCCCCGGACTGCGAGCGACAATCTGCGGATATCCCGAGACGGACCAATTCAACATCATTCTCGGCACGGCGATCCTTTCCTCCTGCGAATCCGGGGATTCCGCGCCGCAATCCCCGGTGCGCCTCCAATCCGTGGCCGACGTCATCGGCCGCAATTCGTCCGGATCGACCACCTTTACGCCCTCCTACTACGGAAGGCTCGTCACGCTCGAGGGGACGATTCGAAACCTGCCCTCGCTCGGCAACGCGGAGGGGCGAATCGGCCTCGACTGCGACGGCCACCTCATCCAACTCGACACAAGCGCCTGCCACGAGGCAACCGAAGGGCTTGAACTCGGGTGCCGGATCGAGGCGACAGGCGTCTGCCTTCTGGAGACGAACGACTACGACGTCCAGACCGAAATGCCCCACATCAGCGGACTGACGCTGATCCTGCGAGGCAAGGACGACATCGCCATCCTCTCGCATCCGCCTTGGCTGACTCCCGCGAGGTTTCTCGTCATCCTCTCCGCAATGGCGGGCATCCTCGTCCTCTTTCTTGTCTGGAACGCCTCGCTGCGCGCCCTGGTCGAACGGCGCGGACGGGAACTCGCGCGGAAGCAGGTCGAGGCGACCCACGCGAAATTCAAGACCATCGAGCGAACGCGCCTTGCGACAGAACTCCACGATTCCGTGGTCCAGAACCTCACGGGCGCGGCACTGGAAATCCGTGCGGCGCAAGCGGCATTGCCCGCCGCGGACGAGGACCCGGCCCCGCATCTGGACATCGCGCTCAAGACGATCAACGCCTCGCGCGCCGAGCTCCGGAACTGCATCTGGGACCTCCGAAGCCAGGCGCTTGAGCAAAACGACATCGGCGAGGCCGTCCGCATCACCCTTCGGCCGCATTTGGGCGAAGCGCGCCTGCAAGTCCGCTTCGACGTGCCACGGCGAAAGATCCCCGACAACGAGTTCCACAACATCCTCTGCATCATCCGCGAACTCGTCGTCAACGCCGTGCGCCATGGCCGAGCAACCACGCTCCGGGTCGAGGGATCGATGGACGGCGACCGTCTCCTCTTTTCCGTCGCGGACGACGGATGCGGCTTCGATCCCGCAACACGCCCGGGCATGGAACAGGGGCATTTCGGACTCGAAGGCGTGCTGGAACGGGTCAAGGCCCTGGACGGCACGGCCGACATCGCAAGCGCACCCGGCAAAGGAAGCCGCATCGCCATCGACATCCCCCTTCCCGAGGAAACCTGACCATGGACAAAATCACCATCCTGATCGCCGATGACCACAAGATCGTCCGCATGGGGCTCAAGTCCCTCTTCGCCGCGGCAAAGGACCTCGCCGTCGTCGGGGAGGCCGACGATGGCGTCGCGGCCGTCCGCCAGGCGCTTGCGCTCGTCCCAGACGTCATCATCATGGACCTGATGATGCCGGAGATGGACGGCGTCGCCGCCACCGCCGAAATCCACGCCAGCTTGCCGGAAACCGGAATCGTCGTCCTCACCTCCTACTCCACGTCGGACACCATCGCCGCGGCGCTCGCGGCGGGCGCGGCGGGCGCGGTCATGAAATCGGCGGACGACGACACGCTGCTCACGGCCGTCCGCGCCGTCGCCGCCGGTCAGACCTTCATCTCGCCCGAGGTGAAGGGGCTCCTCGCGGTCGACCCTCCCGCTCCGACGCTTTCGCCCCGGCAGCAGGAGGTGCTCGCCTCGCTCGTCAAGGGATTCAACAACACCGAAATCGCGAAACAGCTCGGCATCAGCCGGACCGTCGTGAAGGAGCATGTCGAGAGCCTGCTCGTCAAACTTGGCGCCGCCAACCGCACCGAGGCCGCCGCTATCGCCCTGCGCAAGAGGCTTGTGAAAATCTGACGCGACCGCAGGAAAGGGGCGGCCCGCGCGGAATCGGAACCGAAGGGATTGTGGAAGCAGACGTGCTCATGGTTTTCGGCGGCAACGTAAGAACGATGGAACGCGAAGATCGCCCGGAACACGGAGGCAACCGCTCGGCTTCGCAGCGACAGTTGGGTGTCCGGGCGGGAGGACAAGGAACGCTGGCTCGCATGATCGGCCCTTCCTGCCGTATGCCGCGAAACGTCGCATGGCACCTCCGCGTTCTGCCGAGACTCCGCGTTCAAACTTCCGGATGACGTTGCTTCCGCTACGGGGAGTCTCGGATTTTCGAAGTGCCAGGGGTGTTGGGGAACGAGGGGACAGACTCCTACATGTCATCAACGCAGAGGGCGCAAAGAATCACGCAAAGAACGCGAAGGGGTTTCATTGTTCTGCTTCATCCGGGAACATGGAAATGCGCAACTTGGCGCAGCCGTAGGGGACGAGGTCCAGCGGTGATCCATCGGATGCCTGAACGCGGAGGCGCAGGGGCGCGGCGAGCGGCCAGTTCCAGAACGACGGCATGGCGTCGCGCTCCACCGTCGCGCCGTCGAGTACGCGCGAGGAGTCGAGCTTCCAGTCGGTGCGCTGGCCCGGCTGCGGCGTGTTCTCGTCGATTTCGGCGAGGCCGTGCGCGAAGAGGAGCGGCCCCAGCGAAAGCGAGCAGTATGGCTTCCCGTCGTCGTTGAAATCGCGCATCGTCGCCACGTGCGGCTCCATCGGGAAACGGATGGTGATGGTGTCGCCCGTGCGCCATTCGCGGTCGATGACGGCAAAGCCGTCGCCGGAAGTGGGGATGCGGCCTTCGGGCCGCGTCTCGGACGCAACGCGGCTGAAAGCCGCATCCCCGTTCACCGCTATGCTCGGGTTCGCGCACCATTCCGGGACGCGCAGCTTGAGCGGGAAGCGGAGCGGCTGCGCCGGCTCGATGCGCATCTGCAGCGTCTCATGGAACGGGTAGTCGGTCGTCGTCTCGATGCGGACGGCGGTGCCGCCAAGGTCGGTTTCGAGCGTGTTCGGGCCGTAGAGGACGGCGGCGAGGCCGCCGTCCCTCGGCTTCATCCACATCCACTGGACAAACCCCGGCAGAATGCGCGTGAGGGCGGCCGTGCAGCAGAGGGGCCAGTGCTTCGTCTCGAACGAGGTTCCGTTGCCGCCATGCGTGTGCGGCCCGGCATGGATGATGTCGGCGTTGTCGAGGCGGTTCGGCGTCTGGAAGTAGACGTGGTGCATGAAATCGCGCGAGACGCACGCGGCTCCGGCGTTGAAGCAGATGCGCTCCATCGTGTCGGCAAAGCGCCCTTCCCCTGTGATGGCGGCCATCGCCTCGTGGATCATGAGATCGTCCGCGACATCGCATGTTTCGGTACCGCGTAGGGGACCCGCCCAGCCGTATTGCTCGTCGGCGACGGTGGCGCCGTGCGGCTGGCGCGTGTTCTTGTCCATCATGGCGAGCCATTCGCGGACGTTGGCGAGATACGTCGCGTCGCCTGTCCAGAGCGCGGCCTTGGCGAACGAGACGAGGCTGTCGAAGGCGACGACTCCGTGCTGCAGGCGCCAGTTCCAGTTCGTGTTCGGGTCGTCGTCGCGTCGGGCTTGGAATCGAAGCGAGTCGTACGGCACGGGGAGGCCGTAGCGCATCGGGAACCACTGCGAGGGGGTCGGCTTGTTGGCGAAGAACGAGTCGAGTGCGTCGGCGAGTTTCGGATCGCCGGATTGGCGCCAGACCTCCACGGCTCCCGCCGGCATGGTGAGGCTGTCGCCCATCGCGTAGACGCGCGGGTCGTCGAGCGACCAGACGAGCGCGTTCATGGCGCGCGTGTCGCCGGTCGCCTCCCAGTAGGCGAGAAGGGCGCGCGCCGCGCCGCCGCACGGGGGCATGATCCAGCCGCGCCCGTCCACCTGCACCTCCCGGAACTGCGCGGGGTCGGTCCGGTCGAGCCAGTAGACGAGCCCGATGGCGTTGGGGTGCATGCCGTCGAGAAGCGGGGCGAGGCGTCTCGTCGCAAATGCCTTCAGGTTGGCGTCGTCGAGCGCCCACGCGAGGCGGACGAGTCCCTCGAACCAGTAGGCGCCGCCCTCGGCGCACCAGGCGCCGTTGTTCTGGTCGCCCCAGTGCAGGTATTGGCCGCGCGGGTGGAAGTCGTCGCTCCACGCCCGCTGGAACGCGATGTCCACCTCGTCGAGGCGCGAGACGTAGCCGTTGCGGGCCGTGACGCACCAGTCGCGCAGCCAGCCCCTTGGCGTGACCTCGCCGGGACGCAGCGTCTCCATGGCCGCAGTTTTTTTCAGGGAACGGGGTTGATCTGGTTTCATGACGAAGTTGTCCGGACCGTTGGCTTCGGCGGTCGACAGCGAAAGCGCCGCAAGAGAAGCGGCGAGAAGTTTGACGGCCTTTCTGTGCGGATGTTCAGGAAGCGTCCCCAGTGAGATTCGTGCATTCATGCAGTTCCTTACGGATTGTGTTGCTGGACGGAAAATAGCGGACTACAACCGGTCCGAAGAGCCCGCTTTCGTGGTTGTGCTTGTCAAAGGGGCGCTGGTGGTTGTCATAGCAGCCATTGGGGCGCCAATCGCGAAGGACGCGGTCCCGGATGGCGTCGTCGCCGACTTGATTTGCGAGGAGGTTGGCGACGCTGACTTCCAGAGTGTTTCGACCTTGGGCGACATGGACGGCCCAACGGAAGGGACCGAAGAATCGGGCGCCGAGGTCGGCTCCGTTGAATCGCACGGCGGCGCACCATTTCACCTCGCCGAGGTCGAGAAGAGCGTCTCCCTCCGTCGGCGAGTCGAATTCGACGCGATAAAGCGACTTGCCGCAGAAGGTCTCTCCGAGGACGGGGCGCCAGTCGCCTAGCGCAACGGGCCTCTCCAGCGTGTCGCATTGGCGGAGCTCGAAGTTTTCCGCGCCCGCGACGTGGAACACGAGTGGGCGGAGAGACCAGCCGGAGGACAAGTTAAGAATTAAATCGGCCCTTCGGGCCTGTAAATCGTCGCTTCTCGGCTTTAAATCTGCGATGTGCCCCGTGACGTAGATGGCGGTTTCGCCTGGGAGAAAGGTACGGCGGAGGATGCCGCCATAATAGCTGGGAACAGACTCGAAGACATCGGTTTCCGGGTCGTAGCGGACAATGGGTCCGGCATCGGGAAAGGTGATTTCGACCGTGCGCGCTGTCATGTCCTCGTTCATCAGGAACCAGATGCGGCGGTCTCCGTCGATCCGCTTCATCACGCGGATGGCGCGGGCGCCGTCACCCGAGATGCGTAAGGTCCGTGGAACCCTGTCCAGCTGCGTTGTACCGCTGGCGACGATACCGCCCGCCGCCTTGAAACACGAGAGTGAAGCCTTCGCCTCGTCGAGCATCCACCCCTCGCTTGGCAACACGATGGCGCGGTATTCCATCGAGCCGATTCGCAATTTGCCGTCGGCTGTGGTCTCGGCGGTGGCGATGTCGCGGTCTTCGACGAAATCGTAGTCGCAGTTCGCCTCGTCGAGCCAGGTTGCGACGGCGTAGTGGGCGGCGGTCGCGGCTTTGCGGTCCGCCTTGCCCGCCCAGAAGGCGCGGTTGTTCATCAGCACCGCGATTTCGGCTCCGGGGCGTCCCTGCGAAAGAAAGCGGCTTGTGCGCTCCATGTACCGGAAGAAGTGCGGAAGGAAATCCCATGTCGGCGCATCCGGTCCGAAATGTGGCTCGAAGAGCGTCATCCAATGGCGGGCGTTCGACTGCGCGAAGTAGGCGAAGACGTAGAGGTTGACGCCCCGCACAAACTGGTAGTCCACCACCCACTTCATTTCGTCCGGAGTGAGCGAATCGCCGAAGATCGCGAACGATTCGGAGAGGGCGAAGCGCCCTCCGTTCTGGTGCATCGCGGAGGAGGCGTAGCGGGGGAAGGGGTTGGCAAAGGCGGGGCGGGCCGCTCGGCGAGCGGCCCCTACCGGCTCGCCGGGACGGCTCGCCCCACCCTTTCCCGGTAGGGCGCGACCGCCGGGCGCGCCGCATTCGGGAAACAGCTGCCGCCAAATGACATCTACGCCGGGGACATCCATCGCGCGGAGACTCCGCAGGAGGTTGCCGTGGCCGAGTTGCGCCTCGCACTCCGGCTGGTCCTCGTTGTTGAGGTGGCCACCGGAGAGGATGCCATGTGCACGGCACCAGTCGCGCAGCGGGGCAAGAAAGCGCTCGACAAAGAGGTCGGCCTTGACATCCTGGACATCGACGCGGAAGCGGGAAAGGGCCGGATCCGTCCCTTCTGGATCCGCGAGCAGCGCGGGAACATGCGGGACGATGTCGTAGCCCTTGCGGCGGCGGAATTCAGCGTCGAAGTCGGATGCCCAGGCGAGGGATTGCCCCGGAACGTCGTGTGGCATGTCGGGCTCGTCGGTGAAGGCGACGCGAACGGTCGTGCCGAGGTCTGCGCCAAGGCGGGCCGCGCATGCCTCGTGGGTGAGTTCGAGAAAACGCCGTGCCGCGCCGGGTTCAAGGAGCGAGGGGTAGGTCGGCCCGCCAACGCCATACGGACGAGCCCCAAGGACGCAACCGCCGGGGTAGGGCGAGCCGTCCCGGCGAGCCGCAAGGGGCAGCGGCTCGCCCGGAGGGCTCGCCCCACCCTCTTCTGGAGCCGTTGAAGTGATTTCCCGCGGGGCGAAGCGGCCTTCCGGGTCGGAGGCCGCGACGTGGCCGCAAGCGCCTCCGGACGGCCATCCGCCCTCGTCGTAGAGGTAGGCGTGCATGCCCAGCTCCCCCGCGCGGCGGACGACGGCCGCGAAGACGTCCAGAAACTCCGGCGTCAGGTAGTCCGGCGCCATTTCGGACGGACACGTCCCTGGCCGGAACCCCTTTGGAAACGGGTGGATGCAGACATTGCGGAGCCCATGGGCGCGCATGTCCTCCAACTGGGCGCAGAGCTCCCCCACGCGGAGCGGGGCGTTCCACATCCAGAAGAAGGCAGGGGAGAAAAGAGGGTCGTCCATGCTATGGCATGCTGCAGCTCTCAGGGCGTTCCCGCAAGGAAGCCGCCGACGAAGTAAACAGGAGATTCGCCGATCACGACATCGTAGGCGTTCCCCTCGACGCGAGTCGGGTAGAGTTCTGCGCCGAGGTGGTCGAAGAAGCGCATCCTGTCCGAGGTGAAGGTCAGGCGCCGGTGCCCAAGTGCGGGGACCGCCCACACGGCGCCCGCCTCGCGGGCCTGGAGCGGGCTTTCGCATGTGTCGTCGAACGTTTCCGGTCGTGTCCATTGCGGGCACCACAGTCCGTCGCGGCCCTGCGGCCAGCGGGATTTCTCCTGCACGGATCCGGCGGGGCGCATGGCGATGAACTGCGCGTAGGCCGACCACGCGGGCTTGGGGACGAAGTTGTCGCGGCAGAGTCCAAAGTGGCCCTCGCGGTCGAATCGGGCCGGATAGGGCTCGCGCATCTCGTAGGGCATCACGACCTCCAATCCGCTCTCGAAGGCGATGAGGAGGATGCGCGAGAGGTGCGAGGCCTGCGTCGCCTCGTCCACGCTGTGGCTTTGCGTCTTGAAGGGGTCGATTCCCATGTCTGTGTCCGCGTAGCGGAAGGCCGTCGCGGCGCCGGTCTCCGTCATCCAGATCGGCTTTTGGCCGTCGCCATGCCGCGCCATGAGGGCCCGGAGGTTTTCAATCAACCCCGGCAGTCCGCATTCTGGCGGCTGCGTCCAGTACGCGTGGAAGTTCATCGCGTCGAACGAAGGTCCGCAGCCGAGCCGGTAGAGCGCCTCGATGTAGTCGAGCGGCGCTCCGCCGAAGCCGCCGATGACGACCAGGGCGCCGGGCGCAACTGCGCGGATTTCCTCGGCGGCGGCCTTCAGCACGGGCGCATACTTCGCCGGATCCTTCTCCCACTTTCCCCAGAGGTTCTGCTCGTTCCAGACCTCGAAGGCGGGGATGTCCGCCGCATAGCGTTCGACTACGGCGCGGACGTAGCGCCGCCACGGCCCCTCGTCGAGATCGGGGCGTGGATAGCCGGGGTGGTCGTAGTCCAGAATCGGGAGGACCGTCGCCCCGGCGGCCTTCGCCGAAGCGACGATGGCGTCCGTACGCGAGAAGTCCCATTTCCCCGGCTTCGGCTCGACGCCACGCCAGGTGAAGTCGCAGCGCACGACGCCGATTCCGGCGGTCCGCATCATCGCGAAGGCCTTGTCCCGCCCCGCGAACTCTGTGCCGAGCAAATGCGAGCAGATGCCGTAGGGGTATGGGCCGCGTTCCTGCGCGGCAGCCGGGAGGGCTGACCACAACACACACGAAATACACGAAACGATTCCGGCGCAGAGACTCAGATACTCAGGGCGTTTCATGGCAAATCTCCAGTTCGTTTCTTCGGCAGGGACGCGCCCATGGCGAGTCCGCCCTTCGGACGTTTCGTGGAAACGTCCCTACCGGAATATGCTTTTGGAACAATCTTACCGCCACTTGCCGATGGTCAGCCACACGCGGAAGCCGACGGAGCCGTCGCCCGTGTCGTTTGATGTGAAGCGGTGGACCTTTGTTCCACAGGCGCACTGCTGCGCGGAACTGCCGGCCCAGCCGCCGCGAGCGACGTTGTACTTGTTTCCGCCGATGAAGTTCGAGGCGACATAGTTCGTGGTGGTTACCCTCGTGCCATTGTCCTGGAAGGCGTCGAGGCAGACCTCGAAGACATTGCCATGGACATCATAGAGCCCCCAGGCGTTGGAGGCCTTGGAGCCGACAGGCCAGGTGTGGCTTCCGGAATTGGAGGAAAAATAGGCGTAATTTCCGAGACCGGGGGATCCGGATGAAGGAATGCCGGGATCGCAGAATTCGCCCGTGCTTCCGGCGCGGCAGGCGTATTCCCACTGTGTCTCGGTCGGGAGGTCAAAGGCGAGACCCGTCTTGGCGCGGAGCACGCCGAAGAAAGAGCCGTCCGCGACGTTGTCGGTCGCCCAGCCGTAGTAGCTCGAACCGGCGCCGCGCAGATCGGCCGCCGACATGTTGTTCATCGGATAGATGCCGTCGGGGTTTCCGTCGGAGACCGTGACGGAGGCGGCACTTGCCGCCGCGTCGCCCATGACGAGGGCGTATTGGGCCTTGGTCACCTCGAAGACGCCGCACCAGAAGGAATTGGTGAGTGTCGCCGGGTGGACGTAGTTGCGGTTCGCATCAATGAGCGTCGTGCCCATGGTGAAGGATCCGGCGGGACACTGGCGGAGCCAGAGTTCCGTCGTCCTACAGGTGCTGGAGGCGAGATCCGGGGCGGTGGACGTGTAGCGGTAGGGGAAGGACTCCGCTGTCGTGCCGCCGGAGAGATCGACGACGAGATACATCGGCGGAATCGCGTTCGTGTACCAGGCTTGGAGGCGGACCGTCGCGTCCGGGATGAGCTGGTCCGGCCAGTCCGTGCGCATCGGCCAGACGATGGACTTGGGTGCGCCGTCGTCGGCGACAAGATGGGCGTCGAGCTGCGAGATGTCGCCACGTGCGGTCTTGATGTGGTCGAAGCCTACGGAGACGCCGTTTGTCAGCACGTCGAGCGTGACGTATGCGGGTTCGCCGCCGTTGGCGAGACTGTAGGTGACGGTCATGTCGCCGCCGCTGTTTCCGCTTTGGGAGACGGAGACACCTGTGAGCGCGATGGGGGTGTCGGCGAGGAGGGCGGTGGTGGCAAAGAGTGCGGAGCCGAACGCGGCGGTGTGGAAAAACGTGCGGATGTTCATGGATGGATTCCTTCCGGGGTGATGGTGTGAATGGCTATCGGATGATGAGGAGGGTGGCTCCCGGCATGGACGAGAGGCTGATTTGCACATCGACGGTGGCGCAGAGGCGCGAGTCGAGGGTGTGGACGACATCGACGGATGCGGCGGGAGTCGCAGCGTAGGCGATGGGGACGAGTGCGAGGAGGGCGAGAAGCGCCCCCAATGCGAATCGTGTTTTCATGGAACTCCTTGCGGGCTGGGTGTTGCTGGGTTAAGAAGCGAGAGCGCAAGCGGCCGAACCGGCATCGGGACGGTCAGCGGGCATGCCGCTTCGCGATGCTTCCAAGCATATATCCACGCTTTGTTCCGCCACAAGGGCAAAACATGGCGTTTTCACCATAAAATATACACTGTTTCCAACAATTTTTCGATGGATGACGAGGAGTTGACTTCATCGGAGCGAGGCGGTATCATCGCTTCTATTCGCATGACCGACACCCTTGACATCGTCCTCCTGTTGCGTCTTTCGCATGGTTCCGGGCGCGACATCCTGAACGGCTTCTCGACCGCCGTGCGGCGTATGCGCCGGCGCTGGCGTCTGCATGTCCTCAACGCCGAACTCGACCGCGCGTCGGCGGACCTGCGCAGCGCCCTTGCGAACGGCGCCGACGGCGTGGTCGCCAACCACGCCGAACCGGATGTGGTGTCGGAGCTCGTGGATACGACCTGTCCCGTGGTCCTGATTTCGAACGTCCGTCCGGCGGCGTTGCTGGAACGGCCGGCGCCCGTCGCGTTCGTTGGCCTGGACAACGCGGCCGTGGGCCGTGCTGGGGCCGATTTTCTTCTTTCCCTGGGGCCGCTTCGTTCCCTGGCCTACATTGGGGAGGACGACAACAAGCCCCGGGCCGACGCCTTTCTGTCGGCGCTAAAGGGACGGCATCCCGATGTGCGCTCCTACTGGCCGAAAGTGTCCGGAGACGCGGACATCCCGGCGCTTGCGGAATGGCTGCGAACCCTCCCGCTCCCCGCCGCCGCCATGGTCTCCAAGGACGCCATGGCACTTCTGGCGCTGGTCGCCGCAGGCCGTGCCGGCTTGCGCGTTCCGAAGGATCTGGCGGTCCTCGGCGTGGACAACGACGAACTGCTGTGCGAAACGGCCGAGCCGCCCCTTACGAGCATTGCCCTCGACCTTGTGCGGCTCGGGGAGCTGGCCGCCGAGGCGATGCGGAGGATGCTCGACGACCCGGCGTCGCGTCCGCCGGACCGCAAGGCCGCCGTCAAGGGCGTCGTGGAGCGTAAGAGCGCCCGCTCCGCGTCGACGGCCATCGTTCTGGCCAGCCGCGCGGCGACCTACATCCGGCGCAACGCCCTCAAGGGAATCGGCGCGGCAGATGTGGCGGCGCACCTCGGTGCGTCGCGCAGTCTCGTGGACCAGCGCGTCCGGCAGGTGCTGGGCGAAAGCCCGTTGGAGATGATTCTGCGGCTGCGGTTGGATGCCGTGAAAGCAAAACTGAACGAAACGACGCTGCCCATCGGGCAGATCGTGGATGACTGCGGTTTCGGCTCGCGCAACCACGCGATGCACCTCTTCAAGGAGCGCTTCGGCTGCTCCATGCGCGAGTGGCGGAGGCGTTCCACCTCCAAATGGCCAGATTCCGCACCCAGAAGGTGACCTTGCGGCCGTTCGGATTGGCACCGAGCCGGAATTCGCGAACCGCTTCCAGACCTTCGGCGGGCAGTTCCACATACCGCTTCTCCCAGTTTCCATTTGGCGGCTGGAATGGCAGTTCCCCGCCGCCCAGCATGACATAGGCGCGGCTAAAGTCGTTTTCCAACTTGTCCTGGGCGCTTTTCACCTCGAAGGAGAGTACCCGCGCTCCGGCCAGCGTTTCGCCCTCCACAAGATGATAGTACGGATACGCCCAGCGCCCCTTGCCGTCCAGCCATTCCCAAGTGAAGCGAAGCGCGTCTTCGGACTCGTCCCATGAAACCATGGACTTTCCGGCCGAATCGTTGCGCCGCCAGGCATCAAGGTTGCGCCATGCGAGGGGCTTCTCCTCGCATCCGGCGAAGAAGCGTTCCTCCAGCCACACGGGGACGCAGGTGCGGCTGCCGCGTTTGCTGTTGAAAACGCCCCGCAGAACGAGGTCCGGGTCGAATACATCGTCGTCGGCGGACTGGAACACGGCGTCGAACGCGGCGGGCGGCGTCCCGCGCGGCCCCAACGCGAACGGCTCCGTCGGGAGCCCCGCGAGGCGGCCTCCAGCGACTTCGACCGTTCCGGTCTTCGCCGTGTCGCCGAGGTTCCAGACAGCGACACGCAACCGCCCGCCATCGCCGCGCCTCGGCACGGCACGCGTCTTGTTGCGCGTGATTTTCCAGTCGGCCTCGTCAGGGGAACGAGGGGACAGACTCCTACATGTCTTTCGATGTGGCGAGCGCGATGCCGCGGATTTCGCGGCCGTCGGCATCGCGCGAGACGGCGCAATACCAGTGGTAGACCGTGCCGTCGTGCTTGAGGACCCATGGCTTGTGGGCGTAGCAGTCGTCGTAGGGTTCGGAGGGCTGCACGAGAGGTTCTCCTTCCCACTTGGTCCAGTGCAGGAGGTCGCGCGAGCAGGCGAAGGTGTCGAAGGCGCCGATGTCGCCCTTCCACTGGTGGCCGAAGTAGAACATCACCCACAC
>JAEEGL016779508.1_pt1 | contig 19885 bp, 12 predicted proteins | sample 9134231 | NCBI WGS metagenome assembly JAEEGL01 (sample SAMN16246548, study PRJNA631951) | gut metagenome | biome: gut microbiome; feature: rumen; material: fiber-attached | host: Bos | place: Iran: Karaj | collected 2018-10 | reverse complement strand
GCTTCCGGATGATTCTGTTGAGCAGCAAGATGAAGAGGAGTCCAACCGTCATTATCGCCTAGATTTAATTCTATATCATATTTAAGAAGTTGTTCTATAACTGGAACACAACCTCTAAAACCAGCCCAATGCAAAGGAGTCCACCCATCTCTTTCAATCTTACGCGGGTCTGCACCATGAGCTAATAGAATAGCAAAGGTTTCTGGCTTTTCACGAGCTGCAGTAAGATGCAAAGGCGAAACATTGTCCATATTTAAGGCATCAACTTCTGCGCCTTTTTCTAAAAGTAACTTTGTGGCTTCTACCATTCCTAGTTTTGAGGCAAGATGTAATGGTGTTACTCCTGTAGGGTCTCTCTGCATGACGTTTTCACCGGCATTAATAAGTTTCACGGCAAGAGTTTCATTATTCTTATTTAGTGCTTCTAAAAGTTTATTCATTAAAGACTCCTTGATATAATTCCCAAAATTTATTATACTAGTTTTTAGTGATTTCTATTAATAATTTTTTTGGAGGGAAATTATGGGTTTTTGGGCTAATCAAACAAGAGCAGTTATAGAATGGAAAGATCCTTCTCCAGATACTCTAATATGGCGTTGGGATGGTACTAATGATGAATTAAAAAATGGTTCAAAGCTTATAGTTAATCCTGGCCAAGCAGCTATATTCCTGTATGAAGGCGAAATTAAAGCTATTCATGACTATCCAGGTAAATTTGAACTTGGAACAGGTAACGTTCCATTCCTTACAACATTAAAGAATATTATGCAGAATTTCACTTCTGAACATAAAGCTAATATTTATTTTGTAAGAACAACAGAATTCGTAGATCAAAAATGGGGTACAACCGGACCAATCAAATACGATGATCCTAAATACAAATTCCCCGTTGGAATGATTGCACATGGTAATTTCTCATTCCATATTACCGATATTAGAAACTTCTTTATGAACTTCTCAAGTAATGCTGATTCTGTTAGCATTTCCAGCATAAGAAAGAATATTATCGGTCGTATTCTTGCTCCGATGACTTCTGTTTTTGCTAAGAGTGGTTATAGCTATTCTGAAATAGACAGCCATATTCAAGAACTTTCTGATTTGCTTTCTCAGACTGTTGCTCCAGACTTTACAAAACTTGGTTTTGAAATGTCTGATTTCCGTATTGAACGCACAGATTTCGATGAAAAGACTCACGAAAGAATTGACAAGATTGCAGACAAAATGGCTGAAGCTCAGGGCGATGCTGCTAAGGTTAATGAATTCGCAAATATTAACGGTGCAGGCATAGCTAATTATGCAACAATGGAACAGCTTCGCGCTCTTAATGCTGCTGCTGCAAATCAGAATGGTATGGCAGGCATGGGCGTAGGCATGGGTCTTGGTGCAGGTCTAGGTGCTGGTATGGGCTTTGGCGGCATGAACAATATGATGATGCAGAATCAAATGCAGCAGCCTGTTCAGCAGACTCCAGCAGTAGCGACTGTAGCTTGCAAAGGTTGCGGTGCTCAAATAAAAGCTACTGCAAAATTCTGCCCAGAATGTGGTAAGCCACAAACTCAAGCTCAGAAGTGCCCAGAATGTGGTGCTGATGTTGAAGGCAAATTCTGCCCAGAATGTGGTCATAAGATGTAATTTAAAAGGATTATGTTTTGAAAAGCCTCTGAGATATCTCAGAGGCTTTTTTTATGTGAATATCTGATTTATTTAAAAGAAAGAATTAGAAAAAAAACTGTTATATGATATAATGTCACGTATAGGATAACAGATATGCTTTTTTATACAAACTTTTCAATTTTACTAATACTGTCTGTGTGTATTTATACTGGCTTAGACAAGTTGTTCCCAATTACTTTATTTTTGGCAATTTTATTCTTCTGTGATCTTTTTAACAAAATGTTGGAATCAACTGATGAAGAATCTTATATAGTTAAAAAATTATTGATTTTAACAAAAAAAGAATCAAAAAGTATAATTAAAGTTCTTAAAATAAGTTATTGTTTGATTTTTTTCGCTGTTTGGATTGGTATTATCTCTGAAGTCGTATGCTTAGCCGGTGGTCATGGGCTTAGTGTAGAAGATTCATTTAATTCTAGATTATTCTGTATTTGTACTTATCTTGTTTTATATTTTTATTTCCTATTTTGCATAAGAACCTCACATCCGGATGAAACAACTAAAACTTTTATACCAGAAGCTCAATGGTATAGAATGTGTCAATACCTGTGTGTTTATCATTTTGTTTTTGCAATATATTTCTTTTGCTTATGCTATGTTTCAGAAGATATTTGTGAAGAGTATGGTCTGTTTTTAATATATGATTATTCTATTTTTGTAGTTCTTGGTTATTTATTCTGCTTATTAATAGAAAGAATATTAGATACAGGCAGAATTCTTTCAAATCTATTAAAGGGAAAGAATTCCAAGTATGAAATTCCATTCTTCGTAAGTATAGTTTCTGCTAGTCGTTCTTTTAAAGAAAGCCTTATAAAAACAATCGAGCTTATTTCTGGTGTGGATTTATCTAAATCAGAAATGGCTAAATATATACTTGGGAATATTGAACCAGTAACTATTATAGCTTTATTGGTATTTTGGTTGATATCTTCAGTTGTTATTGTTCCCCCAAATAAAGAAGCAATCTTTTATAGATTTGGGAATATCGCTGGTAATCAAGCATACAGACCAGGACTTCATTTTAAACTTCCATGGCCTATGGAAAAAATGGTTTTATATGAACCTAATATGGTTAAAACACTAAATATAGGTTTTACACCAGACCCAACTCAGAAAAATATTATCTGGTCTAAAGCTCATGCAAAAGAAAACTTTTCATTGCTAGTTGGCAATGGAGTAGAAATAATAGCTGTAGACTGCCAGGTCTTTTATAAGGTTAATGATTTATATAAATATATTAAAAGATATCAAAACCCTGAATCATATATAGAATCTCTGACATATAAGCTATTAACAAATCATACCGTATCTAAAAGCTTTGATCAGATTATCAGCCAAAATAGAGACGCTTTGATATCTGAATTACGAACAAAACTACAAGAAGATTTAGATAAAGAAGATTTGGGAGTCACTATTGTAGAAATAGTTTTCTTGGCAATTCATCCGCCTCTTGAAGTTGCAGATGTTTACGAAGACGTTATTAGTGCTCAAGTTGATAAACAAACATCTATATTAAAAGCAAATTCTGAATCTATAAAAGAATTAGCAATGAAGAAAGCTTTTGCAGAAGAAGAAGTTAATAATGCTAAGTCTTATGCAAAAACAACAGTAGCTAACGCTATTGGTGAGGCTGTTTCTTTTGAAAGTCGAATTATAGGCTATAATACAGATCCAGATCTTGAAGAATTCCGTCTAAGATTAGATAGTACTTTAAAAATGGCTAAATCTAAAAATCTCTATGTTATAGATAAATCTTTTATGCGTCAGCATGACCGCATAATGTTAAATTTACAGAATTGAAGGTGCCAAAATGCATTACTCGCTTAGAATAATATTAGCATTCTTGTTGTTCGGTTTGATTCTTTTTCAAACCACAGTATTGCCATTACCAGAAGGATGTAAGGCAGTAATAACTCATTTTGGAAAACCAGATCGCATTGCAACAGAAGCTGGACCATGGCTCAGATGGCCTTGGCCTATAGATGATGTATATATTTTTGATTGTCGTAAAAAACTATATAACACAAAATTTACTCAAACTTTAACTCGCGACAAAAAGTCTATTATTCTTCTTTCTTATATAATTTGGCAGATTGAAGACCCATTGAAGTTTTTGCAGTCTTTAGGAACTGCTAAAAATGCAGAAGATAAGTTAGACGGAATGGTTTCTAATGCGAAAAATAATGTTTTAGGCGAATATGATTTAAATAATCTTGTTTCAACTGATCCAAGCTCTCTTAAAATAAACGAAATAGAAGAAAAAATACTTTTGGCAGTAAAGGAAAAATCATTAGTTAATTTTGGAATAAAAATAGATAAGTTGGGAATAAAACGTTTGGCTTATCCAGAACAAAATATTGAAGCAATTTTTAAACAGATGAGGGCAGAAAGAGACCAATATGCTTCAAAATATAGAGCAGAAGGTCGAATGCAAGCTGCTATTATCATATCTAATACAAAAGTTGAAGTTTCTAAGATTAATGCAGAAGCTCAGAAAAAGTCTGCAGAAATAAAGGGTGAAGCAGATAGAGAAGCTGCTGAAATTTATGCGAATGCTCATAAAAAGGGTAGGGATTTTTATAAATTTACAAAGAGTCTAGAAGCTGTAGAAAAAATGTCAGATAAAAACTCTGTTTTTATTTTAAGAACCGATCAGGCACCATTTGACGCATTATATGGAACAACCAATGAATAAAACAAATGCTGGAGAAAAAAATACTCCATTATTAAAAACAATAAATGATTTTATGAAGCTAGTAAAAGGCTTCATGATCTTAGTTTTTGTAGCTTATTTGTTTTCTGGTATTACTCTTATTAAACCAGGTGAAGTAGGCATAATTTTACGAATGGGGAAGCTGGTTGGAGATAACCCTGCAAACCAGATACATAAACCAGGTTGGATGTTTGCTTTACCTAAACCTTTTGATACTGTAATCAAAATACCTGATATGAAAATTCTTCAGGTAGGCATAAGAGAATTAGCATCTTCAAATAGACCTAATGACGCAAAAGGCAATATTTCCTCTATAGATCCTACAATAGAAGGATACTGTATAAGTGGAGATGAAAATATATTTCAGACTTCAATATTCGTTAAATATCAGATAACCGACCCGATAAAGCTCATTTTTGGCTATACGATTCCTTTATCATTGGCAGATGGAATAATTCATGATTTAACAGTTGCAGAAATGACAAGTGTTTCTTGTAGATTTACAATTGACGGGTTACTAACTAAAGACAAAAAAGAATTATCTCAACAGGTTCAGCAACAAGTTCAAGAAAAACTAAATGAATTAGACTCAGGCTTAACTATAATTTCTCTTGAAATATCAGAAATGGGCCCACCCCCGTTCCTTAAAGATGATTTTGAAGATGTTCAGTCTGCGTATGTTGATCAATTTCAATATATAAACAGAGCTAATAATGATAGAGAAATCAAGCTTCCAGAAGCTCAGGGTGCTTATGAAAAAAGTATCAATGATGCAACGGCTTATAAAGAAACTACTATTGCCAAAGCTAATGCTGAAGCAGGAAAGTTCAATCAGATGCTAAAAGCATATGAACAAAACCCTGTAGAAGTTGGACATGATTTGAAAAGCCGAACTTTGAAGAAGTTAATATCGGATTCTGGCAATATAATTGTTTTTCCGGATACCAAGGGTAGTAAAGATAGTGTAACTCTTTTACTTGGCATGAATGGTTCTATAGTTACTAAAATAACTACTCCGGAAGGTTACTACGAGGAAGATGACTAATGGAAGAGCTAGAACTTCATAATCATAACCACGAACATGAACATGAACATTGTCATTGTCACGACCATAATCGCGACCATGACCATGAACACGAACATGAACATCATGATGAAGATTGTAGTTGTCATCACGACCATGAAAGTGAAGATGGACGTGTTTTAAGTTGCAGTTGTGGTCATCATCATGGTCATAGTCATAATGATGATGTTCATTCTGTTGGTTTGAACAGCATACTTAAACTAAGATTAAATAATTCAATATTTGCTATTGTTTTACTTATTTCGGGGTTTATTTACCGGATAATATATCCAGAACAAGAGCAAATGTCACAGGTGATAATGGCAATAGCCTCAATATTTGTCGCCATACCTGTTTTTTGGAGTGGTCTTATAGGCTTGTTCAGTAAAGAATCAAAATTCATGACTGAGCAATTGGTTAGTTTAGCTATATTAGCAGCTATGATGCAAAAAGACTTTGTCGTAGCTACTATTATTCCTATAATACTTGTATTTGGCCATTTCTTAGAAGAAAAAAGCATTATGGGTATAGAAGAAGCGATTGCTTCTCTAAAGAGGCTTAATTCCAAAGATGCTACCGTAATTAAAGATGGAAAAGAAATCCATGTTGAGTTGTCTCAATTAAAATTAGATGACGTTGTTGTTAGTTATCCTGGTGAAACAATAGCTGCTGATGGCACAATTATAGAAGGTGATTCATCAATAAACCAAGCTCCGATTACTGGTGAATCTTTACCAGTTGATGCTTATCCTGGCACAAAAGTTTTTGCAGGCACAATCAATCTTAGTGGGAAGCTTCTAATAAAAGTTACAGCCGTTTCTGAAAACAGCATATTCAATAAAATAGTCAATATGCTGAAAGAAGCAGAAAAATCCAAAGCCCCTATAGTAAAAATAATAGAAAAATATCTGGATCTCTATTTCCCATTTGTAATAATGATTGCTGCTATAACTCTCTTTGTAACTAGCGATATAAATCGTGCTGTAGCAATTCTAGTATTGAGCTGTCCTTGTGCTCTAGTTTTAGCTAGTCCAACAGCTATGATAGCTGCATTAGTTAACGCATCAAAGTATGGAATAATGATAAAGAACACTGCTTTTCTTGAAATACTCTCAGATATTGATACTATGGTATTTGATAAAACAGGTACTGTTACATTTGGGAAACTGGATATTGAAAGAATAGAACCTCAGCCAGGTGTTGATATTAATGATATGCTGTCAAAAGCTTCTGTTTGTGCCAGTGGCTCGCACCATCCTGTTTCAACAGCTATAATTGATTATATGCATCAAAATCATATTGATATTACTGTTCAGACAGGACAACAAGAAATACATGGAATGGGTGTTAAAGCAGAAAAAAATGGAATCAGATATTATCTTGGTCGTCAAAGTTGGATATGCGAAGACGCAAAATTAAAACCTATAGAATCCTCTCAAACAGGGAACAGTATATCTGTTTGGGTTGCAACAGATGAAGGAATACTTGGACAAATCTTTTTCTCTGATAAACCAAGACCAGAAATGAAAGATGCTGTTGTTAAAATCAGGGAACTTGGCGTAAACCACTTTGTTCTTTTAACTGGTGACAAAAAAGAAATTGGTGAAGAAATAGGTGGTAAACTTGGCTTCAATGAAGTTATATCAGAATGTATTCCTCAAGATAAACTGGATTATATAAACAATAAAAAAGCAGAAAAACATAAAGTTATGTTTGTTGGCGATGGTATTAATGATGCATTGGCTCTGAAAGCAAGTGATTGTGGTGTTGCAATAGCTCACGGTGGTTCTGATATTGCAATTCAAAATGCTGATATAGCCTTGAATAGCAATAATATGGCCAATCTGCCACAAATGTTTATTCTTTCAAATAAAACAAGAACTATTATTAATCAGAATATACTTATAGGAACAAGTTTTAGTATATTTATGATGTTATTGGCTTCAGCAGGTTTTGTAACTCCAATTTATGGTGCAATACTACATAATCTTGGTTCTGTTTTTGTTGTATTGAATAGTGCAAGATTATTAAAAGGGCCTGAAAAAACAGCCTAGAAAAGATGAAATTTTCAATAAAGCTGACTTTTGCATTAATAATTGCTTACGGTTTGCTATATCTATTGTATTTCTGGCAAACTCCTTTAGGACAAATGCCAGTTCTAGATGGTTCAGAAAACTTTGCTTTAGCTCATCAAATAGCTTTTGGTTCATTACCTAAGGAACCTTTTTTCCGTTCAATGCTTTATCCAGCTTTATTGGCTATTCCTTGTGCCTTAGGCTTTGAAGATGAGCTATTTTGTATAGCAAGTTTAACAGGTATTATATTTCATTTTTTCAGTTCGATTTTCATTTTTTTGATTGTTAAGAATCTGTGGAAAAATGACAAAGCAGCTCTTTTATCTTCGTTAATTTATGGTTTATACCCTCCGGCGGTGTATTTCGCGGCAGAACCACTAGATATTACGCTTGCAATCTCTTTTATGTTATCTGCTCTGTATTTCTATTTTTTGTCTATTGATAAAAATGAAAAGAAATATTTTGCGCTTAGTGGTATTTCGCTTGGTATAAGCGGATTATTAAGAAGTAATGTATTACCTTTCACTATTATTTATATTATTTATCCTATTGCAATTTGGTATCAGCAGAAAAAAGCTTTATCAACTCCAAAAGAATCTGATGACCAGAAAGACAGTAGTAATAAGGATTCTGTTAAGTTAGCTATCAAAAACACTTTGATAAGTCTTTTTACTTTTTCCATTGTAATTCTTTCCGGAAGCATAATTGGCTATATTCACTCAGGAGATTTCAAACTATTACCCTGGCAGGGAGCTGCAAATTTTTATTCTGCCAATAATACCAGAGCTAACGGAAAATTTTTCAAACACAGTGTTTATGTTGCTGATAGAAAAGTAGGTACTAATCCGACTCGAGCTGAAGCAGAATATATTTATTTTAAAGAAACAGGAATAAAGTATCCTTTTAATATAAGCGAATTTAATAAATTCTGGATAAAGAAAAGTTTTGCTGAAATATCAGCAAATCCAACCTTTTTTATAACTCTAACTTTGAAGAAAGTTTATTATTTGTTTAATAATTATGAACAATACAATAACAAAACCTTTAGTTTTCATAAATCAATAACGCCTTCTTTAAGATATAATCCAAACTGTTTTGGGTTCTTACTTATTCTGTTTTTCCTTAGTTTATTTAATTTAAAAGATATAACGGACAGAAGTAAGATTTATACTCTATTAACAGGAATTATTGCTTTAAGTGGTGGTGTAATCGCTTTCTATGTAAGTGCAAGATTTAGATTGCCTTTGGCATCATTACTAACAATTGTCGGGGCAGGAATTTTTCGTTTTGATTCCAAGATTATTAATAATAAAAATATAATATTAGTAATAGTTGTTTCTTTTCTGACTTTTTCAACATTCTTTGAAGTTGCAGATACTCGAACTTGGAAAGAAGATAGATTATTGAATGCTTTTGCTTGTTCAAGACTAGGCTTGGATGAAGAACAGTTTTTGTGGGCAAACAGGGTTTTGGAAGAAGAACCAGACAATCTTCAGGCAATAAGACTAAAGATGGTTGCTTTTACAAATTTAGCTTTATCTGGGAGACTTACAGACAATAAAGAATGGCAGAAAGTAGAGAAAGAATTAAAATTTTTAAGTAAGAATAATCTATATTTTAACGATACTGTTTTTCTGTCAGCTTGTTATGCTTGGAAAATAGAAAATAACAAAGAAAAAGCCCGTTTGCTTTGGACAAATGGGGGAGCTGAATCGTTGCAACCTGAACTTTTTAAAGCATGTCTTATTTACTCGGGTTTATTAGAACCAAATGAATCTGACGAAAAGATGGCTCAATTAGTTCCTTTGTTATTTGCATCTTTCAAAGGAAAAGTAAATAAAACAAATGTAAATAAAGCTGATATAGAAAAGGCTCAAAAGGCACTTAAGTTTTTAATTGATCAAGACAAATAAATTAAGGTCTTACAATTAAAAAGGCTTTTTCTCTTTCAAGTGGAGTCATGCCTGGTCTAGAAAATGAGCACTTAATTTTGGCTCTAACCATGGTTTTGTCTGGTTCTTGCTTCTTTTCATCTTTAACAGCCCAACTCCATGTTCCAGTAACTTTAAAGTCTTTATATTTCTTCTGTATTTCTACAACTTTACTTATTGAGGTAGGATAATAAGCATCATTAAGAGTGAAAGGACCTATTGCATTCTTGTCTAAATTTTCAGACTCTGCTCTGGCATAAAAAGTATCAAATCTTAATGCCATTAATTCACTTTTGATACTTTCTAAGATTGATTCAGCCATCTGAATCTTTTCTGTTTCTATTGCTTTTTCTGCATCAGCTTTTGAATTGGTTATTAGAGGTATAATTGCTAACATAAGTATAAAACAAGCAATAAATACTTCCATTAAGGACATTGCTTTTTTGTTCATTTTTAACACCTTAATTTATGCTATATTTAAATATTAATTTTGGCTATAAAACTAATACGAATTTATTATTCATATTTTTTTAATTCTTCTTCAGCCATAGACAACGCTTCATTAACTTTTGCTCTTGATTCAAATAAAGCTGATTTTGATTCAAACAATTGACTTAGAGCATCACTTCCGTCTTTAGTCATACTGCCTGCTTTTGCTTTGACTTCATCCCATTTCATATCTTTTTTTGTTTTATAATCGGATACTAATTTACCAACTTCTTTTGCTAGACGATCACGTCTTTCGTTTTCTTCATCTGCTTTTTTTTGTCGCCCTGATTTCCCAAGAGGCCACCAATAATCTTCATAAGTAGCTAAACCATATAAAAGAGCACCATCAAGTTCATTTAATTTAGAATTGACATCAGTTAATTGTGTGCCAACTTCCTTTAGACTACCTTCTAAGTCATTAATTGCCGATTTTAAGTCATTTAAATCTAATGCTGCCAGCTTTTCTTTTATTTGACCTGCTGTCATGCCAACGATGTCGTCAACAGTTCCTATTATTGTGTTTAGAGCATTTTTACCTAATGCAGTAAACTGTTCTTTTAAATCTTTCAACAAATTGCCATCTGTCTGAAAAACGCCGCCAACAGTTCCGACATCAAGCCAATTTGGGTCTCTTATGCTTGCAGCATCTTCTGCCATAACAATTACTTTATTTTGTTCATATTTGGGCTGGTCTTCAGCTTTTATACCTACCTGATCAGACTTCATTACCAGGTTTACAACCAGTTTACCAGGAGAATCTGAGGATGAAGGCTGATCAATTACGATTGAATCTACGACTTTTGATACTAACCATGTTTTGGTTTTACCTTCTTCAGTGATTGTTCTGAAAAGTTTTGGTTTTTCTAAAGTATATTTAAGTTCCGCATCATGATTTTTTTTAGAAGCCAATAATAAATTATCTTCCTTTTTTTCAGATGCTCTTGTTCTAATTTTTATAGAAAATTGATTATTGCTTTGAGAAAAAGAACCTAGTTTTGCTTGAGTTAAATCATTTTCTAAAATTTTATAAACTTTATTGCTTTCCTGCTTTATATAATCTCTAGCAGCCGTAATATTGACCTGTCTTGAGGAATCAGAAAGAACGAAATATAAAGGGATTGAAATCATAGCCATAATAAATATGGTTATAGTTACTTCCATTACTGTAAAACCTTTATTATAGTGTTTCATAGTTTCTTTCTCCTTTATTCAGGCTTAACAAATTCAAATTTAGACATTTTAGAACTTAGTGTAACATGATATCTGGTTGGTTCGTATTTTGCGATAGGTCTAATCATTGAAAGCAGTGAACTTCTACAATTTCTTGAATTATAATGAATATTAACCTCTCCGTGCATATCGCCACGTTTAAATCTATTTACAACTAAGTTTCCATCTATTTTAACTTTACCAGAATTTTGAATTCCTCGGTCACCATACAAACAGGCTTCAACTGTTTCGGCATTTGAACTAATTTGAATAGCTCCATTTCTGGCTACTAAGGAGAATAGAGATGGGATACCTTCTCCATAATCTCTTCTTTTTATACTACCCATTATTTTAATATTGCCAGCACAAACGATAATTCCACGACCTTTAACATTCATTTCTGGCAAATTTAATGTACTATCATTAACAAAGGTAACTCCATCACAAACAAAAACTTTATCTTCACCTTCCATAATACTTCTATTATCTATGTCGCGTGTAAATTCTGCAGAAGAGTTATAATAATAACTGGCTTTCTTCAGATATTGAGCAGTAGAATAGAGATTGGCAGGTAAGTTGGAATAATTGTTAGGATCCCACATTTCACTGGCTTTTGATTCATCATCAAAAGAAGGCCATTTACAGAAACCGTAAGGTTCTTCGAATTTAGTTGCCCAAAACCAAGGAAGAGAAATATTTATACCAGGGAAATGAAAATAAGGCCAAGGAATTGTAAATGGTGGTATAAAAATATATAACAAGTGTATCTTCAAATGAGAATATACTTTTTTAATATAACCTTCTACTCTGAAAGACATAGGCATACTGATATGAAGAGGCCCAAATAAACAGTTTCTTGGAAATCTTGGCATTGAAGGTATCCAATAAGAACCGCCGCCTGAACTACCTCCTATATAAGGCCAGTCGAATGAGTCTTTATTGCTTAAAAATTCAAAGGCTGGAAGCTTTTTAAATTTTGGAACCAATTTATGACTCTTATCATGGCTTTTATTATGACAAGCAGGCTGAGTATCTGATTTATGACCAAGTGCTAAAGATAAGATTTCGCACTTTAATAGATTATTAATATCAGTTAAGCCACTAAAACTAGGTAATAAACCTATTTTTATTGTCATTTTTTTAGTACCATTTACTCTGACAAGTCCAGGAAGATAAATATTCCTTAATAATTTTTTAAAATCTGAGATATTGTGTATAATATTTTCAAAGGTGTCTATTATTTTTTCTAAATCTGGAAAATTATGGAGGACTAAGTCTCTATTTCCATCATCCCAGTCAATACATTCGTCACCTTCCCAATTATCGCTATTTTCTGCATTTTCATTTTCATAAGGTAATTTAGAATTAGCAACAAAGAAAGTATAATCAGGAGCTATTGGTTGAATATCAGCAACACGAAATTCTCTTTGAGTAACCAATCTTTTTCTAATAAAATGCTTTTCGTCTGAAGCTTTAGGATAAAAACATAGATCTGTTTCAACTTCTAGAAAACCTTTCTTTTCTACTGTTACCCCAAAACTTACATTACCAGCAAAAGCTCTTAATTCTTTAGGAAGTAAATTATTTACACAGTCTTTTAATTTGTTTATAACACCACCAAAAGGAAGTTTTACTTTTAATATGTCAGAGAAGAATGTTTCAGCTAGGAATCTAGGAGTTATACCTCCTTTACCTTTTGTAATTTTGTCCAGGATTTCATCCCATATTTTATTTAAAAATGGTTGAATAAATCTGCCTACTGGTATAGGTATAGGAATTATTGTAGGTGAAGGACCTGGAACAGTAATATTTGAAATATCAGGGCATTCCAGAAAATTAGGTTGGTCCGGAATAAATGAAGCTAAATCAAATTCAACATCATTTTCTTCAGTTTTTATGGCATCGCAACTTGACAAAGGTTCAGTTATTTTTGATAAATCAGCATCGCTTGGAAGGATTTTATCTAATAATTTGCTTAAGAAACCAGTAGCTTTTTTAACAGGCAGTTCTACACCAGCAGTTTTATATTTAGGATTATCTGCTAAGATACCGAAAGCTTGTTTTATTTTTGCTGTACATCTTACGGTAACTCTACCGCCATAAGCTTTAAACATATCTTCTAAAGGGGTTAACGGACCTTTGGCATTAGTGGTTCGGGTGTCGTAATAATATTCAATTCCTTTGTCGTAGACAGGTTTTAATAACCCATCATTAAAGATATCTAACTGAACATCCATGCCTTTTTGTTGAAAACCGCTCAAGCCGTCAAGATGAGCTGAAGTAACAAAAGCTGGCAGTCTAAAATACATATATTCGCTAGTTAAAATTTCAATGGGGTTTGGTGGGAAAGGTAAATTATTATAGAAAACTGAATCATCATTCATGTTATCTTTGATGATTTTAAACATCAAGTTGGATGCAGCTTCAGCACATTCTTCTGCTCTTTTTTCGTTGCTAGTTAAAATAGTATTCCAACGCCCGGAGGTAGTAATTTTTGAAATAGTAACTCCTGCTATAATTAAGACCCCTAGAACGCCTATTGCCATTAAATAAGCAGAACCTTTCTTTTTAAACAGCTTTTTCACCTTTAAACCCCTTTAAAGTATATTACTTATTACTAAATTATAATGTAATGTACAGAATTAGGCAAGCTTTTTGAGGTTTGTTCAAGAAAAGTAAGTTTGTAATAAAGCTTTATAAATTATCTTTTAACAAAGTTGAAGGATCTGTTGTAAATACAATGAAATATCCTTCATCTAATTTTTCTAAAACTTTACAGAATACGCTAGTTTCGCCACGTATTTCTAAATTATCAAAGGGTTTTAATTCTGTTTCAGGAATAATGATAGCATGAGATTTAGAAGCAGAAACAATTTTCCCTTTTATTGCAGCTATTCCAACATGTTTTTCAAATATTTCGTGAAATACTATTTCGATAGGATTACTGAGCTTTTTTACGGAAGTATCTATCTTAGGGCATTGGTAGTTATATTTTCCACCAATACCTGTTACGTCAGAAAGAAGAATAGGGGTTTGAATCCCTTTGGGGAGAACTTCAAATTCTTTAGCTATTGTAAGGGGTTCTTTTATATAATTTTTTGTTGATTGAGATATTAAAATCTGACCGCCAAAAGTGTAGCTTTCTATTCTTCCACAAAGATTGACATGTTTACCGATAACGCCATATCTGGTATGTTTTTCTGAGCCTATATTACCAACTATTGTTTCACCACTGTTGATGCCTATACCCATTTGCAATTCCGGGTACCCATTAGCTTTATTCCAGTTGTTTACCTCAATCATTGCAGATTGCATTCTGATAGCTGCTATGACAGCATTTAATGCATGGTCTTCTATTTCGATAGGTGCCCCAAATATAACTAGAATTCCATCTCCGAGGAATTCAATTATCGTACCTTTATGCTCCATAATTATTTCGCTCATTACAGAAAGGTAATGGTTAAGCATGTCTATTAAACGAGATGCGTCTAGGGTTTCACTAAGTTGAGTGAAACCACGTAAATCACTCATCATTATTGAAAGATGACGCTTTTTGCCACCAATCTGTAAACCGCCTGGAGTCTCGAGAAGTTCTTTAACTATTTCATCTGATAAATATCGACCGAATGTGGTGTTCAATAATTGGTTGCGAAGTTCCAACTGATTGTTAAGCTTTTTGATTCTTTCCATTGCTTTAACGGCATCTCGAAGTTCTACCAATTCGCTGATATCATTCAGAACAACTACTATACCTACTTTTTCATCTTCTTTATGTAAAAAAGAAGTCGTTATGCTGAGTTGTTTAAAACTGGTTCCGTTAAAATAGGGAACAAGATTTCGATGAGAAGTACTTCTGTCGTATATGGCATCAATTATAGCCTGGTTAAAATTGTCGTTTTCCTCAAAAAGTATGAAGCAACGAGCGAACTTTTTGCCTATTAAATCCTCTCTTTTTTTTCCGAGTATTGATTCTCCTGCGGGATTTAAATGAGTAATCACTCCGTCAAAACCAATAACCATCAATCCTTCTGACATATCAGAAATAATGGTTTGATAAATAAAATTAGTTTGATCACTCATCTTTGTATAGTCCAAAGGGTTAAGAATATAATTATCATATTATAATATTTGTCTTTGTTGCAAAGTCAAGATTTTAATATTGTGATTAATTGACATTGTGCATGATAATAAGATATATTTTTCTTTAATACACCTATTTTTCCGTATAAAACAAGGCAAAGGAGCTTCACTAAGTGAGCAGTATTCTTAAACAAACATATAATGATGTAGAAGGCCTAAAATATATAAGTCCCAAAATTGCAATGGAAGAAGCATCAAGGTGTTTACTCTGTTACGATGCACCTTGTAGCCAGAGTTGCCCTGCTGGAACTGATCCAGCAAAATTCATCCGTTCAATAAGATTCAGAAATGTAAAGGGGGCTGCTGAAACAATCCGAGAAAACAATCCTCTCGGTGGTATCTGTGCTAGAGTATGCCCTTATGATACTCTTTGTGAAAAAGCTTGTAGTGCTACTAGAATAGAAAAACCGATAAGAATTGGTTTATTGCAGCAATTTGCTGTTCAGCAAGAAAAAGCTTATGGAATGAAAAACTTGAAAGTTTCTGACACAAAGAAAAATAAAAAAGTTGCATGTGTTGGAGCTGGTCCAGCTTCATTAACCGTTGCTGCTGAATTAGCAAAAATAGGTTATGAAGTAAGCATTTTTGAAAAAGAAGCCAAGGCTGGTGGCATGTTAACTTATGGAATAGCACCAGTTAGGCTCCCTCAAGAAGTTATAGATTACGATATAGAACAGATTAAACAACTTGGGGTTAAATTCAATTTAAATACAAAAGTAACAAAAGAAGATTTAGATACCTTTGATGCTGTTTTTGTCGGAACAGGATTATGGGGTGAAAACCTGCCGAATATTGAAGGAATCAATCTTCAAGGCTCTTTTTCTGCTGTTAAGTTTTTAAAAGAATTTAGAAAAGGTAATTCTTATTTTGTAAAAGATAAGAATGTTGTTGTTATTGGCGGTGGTGATGTGGCTATTGACTGTGCTGTTACCGCCAATATTTACGGAGCCAAAGACGTAAGAATAGTTTATAGAAGAACCTTGGAAGAAGCTCCTGGTAATATGAGAGAATTTGTTCATGCTTTTGAACGTGGTATAAGTATGACAACAAATATGGCTCCTGTTGCTGTAAAAGGTAATGGAAATGTTGAAAAGGTTGAATTTGAAGGATTTAGAAATAAAACTGACAAAATGACAGTTTCGGCAGATATTGTTGTTTTTGCTACTGGTCAAAGTTCTGAAGCTAAGGAATTAGGCCTTTTCTCTGATGAATACATAAATGAAAAAGGTCTAATAAAAGCAAATAACACCAATATTACAGGAAAATACTTTGCTGGCGGCGATGTGGTTCATGGAGCAAAAACAGTCGTTGAAGCAGTAAAAGCTGGCAAAATGGCTGCTACATCAATTTCTAAGTATCTTGAAGAAAGCAAATAAAAAGAAAGGAAAAAGCTTGTCTTTTGTGTTTCAAAGTTTGTTAAGCTTTGTAATGATGATTGGCAAGATAAAAGAGTGATAATAGAGTATGACAATAAAAAAAGATTTATCAATAAAATATCTTGGAGTTGACTGTCTTAGCCCATTTTTCCTTTCTTCATCACCGGTTTGTGCTAACTATGAAATGGTTGCAAAAGCATATAAAGAAGGTTGGGCTGGTTGTTTCTTCAAAACTGTTGGCCCTTACGCAATGGATGAATGTTCACCAAGATTTGACAATGTAAATAAAGAAGGTACCCCTTGGATAGGCTTTAAGAACATGGAACAGGTTTCTCAGCACACTCCTGAAGAAAACTTTGAAGCTATGTCTAAGCTTAATCACGATTTTCCAGAACATATTACTGTTGCTTCAATTATGGGTTCTACAGTTGAAGAATGGAAAAAACTGGCAATTATGGCAGAACAATGCGGTGCAAAGCTGATTGAAGGTAATTTCTCTTGCCCTCAAATGGCTACTAGTGCAATGGGTTCAGATGTTGGAACTAACCCTGAACTACTTTTCACATATAGCCAGGCAGTAGCATCTGTTACTAAAATTCCATTTATAGCAAAAATGACCCCTAACTGCACTGAAATGGTTTCTTTAGCTAAAAAAGCTATTGAAGGTGGTGCAAAGAGTGTTTCTGCTATTAATACAATCAAATCTATTACTAATATTGATTTTGAAAATATGACAGGAATGCCTGTTGTAAACGGAAAATCTTCTATTTCAGGTTATTCTGGTGCTGCCATAAAGCCTATAGCTTTAAGATTCTGTGCTCAGCTTCTTCAGGGCATTGAAGGATTAGAACTTTCTGGAATCGGCGGAATAGAAACTTGGCGTGATGCTGCTGAATACTTGGTTATTGGTTGTAGAAATCTTCAAGTTACTACTTCTGTAATGCAATATGGTTATAGAATTGTTGAAGACATGAAAAACGGTCTGATGCACTATATGGATGAAAGAGGTTATAACCATTTAGACGAATTCATTGGTAAAGCTCTTGTAAACATAATTCCTGCTGAAGAACTCAACAGAGATTTTATGCTTCTTCCTAAGTTTGATAATGAAAAATGCTTAGGTTGTGGCAGATGCTATATTTCATGCTTTGATGGCGGCCATCAGGCAATTAAATGGGACGAAAACGATAGAAAACCTGTTCTTATCAAAGATAAATGTGTCGGCTGTCATCTTTGTCTAAATGTTTGTCCAGTTCAAGACTGCATTACACCAGGCGAAATCACTTGGAAAAAATGTAGAAAACAGACTGAAATTGTTTATAAAAAAGATTACAGTTCATTAGGGCTTTAATAGATTATTAATTCTAAATAAAAAAAGAGTGATAGCCTGAATACTATCACTCTTTTTTTATTTAGAATTTTACTATTTATACAATCCCATAATCATTGTTATATCATCACTTTGTGGTGCTTCTCCGGCAAATATTTTAAGTTCGTTCCTGATAGCGTGTAAAATAGTTTTGGGGTTGTTGTCTTTCTGATTGGATAAGAATTCTTTTAATCTTTTTTCACCATATAGTTCTATTTTAACATTTTGAGCTTCTGTAACACCATCTGTATACAATAAGATAGAATCTTTATGGTCTAGATTTACTTCGACTTCAGTAAAGTTTACTTTTTTAGAAACGCCTAATGCCATAGAATGTTTTATTGTCAGATATTCCCAAACACCATTATGATACATCAAAGGAGGATTATGACCAGCATTTACACAAATCATCTTGCCTGTTTCTGTATCTAATATAGCAAGAAAGAGAGTTAGAAACATTCTGGCTTTGTTGTTTTCACATAATTCCAAATTGGCTTCTTTAATAGCTACAGCAGGTTCTTTCCCGCTTAATATCAGTTCTTTAATCAAAGCTTTGGCGTTCATCATAAATAAAGCTGCGGTAATACCTTTGCCAGAAACGTCTGCTACTAGCATTGCATTATGAGTCTTATCTATGGAGAAAAAGTCATAAAAATCTCCGCCGACTTCTTTTGCTGTATCCATTGTGGCATAAATTATGTATTTGTCATTATCCGGAAAATCATCAGGAAGAACAGAGTTTTGAATAGTTCTGCCTATTTCTAATTCAGCATCGATACGTTTTGATTCTGCTTCAATAGCTTTCTTTAAAGCATTAACAGTAGTGTTAATGCCATTTGATAGAACGTCAAATTCTTCTGTATTGTGAACTCTAACTGTTTCGTTTAAATCGCCATCTGTTATTCTGTGCAATGAATCATTAACAGAGTAAATTCCTTTGATAACAACTTTTTGAAGCAATAAAGAAATTAATATATAAACGATAGAAAATAGAACGAAATAAGCAATAGCCATAGACTGAACAACTGTGTTTCTAGACAAAAACATTTCATCTTCTGGAAGACTTGCTCTGAGTATTAAATCATTATATTTTCTGTAAACACATAAAGAGGGCTTTCCGTCTATTGTTTTTACTATTGTTTTCTGTTTTTCACCATTTAAAAAATCTACAGCATCTTTATTGTCTACAGCTTTTGATATTTTTAATTTTCCATTATTTCCTATTCTGAAATCCTTAGAAATATTATAAATATCTGCTAACTTTTCAGCTTCTTCTAATCTTTGAGGGGAGTAACCTATCTGGACAAAGCCTTTTGCATCTTGTCTTCTAACCCCTACATACTGAAATATCTTTTTCAAATAACCATTCGGCATAGGATTTTGAACATATTCATTATCTTGGCCTACTAATAGCTTTTGAACGAATTCGTTAGATTGTTCTCTTGAGGCCATATCATAACCGATATAATCTGCAGGAATAGAAGAAACCATAATCCCATCGCCGTTAGTTATCGTTACTTCATCTACGTCAAAATCCTGTTTCAGTTTTTCCAAAAGACTATTATTAACTTTATATTCAGGACAGGCCATTATCACATCATGATAAAGCTTAATTTTACCATCGTAATCCAGAGTAGAAGCTTTGTCTTTTACTGATTCTATAGCTTTATCAAATGCTATTAAACTATTAGACAAATCTGGAGTGTTTTTAACTATTTTCGCAAAAGCTCTTGTTTTAGTTAAAGCCCCATTTTCTGTCAATTCTTTTATACGTTCTAAATTATTATTAGAATGTAATATTCTGGCTTCTGCATCATTCAGATTATCATTAAGCATATTTAAAGCT
>JAEEGL016546137.1_pt1 | contig 19885 bp, 15 predicted proteins | sample 9134231 | NCBI WGS metagenome assembly JAEEGL01 (sample SAMN16246548, study PRJNA631951) | gut metagenome | biome: gut microbiome; feature: rumen; material: fiber-attached | host: Bos | place: Iran: Karaj | collected 2018-10 | reverse complement strand
ATTGCTTATCAAATAAGGCAGGCATTTAAGCCGGGAGAAATCACACCGGAGGAAGCAAACCGTATCGGTTATGAGACGGCGATGCGTTGGACGAAAGGGAAGCATGCATTCATTGTAGCAACCCATGTCGATAAGAAACATGTGCATAATCATATCATCTATAATGCTTCGAATCTTTCGTGCGACAGGAAGTTTCGTAACTTCTTGTTCTCGGGAATAGCACTTCAAAAGGTGAGCGATTTAGTGTGTATCGAGAACGGTCTTTCCGTTATTGAACCGAAGAAACCGAGCGAGAGAGAAAAGCGAACGGTCTATAAATCCGAGAAAAGTTATCGTGAAAAAATCAGAGAATCCATTGATGCCTGCATGGAGAAAAAGCCAAAGGATATGGAAGAACTCCTTCGGTATCTGGAAGAAATGGATTATCAGATTAAGCGAGGAAAAAACATCTCGGTAAAGAGTAAAGAGCAGAGTAAGTTCTTACGTTTTCATTCTTTGGGCGATGGATATAGGCAGGAAGATTTGGAAAGAGTTTTTGCCGGAACAACAACCTTTGAATCGAATCCGAAACAAACCGGGGGAAGATTTTATAAGAAAAAAGACGAGCCAAAACTCGATATGCTTGTTGATATTCAGGAGATTATTGCCAAAGAAAAAGGTCCGGGATATGAAAGATGGGCGAGAATCCACAACGTAAAACAGATAGCCCAGACACTTCTTTTCTTGGAAGAACATGACCTTAGAGATTATAAAAAACTCGAAGCCAAAGCCCAGGAAGTATCAGAAAAGTTTTCAGAGATTTCCAAAAAGCAAAAGGAACTTGAAGCAAGACTTGTTGAGATTGCCGGCCTTAAGAAACATATCATAAACTATTCCAAGACCAAAGAAATATATGCCGAATATCGTAAGAGCGGTTACTCCAAGAAGTTCTTTGAAGAGCATAGAGAAGCAATCACTTTGCATAAGGCAGCCAAGGATGCCTTCTCAAAAATCGAAGGTCCGATACCAAAGATTAAAGACTTAAATGCTGAATACGAACGGATATTAAGAGAGAAAAAAGAAACATATGCCGAGTATCGACAAGCCAAGCAGGAATTAAAAGATTATCAGACAGCCAAGTACAATGTGGATCAGTTCTTAAAGAAAAATGAAGCAGAACTTGATGCACAAAGAAAGAAAAACAGAAATAAATCATTATAAAAAACTTGGGAGGTTACATTGAAGCAATTCAGTGTACACCTCCCCTTTTTTTGTTTACTAAGTATATTCCTCGTATATGAATCACCTTTTTAGCAGGTTGATTTGATGATATAATTAGAAATAATTAAGAGGAAATAGAATGAGCAGCGTTATAAATAATAGGTATGGAAATTTAATAGTGTTAGAAGAACTAGAACCTCATGTTACGCCGAATGGTTCTCATCAGCGTATTGTTAAGGTTAGGTGTGACTGTGGGAATGAATACACGGTCAGATTACAGAGTGCAAGAAAAAATGGAAAATGCATAAATTGTATCAGAAAAGAAAAGAGAATTGATATTACCGGAAAACGATTTGGGAATCTTACCGTATTATCTATGGCTGACGATTATGTTTCTCCTTCGGGATACCGATTGTCTCGATGCAAGTGTAAATGTGATTGTGGTAAAGAATGTATTGTTAATATGTCGGCCTTGGTTACGGGCACAACACGTTCGTGTGGATGTATTCTGAATACACAAGGGTTACTAAAAGAAAAACCTGAACTGGTTGAAAAATATGATTTTGAAAAAAATGAAAAAGAGGGTATTGATTTTGAAACCTTAACCGCTCGATCATCTTCTAAAGTATGGTGGAAATGTAAGGAATGTGGCAATAGTTGGTTCGCTACAATTGCCAGTCAAAACGATAAAATAAAGCATGGTTGTCCATATTGTTCTGGACGGTTAGTAATTAAAGGCAAAACTGATCTTTTGTCTCAATATCCAGACATTTTAAAAGAGTGGGATTACGAAAAAAATCAAGTTTCTCCTGATGAAAGATCATGTCACTCGAGTCAAAAAGTATGGTGGAAGTGTAGTGAAGGACATAGTTGGAAGGCTACTGTATCGAACCGTGTTGGCGGAACGGGTTGTCCTCAATGTAATATTGAAAATGTCAATTCATTTTGCGAGCAAGCTGTATATTACTATATTAAAAAAGCTTTTCCTGATGCGGTTAATAGTGATAAACATTTAAACATGGAATTAGATATTTTTATTCCCTCAAAAATGGTAGCAATTGAATATGACGGAGAAGCATGGCATGGATCAAAGAAGAAGACAGCAATTGATGAAAAGAAAAACAATGTATGCCGGGATGCTGGAATATCTCTGATTAGAATAAGAGAACCAAGGCTTGAACCTATAAGTGGATGTATTTCCATCGTCAGAAAAGATTCAACATCTGAAGAATCTTTAGATAAGTCTATTGAAGATTGCCTTCATTATTTGGGCGTGAATAATATAAAAGTTGATACTTTAGCAGATGGAGGCAATATTCGTAGCCAATATGCCTCAAAAAAATATAATAATAGTTTGTTACATTGTAACCCTGATGTTGCTGCGGAATGGCATCCTACTAAAAATGGAGATTTGACGCCGGATAAAGTAAGCAAAAGAAGTAGAGTTAAAGTTTGGTGGCTTGGAAAATGTGGGCACGAATGGTTAATGAGTGTAGGTGAAAGAACTGCTTCTCCACGAAAATCTGGCAAGAAAATGAAGAATCCAGAAGGATGTCCATATTGCGCTGGAAAGAAAATTCTTGTGGGATTTAATGATTTGGCTTCTGATAATTCAAAGTTATTAGAAGAATGGAATTATGAAAAAAATACAATTCAACCAACTCAAGTTACTCCTCATAGCAAAAAAATAGTTTGGTGGAAATGCCCAAATGGACATGAGTACGAAATGGCTATCGGAAAAAGAAATCAGGGAGATAACTCTTATGGTTGTCCAATATGTGCTTTAGAAAAAAGAGGAAAGCCAGTCATCAATTTGGATACCAAAGAAGTATTTAAAAGTGCAAAGGAAGCTGGTTTAAGTGCTGGTAGTAGTCCTTCTAACATCTCAGCTTGTTGTAGAGGAAAGCAAAAAACAGCTGCGGGCTATAGATGGAAGTATTATGAAGAATAATATACTATAGCAAATCGCAGAATAAGAAAAAATCGGTAGATTATCACAAACATAAATGTGAAAACTCCGATTTTTTTATTTGTTCTTCTTACTGTTTCGTCCGGATAACTGAAAAGTATCATGCTCTTTTATTTCGGAAATACATTTGGAAAAGTTGGAGGCATGTCCATGAAGATGATAGGGGGCGGATGTGTTGTGACGATGATAAATCCTGCAGCTTCTGTAATTATCTCCGTCGGCATTTTCGATATGCCAGTAGTGACCGGTATTCTTACTTCGAAGAGTCACACAGAAAGAAGATACCTCAATCGTATCAAAATAATTGGAATCAATTTTCAGTTCTTCTTTAGAAAACATAAACAAATTTCTCCGAGTACATTCGTACGAATACATCCAGACAATTCAATTTTAAACGATAAAAAAAAGATGTTCAATAGCGTCGCCGAAGGTGATGCGTAGCTCCGAGTGAAACGAGGTTCAAGGGGATTGGGGCGCTTCCCCAACAAGCAAAAATGCAAAATGTAAGCATTTTGCACTGCTTGCGATAATGTATTATAGGATACAATATCGGAAAACTTGGTATTGACAGTAATCGGAAAACTTGGTAAAGTGTCTATATCGGAAAACTTGGTAAAGGAGATTTGTTATGAATAACGAAGACATATTAAAAGCTGCTCAAAACCAAAGCAAAAAAGAGGGTGAGTTTGAAAATAAAATACAAAGTCGAGGAGCATTTTTGGCTGCTGGTATCGGAATATTGATTACAGCAATTATGTTTTATGTTGAATTTTTGTTGCTTCATAAACTCGATTACGGAAAGCCTGCAATCATTTTAGCGGTTTCTGCTGCTTCGGATTTGTTTGTTGGAATACGTCTAAAAGATAAAATGAAAACTATTATTGGTATAATTTGCTCGTTGCTTTTTGTTCTTTGCTTGATTATGTACATAGGAGCTTTGATGAGATGAAATCACATTTACAATTAAAAAATCGTATAAAAGAACTTAGGCAGGCAAAGGGATATTCTCAAACTAAGCTTGCTCAGCTTGCCGGAACAACACAAAACACAATCAGTTCATTAGAAACTGGCCAGTATTCTCCTACAGCATATTTATCGGGGCTTATATGTATTGCTTTAGAGTGTAAGTGGGAAGATTGTTTTTATTATGAAATGGAGAAATGATATGGACGAGCAGTTGAATATAGAATCATGGCTTGAACAAAAAGATAAGAGTCCTATAGAGAATACAACTTGCATTGTAAAAGAAGGACAGTGCTTAAATTTGACATGGAATGATTTATTTGATGTTAAAGAATATGATACTTTAACTTGCGTGACTTATGTTTCATCTGCTAGTTTTTTGCAAAAAGCTGTTGGTGAATATAAAAAGGTTAGCATAATCCTCGGAATAGAAAAGGAAAATGTAAGAAAATCTTTTTCCGATGGAATTAATGATCGTATTCACAATAAAGGGCAGCAATTTTTTGATGCTATGACAGATGAAGGGAAGAATAAAATAATAAATGGTGAATTAGAAGTAAAGTATTCTTTACCTAACTGTGTAATTCATTCAAAGTTTTATCTTTTGTCTAGTTCTGTTTCGAATCGGACAAGGTTAATTATTGGTTCGGCTAATCTTACAAATACGGCTTTTGATAATTCAATTAGACAGTTTGAAGATGTTTTGGTATATGATGACAGTCCGATGTTTGATGTATATAAAAAACGATTTGAACATATTTTAAAATATACTGAGGACTATGTTCCAAGGGAAATATGTGATAAGTATCGTGAGGGAAAAATAATATCTGTTGCAAATTTAACCTCAGAAGAGCAGACGGAAAATTTGTTAGATGCTTTGCAAAAGAACGATTTAATTCCAATCTTTAATGATGTGATAATGGAATCATTACAAGAGACTCAAATTGAAGAAACGAAGGATGCAGAACAAAAAAAGGCAACCTTTGAAATTATAAATGCATTAAGCAAAAAACCGAGGGGAGATAAAACCGGTCGCCTTGTCATGAAGAGTGGAACTGAACTTGAAAAGGCCAAGGGAACTGTAACGGATATTCTTTTCAAGAGAACAAAATCGGAAGCAATCATGGAAAGGTTTGCTCTTACTTTTAATGATGCAGATAAAAGACAGTATCGTATTTTTCAAAGTAAAGAAGAGAAAAGAGATCCTGAATTATTTGATAGGGAAGCTTCAAATGATGAAATTACTAGTTCGATTAAGAATTTGCTTCGTTTTCTTGATGCTTATCGTAAGTTTGTAACTGACCAAACAGAAGATCCGGGTAAGGTTTCAAGAATCTTTGAGGTTTTACTTTATTCATTTATGTCAGCGTATGTGTTTGAACTTAGAAAAAAAGCTCCAGGTGGAAAGTCGGATATTCCGATTATTCTTGTTATAGGTGGTCGTGCTTTTTCGGGTAAGTCAAATCTTCTTGCTTATATTGATAAAATTTTAAGCGGAAGACAACTTGAAAATGACAGACATTATCTTGCTTTTAAGGATGCAGACAAAGGAGGACATATTGGTGATTTATTCTTGTCAGACAACACATATCCTCTTCTTGTAGATGAAGCTCCTCCTGCTTTTTTTAATAGTAAAGCTTCGAATAAGGGTGAAGAATTGATTAAATATCTGTCAAATACACTTGAGGGAAAACACCCTGTAATGATATGTACAACTAACACTGCATCATTCAGTATTCCGTCCCAAGTTATTCGAAGAATATATTTTCTTAAGGTTGATGCTTGCTTTGATGAGAAAATCAGAACAGAAGCAAGTGAATATTATGATAGTGTTATGGCTGAGGCAAATAATATTCTTTTTAGAGACTTTTGCTTTAGAATGAGTGAAAAGATAAAAACAAACGATAACCTTTTTTCGGTAGAAGGATTTGATTATTTGTATGTGGCTAGAGAAATATTCAGAGAGTATTTTAATATAGCCGGTGTAGAAAAACCTTCTTATTTTCCAGAGTCCTTGTATAGAGATTATGATGCTAGAGGCATGTTAATGTGGAAAACCTTATATAGTCAGGAAACTGATAAATTCAAATTTGACAAGGATGGCCAGGGAAGAGGAGAGCCTACATATACTATTAATATTAAAGATCTTGTCCCTGGAAATAAGGATACGCAAACATATATAAATTACATTCGTCCGGACATTCTTATAGAGGAAGCGGGGTTATATGTTGTTTTAAGGGCGGATTTGTTTTGTGAATGGATTGGAGTGAAGAAAAGGAAAAAATTTCTTGGAATTTTTTAAAATAATAAGCCAGATTATATGAAAGCTGTACCTAGGAAATGGAAATTTTTTAAACATTAGTGGGTATAGCTTTTGTTATTTGAGATACAATTGTGGTCAATAAAATCGGCCAATAAAATCAACATTTTTGTCTAATTGTGAACAATCCATGAACAATATGAAAACAAACTTAAAATTTTCGAAGTAAAACTTTAAGAAGTTGAATTTTTAGTTTAAATCGATAATGAAATATGCTATTATATTTGAGTATCAATTGATTGTCTGAAGCTTTGAAAAAGACAGAGGACCAATAACAATATGAGGTAAGAAGATGGCAGTATCATATAACGGATTATGGAAATTACTTATTGATAAAAATAAAAAGAAAAAGGATTTAATTGATGATATAGGAATTAGCAGCGGTACCCTTGCAAAAATGAGCAGAGGGGATGAAGTTTCTATGTCTATACTTACAAAGATTTGTGAAAAATATGGTTGCGATTACGGAGACCTGATTAGTTATATTTCAGATGAACGGGAGGGTTGAATGTATGGCTTTTGATTTTACAAACACAAATGATCAACAAAAAGATGCGATAACGACAACGGAAGGCCCGTTGCTTATTACCGCTGGTCCCGGAACGGGAAAAACTCACACTCTTGTTCAAAGAGCAATTTATTTGATCCAGGAATTGGGAATAAAGCCGGAAGAAATATTCATTGCAACTTTTACTGAAAAGGCTGCAAAAGAATTAATAACAAGAATTACAAATGAACTTGCATCCAAGGACATTAGCTTAAATGTGAATGAAATGTATGTTGGTACATTTCACTCTATTTGCTTGCGTATTATTAAGGAACATTTGGAGTTTACAAGATTTAAAAAGAATTACAGAATGCTTGATTCATTTGATCAGCAGTATATGGTTTTCCAAAACCTTAATTCTTTTAAGGGTATAAAAAATCTTGATGGTGTAATCAAGGCAAAAGGCTGGGGAATGGCCGGAGAGATTTGTGAATATGCCAATAATCTATCTGAAGAACTTGTTAGTCCTGATGATTTACGCAAGGATAAGGACCCATTGGTTGTTGCTCTCGGAGATATGCTTGCAATATATCAGACGATTTTGACACAGGAGAATTTAATCGATTTTTCGACAATTCAAACAGAGTGTTATAGGTTGTTAAAAGAAAATCCGGATATTTTAAGTGATATTCAAAACAAGATTAAATATATCATGGTAGATGAATATCAGGACACAAACTATATCCAAGAGCAGATTGTATTTTTATTGGCAGATAAGCACAAAAATATTTGCGTGGTTGGTGATGATGATCAAGGTTTGTATAGGTTTAGAGGAGCAACCATCCGTAATATTTTGGAATTTCCTTTGAAATTTGGGGAAGATGAGTGCAAGATTGTTTCTTTGGTCGTTAATTATAGATCAGACAGCGATATTGTAGATTTCTATAACAAGTGGATGTCTACTACCGATGGTGCAAAATTCAAATTTGATTGGGATAAGTTTAGATATGATAAAAAGATTATTCCACATGAAAAAACTAAAATAAACAGTCCGTGCGTTGTTAAATTATCCAGTAAAGATGATTTGGATGAATGGCATCAGTATGTTTTAGGCTTTATACAAAGATTGAAAGAATCCGGTAAACTTACAGATTATAATCAACTAGCATTTTTATTTAGTTCAGTTAAACATCCAAGGGTTACTGGTCTTGCAGAGTTTTTAGAACAAAACGGAATTAACGTTTATTCTCCAAGATCGGATATGTTTTTCAAAAGAGATGAGATTCGACTTGTTTTAGGTTGTTTAATGTTGATGTTCCCCAAATATGTTCAAGGGCTTGATGAAATGGAATATCAATTTATTCAACCTGAAATGTACTCATATTATAGACAATGCATTCTCTTTGCCAATGATTTTTTGAAACAGGAAGAGAATAAAGAACTAAGATTATTTATCAAATCAAGAGGAAAAGAGCATTATTCTCTTACTGAAACATTAGATTATTCATACACAGGCCTTTTGTATATGCTGTTTGCGTATCAACCATTCAGTAAGTATCTTGATATAGATATGAGTTCTGGAGTTGTGGATGTCCGTCCGTCAAGAAACTTAGCACAGATTACGCAAATAATTGGAAAGTTTGAATATTTGCATAGAATCAACGTTTTTGATGGACGAGTTTATAACGGTGAGCGTCGAATAGATTCAAATACTAAACAGTTATTTAATCTTTATATGAGATTATTGATTGAAGGCGGAATCGGTGAATATGAAGATGATTCGGAATATGCTCCAAGCGGATGTGTATCATTTTTGACAATTCATCAATCCAAGGGAATGGAATTTCCAATTGTATTTGTTGATTCTTTAAGCAGCGTTCCAAGAAAGTCTTATAAAGAATTGATGAGTGGAATCGAAGATAGATATTTCCACAGACCGGCATACGAACCGTATGATCTGATGAAATATTTTGATTTTTGGAGATTATACTATACAGCTTTTTCAAGAGCACAAGATTTGTTAATCCTTACATGTGATGAAACAAAAAAGTGCCCGAGCAATTATTTTAAAGATTTATATGAACAACTACAAAGTGTAAACAGCAATAGCTTTGACTTAAACGAATTTACATTTAATACCGTTAAGAATGTGAATATTAAAGATACGTTTTCTTTTACATCGCACATCTCTGTTTATGAAACTTGTTCTTTGCAGTATAAATTTTATAAAGAGCTTGAGTTTTTGCCGGTCAGAGGATCAGCTCAAGTATTTGGTACTTTGATTCATGAAACGATTGAAGATATTCATAGGGCAGCAATAAGAAACGAAGAGCATTTGATTACTCAAGATAATATCGAGAATTGGTTCGAGAGTAATTATAATTCGCTTGTGAAGAGTTTACACTCATATCTTGCCAAACCTCAATTGGACGCAGCATTAAAGCAGGTGCTTCGGTATGTTAATCGCCAAAATGGGAATTGGTCAGTAATCAAACAGGCAGAAGTGGATGTTAGTCTTGTTCAGCCAGAGTATATAATTGAAGGTAAGATAGACCTTGTAAAAGGCGAAGGTGATACAGTTGAACTTGTTGATTTTAAATCGGAAAAGAAACCCGATATGGAAAAAGACAGAGAACGACTTGAACATTATAGAAGGCAGCTTCACATATATGCTTACTTGATTGAACAAAGAACCGGCCAAAAGGTTAGCAAGATGCATCTTTATTATACGGGTGAAGAAAATGGTAATCCTATGGTGACATTCCCTTACACTAAGACAGCCATCGAAGGAACCGTCAAGGCTTTTGATGATACGGTTCATAAGATTCTAAAAAAGGATTTCCAAAAAGGATGTGACAATCCGAATACTTGTTTGAACTGTGACTTTAAACATTATTGTGGAAATAAAAATTAAATGGAGGATATTATAATGGCAGAACAACTAGAAGGACAAATGACTTTTGATTTTCAAGAAAGACCAACGATTAAGGGTTTTCCTGAACTTAGATGGACTGGAAAAAGACCTTATAGATCCACGCAATATTACCCTGCTCAATTAAAAGAAAGGTATGGAGAGGAAGTTAATGGGTGGATTAATAAGATTTTCTGGGGTGATAATCTTCAAGTGATGAGTCATTTGTTAAAAGATTATCGTGGAAAGATAAAATTGATATATATCGATCCTCCATTTGACAGTAAAGCGGATTATAAATTAAAGGTAGCGGTTAAGGGAAAAACAACAACGAATGATACTTCTTCTTTTGAAGAAAAGCAGTACGGAGATATATGGACAAATGACGAATATCTACAGTTTATGTATGAACGCTTGATTATTTTACGTGAACTGTTATCGGATGATGGTAGTATTTATCTTCATTGCGATTGGCATAAGAGCTATCATTTACATTCGATTATGGATGAGGTTTTTGGTGCAAATAATTTTTGCAATGAGATTGTATGGCAGCGAACCAGGGCTGCTCATTCAGATTCCACATATTATGGAAGAGTGCATGACACAATTCTATTTTATAGAAAATCTGATGCGACAGTGCATCATACACAGTATTCAGAACACTCTCCGGAATATATAAAAAGGTTTTCTAAAGAGGAACCCGATGGAAGAAAATATATGTTGATTCCTTTGCATGGCATGGGACAAGGCGTTCCGAGAGTTTTCTGGGGCGAAACAATTGCACCTCCCAATGGTAGACATTGGCCTTCTCAAGAGTATATTGATGAATTGATTTCGGAAAATAGGGTTGAACTTACATCAAATGGCACACCTAGTAAAAAAAGTTATTTAGACGAAAACAAGGGAAATGTTGTTTCTGATTGGTGGGATGATATTATTCCCCTGAATCCTGTTGCGGCAGAAAGAACTCCATATCCTACCCAAAAACCCGAACAATTACTTGAGAGAATTATTGATGCATCTTCGGATGTTGGTGATATTGTATTTGATTGTTTTATGGGAAGCGGAACAACTCAGGCTGTAGCAATGAAGAAAGGAAGAAGATTTATTGGCGCAGATATTAATTTGGGGGCGATTCAAACAACAACTAAAAGATTAATTGGAATATTAAACGATAGCCAAGGAAACTCCAATAATCCTGGATTTGAAGTATATAACGTAAATAATTATGATTTCTTTAGAAATCCTATTGAAGCTCGTGATTTGCTAATTGCGGCTCTAGAAATACAACCATTCCCGCAAGGTAATATATGGGATGGTGAATTAGATGGCAGAATGGTTAAAATAATGCCAGTAAATCATATAGCTACCAAAGCCGATCTGGAAGAGTTGAAAGCAAATCTTCCATTTAAAACGTACGAGAAAAGACATGAAGAAAATCCCAATAAACCTGTTGAAAGTATTTATATTGTATGTATGGGACATGAACCTGATTTAAAGGCATCTTTAGAACAAGAATTGTCAGATTATAAGTTTGATATAGAAATACTTGATGTTTTGAAAGACAAGTCGGAACTTCAACTTAAACGTGATGCTGAAGCAGAGGTCGTAAAAGAAGGAGACAATTTGGTGATAAGAGCATTTTATCCTATGAACCTTCTTCAAAAACTTTCTCTGCAAAAAGAAAGCGTAGATGAATGGAGACAACTTGTTGAATCAATTATGATTGATTGGAATTATGATGGAGTTGTAATGCAACCAAGTATTACAGATATTCCAGGAAAAGATGATATGGTTCTCGGAATTTACCCTATTCCAAAGGATGCAGGAACAATTAAGGTCAAAATAACTGATTTACTTTCGGAATCTCTTGAAGTGGAGGTATAAATATGGGTAAAAACAACACTTCATTTATTAGTGATTTTGCGTTTTATGAGCAATTATGGTATTTCTATGAATCTAATCGTGGAAAGATTAGATCAAGATATAATGATCTTACTAAAAAATTTCTGGCTTATAATGATAAAAATGAAAATCCAGATGCGTTTTTAAGACGCCCTCAGTTTGAGGCTCTGGAAATGTATGTTTTTATTAAGGAGTTTATTGGCAATGATCACATGTATGAGATGTTTGATAAGTGGAGAAAGCACGAAGACTATTTCTCTGATACATCATATTATACGATTCATGCTGGTGGACAAACTAGACTTCTTGATTTGGGAGATGAACAAAATGAAATGATTTTCAAACAAATGAAGAAGTATAAAGAAGCGTATCCTAATTATATTTATGCGCTTACCATGGGTTTAGGTAAAACTATTCTTATGGGAACATGTATTTTTTATGAATTTTTGCTTGCAAAGAAATATCCAAAGGACAAGAGATTTTGTCATAATGCACTTGTATTTGCTCCGGACAAAACGGTATTGGAATCTCTTAGGGAGATTATGACTTTTGATAAGACAAAAGTAGTTCCGCCTGAGTATGCACAGGTATTAGATGCAAATATTAAGTTTCATTTTCTGGTTGATGCAGGAGTTACACTTCATACAATAGACAATTCTGACTTTAACATAGTTATATCGAATAATCAGAAGATTATCGTTAAGAAAAAAAGAAAAGAAGATACCCCTACTGATATTTTGTTCGGCCAAAGCTCACTTCTTTCAGATTTATATGGCGACGAAAAAGATGACGATGTTTGGGATGATTCCTCTTTGATGGATAATCAGAGATTTAAAAAATTATGTCGTTTGCCGCAACTTGGAGTTTATGTAGATGAAGCGCATCATTTGTTTGGTGCGAATTTGGAGAAAGAACTACGATCCGGAGGAGCAAACAAAACGACATTAAGAAATACTATCAACATGTTAGCAGAGAGTACATCAATTGTGGCATGTTACAATTATACGGGTACTCCGTATGTAAATAAACAGGTACTTCCAGAAGTTGTTTATGCATACGGCCTTAATGAATCCATTAGGAACGGTTACTTAAAGGATGCTGATCCTATAGGATTTGATAATGTTAAGAGTGAAGAGTTTCTCAAGTACTCTATTGAAGAGTTTTGGAAAAGATATGGCGATAAAACATACGAAGGTCTTCCGCCCAAACTTGCTATATTTGCTGCAAATGTTAAAGAGGCAACGGATATCGTTAGGCCATGCGTCGAAACGATATTAAGCGACTTAGGTATTTCATTATCAACTATTCTTGTTAATACAGGAGATCCAACTGTTACAAAAGATGAGGATATAAGAAACTTTAATAATTTGGACGTAATTGGAACAGAGGGTAGTAAGAAGCAATTTATTATCCTCGTAGAAAAGGGAAGAGAAGGATGGAATTGTAGATCCCTCTTGGGTATTGCATTGTTTAGAAGTCCAAGTTCTAAAATCTTTGTGCTTCAAGCTACTATGAGATGTCTTAGGAAACTTACGGAAGATCAGCTGAAGGCTACAGTTTTCTTATCAAAGGAGAATCTGGACACTTTGGATGAAGAACTTCAGAAAAACTATAACATGGAAATAAAAGATCTTGGAAAAACATCTTCCGGGGAAAGACATTCTCATCAGGTTAGAGTATTACCTCCTGAAAGAACCATTAAGATGAAGCGTGTTTTTCATGAGTATTCACTTTTAGAAAAAGAGTATAAGGAACCTGTTGATTTCAATATTTCGGAAATTGATTTATCAAAATATGAATCAGTTATGTATGAAAAAGAGAGCCTTCGACTTGATATGTCTATGAAGGAAAAAGTTATTGATACATCCGATAGTCAACTCAAGTTTAGCGATTTAACCATTACAGCGGAAATTGCAAGATATTTGAATATATCATGCTTATTAATTTCAAGAATCCTCAAGGAATCAAAAGATGGAAGTGATAGGATTCTAAGCTATGTAAATAAATATAACGATATTTTATATGATGTTGTAATTCCAAAAATATTCCATACATTGTATGAGGTAAAATGTACTGAAAAAGCTAAAGATGTTGATGTTGTTCTTTTGAGAATTCCGAAGGACAAAGGATATTATGAGTTTTCGGCAAAAGATGAGTTGGTTGTAACAAAGGACAATAATAATTTCACGAAAGATGAAGTTGAAAAGAGTTTTCATGCTGATACGTATTGCTTTGATTCAAAACCTGAATTAGAGTGCTTTAAGCAATATATTTCAAGTAAAAAGGTAAAAGAAGTATTTTTCACTGGAATGTTCACGGCAGCACAGAGTGATTTGACGGTATACTATTATGATCCAGAATCACAGCGTGTACGTCGATACTCACCAGACTTCTTGGCACTTATGGAAGACGGCAGCTACCAGTTGATTGAGGTTAAGGGCGATCACATGATAGACAATGCAGTGGTTCTAGCAAAAAAAGATGCAGCAGAAGAAATGTCAGTTGCAAGCGGAATGCAGTACATAATGTATGCGGGAAGTTTGTTTGCCAAAATGAATGTTTTGGATGATCCTGATTATTGTCAAACATATTTTACCCGTGATTCAGAAGGAAATGAGTTCCGAATTGATGTTGAGAAAGGAAGAAAATAGAAAAGGTTTTCGGTAAATGACAGTGATTAACTATTCATCATTTGCACAAGCGTTAGAAAAAGGTATGAGCAGACGGAACATGACTAAGGAGGCGAAAGTTCTGTTTGATTTTATGTGCAATCACGAGGATGTAGTTCACAAAAGGATTACAAAGACTGATGTAGAAAATGGAAATACAGATATACATTACCATGTTCCGAACAAAGAATCTATTGAATGGTTTAGAGGCCAGCATGATGTGGCCGAAACATTGAAGGATGGTGCGGGTGATAATTCGATTATTGCAGAAGCGCCAAAGTATTTTGAAGAGAATATCTTGGTTGGTCTTTTGAATCCTCAAAAAGTTGAACAAGCGGTTAATGCTGTTAAGGAGCTGGTAATAGGGGACGAGACGCTTGACGATAATTTGAGAAAAATATGGCTCGAAGAGTGTGAAAATGGCGATGAAGGCGCATTCTTGGCACATGTATTTTTATATGCCGTTCCGCAACCCAATGATTTATCTCAAATGGATGAGGAGATAATAGAGCCACAACTTGATCCAGAGGACGAAAAAGAAATAAAAATGTACGAGAATCTTTTGAAAAAACTCGAAAAACCACAGGCTGATACTCCGCCACTTGAGATAGCAGATAAAGAATTAGAGTATGTTAGACAGCTTCTTCTTGCCTATTCAGATGCGGAAAGGGTCCCTTGTATCGATAGAAGCGATCTTGAATTGAATCCTAAATACAAAAAATATAAGAATAATTTTGAACGTTCTCGTCAAGATTTTTACTGTGCAGAAAAAATCAGAGAATCATCAAAGGAAATTCTTAAACTTGATGAAAAGGATGGATTCGATATTGCGAAGGGTGAGGTATTTAGTGGTGTGGTAGATGTTTGGGAGTTATATGAATCGTCTAATGGATTTGAACGTATGCTTCAGGTTTTGTCAAAAGCAACAAATGTTAATCTTTCTGAAAATACTAGAAGAAGATTTATAAATTGGATTGGAAACTCGGAAAAGAAAGGGTTTTGTCATATTCTTGTATCTGAGAATAAATTATGGTGGGTAGAAGATGCAGAGAGAGATGCAGAGATTATATAATTCCGGATTTGAAATAGAGCCAAGAATATTGTTGATTTCTTGCACTTATTCACTTCCATCCTTTTCGGAAGATATGTTTTCTATGCTTGATTTTATGGCAATCTATAGTAATGAATTTGCTCCGGGAGTACCAAATTTGCATGGAGATAACAGTTTTAAGTTCAGTGAGGTTGCAGCAAAGAAAGAATCTGTTAGAGCTGCCATAAAGAGGTTGGTTTGTGAAGGGTTCTTAAATGTTATTGTAGAAAAAGGATTTATGTATCAAATTACTGATTCTGGAAAGAAGTATGCTGATTCGCTTGAATCTTCGTATGCTATTCAGTATAAGTATAATCTTTTGGAAATCCAAAAGAGATATTCAAATTATACTGAGCAAGATTTGTCGGTTCTTATCAGAGAAAAAGCTGTGAAAAGCGGTAGGGAGGAAGTGTAATGTATTTTGTTAAGAAAATCACTATGTCCGGACCGAAAGTTGAGTTATCATCCGTAGATTTAGACAAAGGTGTTAATATTTTTTACGGTACATCCAATACAGGTAAGAGTTATATAGCTGAGGCTATTGATTATATGATGGGAAGCGAAGAATGCCGTATAGATGCCAATAAAGGATATGATACCATTCGTTTGGAATTGGATGTTGATGGGAAGCAATTAATTTTGACACGAATGCTTAATTCCACGAAGATGAATGTCATCAGCTATGTAGATTATATTGAAAGTGGAGAGTATACGATTTCCGGTAATAATAGAATCTGCCATATTTGGCTGAAACTCATGGGTATAAGCGGTACTCATAGAATTAACAAATCGGCTCATTTTCAAAGAGAAGAATTGAGCAATAGAGCTTTTGATCAGATATTTGTAATTAAGGAGAATAACATTTATTCGTTGGAAAGCATATTGCTTCCAAGCCAAGTTATTCGTCATTCTGTTGCTAAATCGGCCTTGTTGTTTTTGATGACGGGGGAAGATTTTGATGATGGTGTTGATTATGAAAAGCCAGATGTTCAAAAAGCAAAGAGAAAGGCTGTTATAGAATTTGCCGATAGTCAGCTTCTTGAACTTCAGAATCAGGAAAACGAATTAAAAAGTAAAGAAATTGAGGCATCTCCGGAAGAGTTAGAAAAGAAAATATCAGAACTATTGTCGGAAATCGATTATACCAATAGTGAAATTAATGGTATTCTTTTGAAAAGTAAGGAGATAGGTTGTCAAATATTTGAGTTAGAAGACACAATAGCACAGAAGCAAATGCTTCAAAATAGATATAATGCTCTACAGAGCATGTATAGATCAGATTTAAAACGATTGACATTCATGGTTGAAGGAGAAATAAGAAAAAAAGATTTTGTGTCAAAGGAAACGAGAAAGTGTCCTTTCTGCGACAACGATTTACCCGAGGAAAAAACTCCTTCTTGTATTGATGCGGCTACTCTTGAGATTGAAAAACTCAAACCGAAAATGGCAGATTTGAAGTCTGTACAAAAAAGCTTAAAGAACGAAATTAATTATATTGAAGAAGAACGTGATGAATTAAAATCTGTTATGGCTGATCTTGAAAAACAAGTTCAGCAAGAATTGCAGCCCAAAGTTGATGAATTAAGAAAGTCTATGGCAGATTATGCTATTGCTTTGGCAAATCATAGTTCATTGGCTGTGTTGGAAAGTGCGCAAAACAAAATTAGAGATAACCTGACAGAATTTAAATCAAAATCGGAAACACCGAAATTTACAATAAATGAGTATTTCGATGATACATTTATGGAGAGGTTTCATAAAATAATAGATAATCTTTTGCTTGCGTGTAAATATGATGGGTTTAGAGAGTCATATTTTGATTTAAAAACATTTGATGTTGTAATAAACAATACGCAAAAGAAATCGCAAGGACAAGGATACAGAGCATTTATAAATGTTATATTATCAATGGCAATACAGGAATATTTAAAGAAATATGGAGTCTATCGTCCTAATATTTTTGTAATGGATTCACCTATCTTATCATTAAAAGAAGATGTTGATGCTAGCGAGCAGGCGCCTGATAGTATGAAAGCTTCTTTATTTAAATACTTCATTAATAATCCTTGCGCTGAACAAATTATTATTATTGAGAATGAAATTCCTAAGATAGATTACACGGGAGTAAACAAAAGACAATTTACGACTAAAGAAGGATTTTGGAAATCAGATCCAAATACATATCAAAACTAAATATTTAATTCAAAGATATAGGTAAGTAAGTCTTATGGCAATTTGTCATAGGACTTATTTTTTTGAACCAAATCCAACCAAATTGACCACCAATTGACCTCAAATACAAATCAGAGGGATCGAATTACAATTTATTTGTTACAAATAATTAATCTCAATGCCTGAGATGGCCATTAAGGCGGCGGGATGCATAAGGAGTAAAGAATTTCAGATTATCTGAGTTTTTCTCAAATGTATCCACCGTTACTTTCTGTGCCATTTTTTTGCTTGGAGTCGGTGGAATGGCATCGGCTCCTTTTTGCATCCTGACCGTAGATGGTTCCAGGCGGAAAGGAAAAGGCATGAAGAACTTAGTATCAAAAAACGAACTTGGCATTTTTGCTGATGGAAACGGTGTTGTTAAAGCTGACAGCTTGGTAGTAGCCAAGGTTTTTGAAAAACGTCATGACAATGTTGTGCGAGATATCAAAAATCTTGATTGTACTGAGGAATTTCGACTCCTCAATTTTGAGGAGTCGAGTTACATCAACGCTCAAGGACACTCACAGCCCTGTTATAACCTTACAAGAAATGGGCTTGTGTTCTTAATTATGGGTTATCGTGGCGCCAAAGCTGCTGCTTTTAAGGAAGCTTATATACGACGTTTCGACGAGATGGAAGAGTTTATCAAGTATCTGCTTGAGGCAAGAACAGAGTTTCCACTTCTTACAGAGAACATATTGCTTCTCCATGAAAGCCCTAAGCCTTACTACTTCAGCAATGAGGCTGATCTTTTGAATCGCATCGCTCTTGGAAAGACAGCCAAGCAGGTTCGCGAAGAGCATGGACTTAAGCCCGGGACAAGCATTCGTCCTTATCTGACTACCAAGCAGATCGAGGCCATTGACCGTCTGCAGAGAGTTGATATCGGGTTGCTGGTATCAACGCCTGATTTTCAGGAACGTAAGAGATACCTTGAGTGGTACTTCATGAAGAAATTGCAGTAATTGACGGATTCGTGAAAGGAGACTGAGATGGATAATAATTCAAAAAATATCAGCATTGTAAAGATATATAAGGAAGCGAATCCGGAAAAAAGATTTGAAATTATGCTCGGAAACTTTAATGATTTCCCTCGAGAAGTGAACAGAGCGGAGAAAAAAATCCAATTCAGAATTAAGTCTGAGAAGGAATGGGCAAGGCAGAGCATTAAAAGCGGCCTTGGAACTCCGGTTCAAACGTCTAGCTTAAGTGACAGAACAGCGAATGAGGCTATATCAAATGTTTTGCTGGAAGAGGCATTCAAAACGGGAAATATTGATAAATCGATTCTTAAAGGTATTGAAGGAGCTTCTGAAATTGAAGAAGAAATCAAGATGATACGCATTATGAGAATGGATTTTGAACTCCTGGAAGGATTGATGCAGAATTTGTCAGAACTTGATTCGAGGATAATGATAAAGCGATTTGTTGAGAAGAAATACTACAAAGAGATTGCTTGTGAAGAACATACGAACTACGACTCAGTAAAAAGAAGGATAAAGGCTCTTTGTAGGATGTTGAAAGAGGAAATCATCGAATATTTGGAAATGAACTGCAAGGATATAAAGCTATGATGAACAGAATGGATAATGACAGTTTACTGGAAACGACGGCAAAACTGCCGATAGATCGTAAATACGCCCTAACAATTAAGGAAGCATCTGAATACTTCAACATAGGAACGAACAAATTGTATGAAATTGCCAATAATCCTTATAATGATGCGGTTTTGAGGGTTGGGAACCACAAACTGATAAAGAGAGAGAAATTTGCGAAGCAATTGGATGAATTATTCGAGTTGAAATAACAAATATTTGAAGAAAAGGGTCTTATGTGTTAAAATAATAACCGCATTAGGACTCTTTTCTGCTTGTTGGAAAGGAGTTTTATATGGGAAAAAATTTAAAAGGAAAGGAACTTGGAGAGGGAATCTCTCAAAGATCAGACGGATATTACGTAGCAAGATTCAGATCCGGCAATGGGACCAGAGAACAGAAGGTTTTCGTGGAACTGAACGAGGCGAAGCAGTGGATTATAGATAGGAAATTCCATAGTACACATATCCCTGCGAATTTGATGGTTGATAGGAATGGTGATTATTCCAGATATACTGTCAATGAGTGGTTTGAGTATTGGAATGAAACTTATAACCGCAAT
>JAEEGL013864767.1_pt1 | contig 19885 bp, 9 predicted proteins | sample 9134231 | NCBI WGS metagenome assembly JAEEGL01 (sample SAMN16246548, study PRJNA631951) | gut metagenome | biome: gut microbiome; feature: rumen; material: fiber-attached | host: Bos | place: Iran: Karaj | collected 2018-10 | reverse complement strand
GGAACAGATTGCCTTGGTTATAATAAATGGCGTCGCAGGAAGCGGCGCCATGAACTTCATATGCTGCTGTAGCTCAGTTGGTAGAGCGCATCCTTGGTAAGGATGAGGTCACCAGTTCAAATCTGGTCAGCAGCTCCACACGATCGGACCCCGACGGCATAGCCCTTCGGGGTCTTTTTTCGCGCTTCCGCGCGCGGCAGCGGCTGGCATTTTAAATGCCCTTGCGTGCACCGGCCTTGCCCGGCATGCGCATCAGAAGCGTTTTCTGCCGATTATGCAACACATGAGCTAATTTTGTTGTTGAATATGCATAACTAATAGTTTATTTATTTGTTATAGCTATTTGTGAATGGAACAGAGGATCTCCCGCCGCGAGGCGGAGAGGTCTTGTTCCATAAGTGTGAATATACTGGGGGATTTCATGATGATGACCAGAATCATGAGGAGCAGGCGCTTCAGGAAGGCGGCCGCGCTGTTAGTCGCGGCATCGATGATCTTCGGGCAGTTTGGCTCCGTTTTTGCTATGGGGGCTGTGCCTGACTCCGGCGAGCCCGCGGCGGCTCAGAGCACCGCGAGCTCAGGCGCGATATCGCTTCAGCCTGACGCGCTCATAGCGCCGCCCGAGAGCTCCGTCTCGGTGGTCCAGAGCCACGGGCTCATAGGCGTCCAGCTGTACGGAGAGGCCGCCTCGAGCAGCCGCTCCGCCGGGCTCCTTCTCGAGGAGGAGGGCGGGCTTGACGCGGACGAGATAAGCGAGATAACGGACGAGCTGTTCGAGAGCGAAGGCCTCATCAGCGCGCTAAAGTCGCTCCTGAGGAAGGCCGCGCCGAAGAAGGCCTCCCGCGGCGGGGACGAGATCCCTCAGCAGGCGGACGGCTCCAGCATAGAGTCCATCAGCGCGAAGTGGATCACCGCTGACAGCGTCGACAACGGGGACAGCGGGCTCCTGTACTACAAGCCCTCCGGCGACAGCAGCTTCAGCGTGCGTCTTCAGATCAACTACTCGCTCTCCGGCGAGCACCCCTACGAGCCGGGAGACATCACCATAACCATTCCCGTAAGCATCATCCGTGACCGTCTCGGAAAGGATTATTCCGAGACCATCATCCCCTATCCGGAGGATCCGAGCGTCAAGGCCGACTTCAACTGGAAGCAGATCGGCGACAGCTTCGTGCTGACCAACACGAAGAGGATGAGCGCCGCGACCAAAGGCTACATACAGTTCGCGTTCGACGGGCTGGTCCCGCACGAGCTGGTCGACATGCAGGTCTCCGAGCCCTTCGACGCCTACATCGAGGTCGTCACCCACGCGGGCAACACCATAGCTCTCAGATCCAACGAGCTCACCGCGCAGTTCGACACCCAGGCGAAGATCACGAGCCTCTCCAAGAAGGTCTACGGATCGGTGCAGAGAATCCCCGCGTCCTCCATACCCGAGTCGCAGCGCGTCGAGGGCGAGGCTGAGTACATCAAGGTCAACTGGTACGTCTGGGGCGAGATCGACGCCAACACCCTCTACGTGCTGGATCAGGCCGACACCATCGAGGACGAGTACAGCGGCTTCGTCATCGGGGCGACCTCCGAAGACGGGCTCACCGTAGAAAAGAGCGGAGTCTACAGGGGCAGCCGCGACGGGCAGACGAACTACTATTACTTCTCCAGCGCCTATCCGGCGAGCCAGTTCGAGCCCGATACCGACTATACCTTCCACAACAACGCGAGCTTCACCGTGACCGAGGTCGATCCCGAGGCCGAGGTGACCAACAGCGCCGTGCAGGAGAGCGATCCCGCGCTCGTCACCACCAGGGAAGCCAGCGCCAGCGTCAAATGGCGCTACACCGATCCCAAGTGGATCGATCCGAGCGGCCACTACATGGTCGTCAAGAACGGAAACGATGACAAGGACGGGCGCAACCGCACCCGCCACATGAGGTTCAGCGAGCGCAGCGACCTCCACATCTGGAAGAGCGCCTCCGAGGTCGACGGCTGGTACGGTGTCTATCCGTCCGCGCTCAACGAGATGCAGGAAGGAAGCGACATCCTGCTCTCCTACACCATTGATTCCGTGGGCTACGTCATGCCGTGGATGTTCGATTCCGCGAGCTACGCGGCCGACGGCGAGCTCGCACCCAGAAGGAGCGTCAACTACAGCAGGCCGGTCACCATGGTCACCGAGGATACCGGAGTCTCCATAGGGCGCGGCGGCGAGAAGCTTGTGCCCCTCGAGGACTACGAGTTCGTCTCCGTGGAGTTCCCGGCCGAGCCCTACGTCTACACGGGCGTTCCCCAGAACATCAATCCCGACGGCTCCTGGGCGGCGATGAACGCCGGAGACGGGACCTTCAAATACTCTCAGGACAAGAACTACAGCCACTTCCCCGAGTTCACGCTGCAGATAATGCGCGGCGGCGAGTGGATCGACTACGCGTCCGTCAGCTGGGCGGGCGGCAAGCCCAAGGCGGCCCTCGCCGACGGCTCCACAGCCGGAGCCGTGATGGCGCTCCCTGCGGACACCGAGAACTTCAGGGTCTCCGTCACGCTGCAGAATACCTCCGGCGAGAGCTCCGACAACACCGCCCTCCAGGCCGCGATCGACTACGACGTGAGGACGGTCATAAGGCTGCTCAAGACCGAGGAGATGGACGCTCTGATCGAGGAGGCCTTCGAGAACAGCAACGTTCCCGAGATCTTCGTCTACAACAGTGTGAACATGAGCGCCTTCATGGAGGACAGCGGCGAGGACATCGTCAGCATCGACAAGGACGGCTACGACTCCGTCAGGGGCTACACTACCGATACGATGGTCTACCCCTACAAGAGCTCGCAGCAGTCCCTCAGCGACGTGGACAACGAAGCCCGCACCGTGACCATACACTACAGCGCCAGGGTCGAGGAGCGCAGCGTCATCAATGACAGGAAGACCTACGAGCAGGCGATCGCGGACGGAAGGCTCGCGGCTGAGACCTCCGGCGTCTGGAGAGACCTCCTGCCCAAGGGCGTGACCCCCGTCATCGGCAGCGTGGAACTGCGCGAGGGCGACCGCATCACGAACGTCTACGCCGAGACCAACTACAAGAACAGCGGCCGGACCCTGCTCGTGGTCGAGGCCGAGCTCCAGCCCGTGCCCGTGATGTACAGGTCGGGCGACGTGAGCTACTACATGGACGTCCCGTCCATAAGCTTCGACGCGATATACGGCTTCGAGTCGATCGCTGACTACGGCGACCGCATCCACAACGTCATATCCTTCGAGAGCGGCAACGAGTTCATCGGCACCGTTGAGCGCTACTCCGGCGAGCCCGATGACCCGGACGGCGGCGGCAACGTCTCCACGTCCAGGGCCTTCGCTGACAGCGCCGAGCGCGGCCTCATGACCGATCTCGATCCCAAGCGCGACGATCCGAGCTTCGTCTACGCGGGAGTCTACACCAAGCTCGACATACTCTCCGCGGCGAGGACCTCGCTCTTCAAGGACGTCATGACCAACAACGACGGCATCTGGAGCGACGGACTCTACTACGGCTATCCCGAGGACAACGCCAGGACGGTCTTCGAGGGAGGAGTCTACGCCTACAGGCTGCGCATGATGTCCGACGACGAGACCGTCTCCAAGGACATCATCATCTACGATTCGCTCGAGAACTTCTACGCGGCGGACGGCAACGACGAGATCGACATCGATGCTCCGCGCTGGCAGGGCAGCCTGCTCTCCGTGGACGTGAGCCAGCTCGAGGACATCGGCTGCGCGCCGGTGGTCTACTACAGCACGGTAGAAGGGCTTCAGCTCACAAAGGCCGACGACGAGCACGCCGTCGATCCCGACAACGCCGATCTCTCGAACGGGAGGATCTGGACCAAAGCCTCCGGCTACAGCGGAGATCTCGCCGACGTGAAGGCGGTCGCGGTAGACGCGTCCGCTAAGGCCGGCGGCGGTGAATTCACCCTTGCCCCCCTCGAGTCCGCGGTGGTCATAATCAACATGCAGGCGCCCTCGGGCGACGAGGCGAGAACCCTCATCGCTCAGAAGGGAGAGTGGGGAGACTCCGCGCAGGCCTATAACAACGCCTATCTGCTCGGCACCGTCGTCGACGTCAACACCGGCGAGGAGAGCGGGGACAGCTTCGTCAGGAAGGATTACACCAAGGTCGGACTCACCGAGTACAGGTACGAGGTCAGCAAGAGCTGGGACGATGACGGCGACCGCGACGGCGTGAGACCCGAGAGCATCACGATCCATCTGCTCGCCAACGGAGAGGACACCGGAAAGACCCTCGCTCTGCCTGTCGAGGATCCCGAGACCGGAGATCTGCTCTGGACGGGAAGCTTCGAGAACATCCCGTTCACCGACTCCGAGGGAAAGGAGATCCACTACTCCGCCAGGGAGGAGGTCCCCGAGGGCTACTCCTCGGCGTCTTCCATAAGCGAGCACAGCACCGCCTTCACGAACACGCACGAGCCCGAGCTCACCAGCCTCAGCGGCAGCAAGATCTGGGTCGGCGATGACGAAGGAGCGAGGCCGAGCTACATACAGGTCACCCTCTACGCGGACGGCGAGGAGGCCGCGGTCAAGACCGTGCGCCCCGACTCGTCCGGAAACTGGAACTACAGCTTTGACGGCCTGTTCAAGTACCGCGACGGCGGCGTCGAGATCGAGTACAGCGTGGCTGAGGTCAGAGAGGGCGCCGTCCTCTCGTACAGCTCCGAGCTCGACGGAAACGATATCATAAACACCTACCACCCGCGCGGAGACCTGCTCGTCAGCAAGCAGGTCGACAACGTGACCGAGATCTCCGCGGGGCAGGACTTCGAGTTCACCTTCAACTTCTCCAGAAAGGAGAACGGCGAGGTGGTCCCGGTGTTCACCGAATACGATTACGAGGTCCTCGGAGAGGACGGGGAAGTCATCTCCGGAGGCAAGGTCTCGAACAACGGAACGGTCTCCATCAAGGGCGGACAGAGCGTCCGCGTCATGGAGATCGAGGAATACGTCGACTACACCGTCACGGAGAGTCCCGCGGCGGGCTTTGAGCTGAGCTCCTCCGAGGGAGCCGAGGGCAGCGTGGTGCCGAACGAGACGGCCGAGGCGTCCTTCGTAAACTCCTACTCCGCGAGAGGCCAGATCAACATCGAGGCCGAGAAGATCCTCACCGGAACGGAGCTCAAGCGCTCCCAGTTCCGCTACGAGCTCTACCTCGTCGAGGAGGACGGGACCGAGACCCTCTGCAGGAACGCGGTCAACGAGAGGCCCGACGAGACCGAAGAGAACGAGGCGGGAGTGCCCGTCTGGTCGCACGCCGGCATAGTCTTCGGAGCCATACGCTACACCGAGGCCGACCACGGCAAGACCTTCGTCTACAGGATCAGGGAGATCGACGGGGAGAAGCCCGGCTACACCTACGACGACAGCGTTTACACCGTCGAGGTCAGCGTCACCGACAACGGCGACGGGACCCTGAACATAGAGAAGAACGTCACCGGAGGCGATTCGGACAGCGCGGTCTTCACCAACGCCTACGAGGCGGAGGGCGAGATAGTCCTGCGCGCCTGGAAGGACCTTAAGGGAAGGGATCCCGAGGACGGAGAATTCACCTTCGACCTCTACGACGAGAACGGCGATATCATCCAGAGCGCGGGCAACGACGGGGACGGAGTGGTCTCCTTCGAGCCGCTGCGCTTCGACCAGACCCAGGTCGGCTTGACCTACAGATATGCCGTGCGCGAGAGAGCCGGGGACGACGAGACCGTTAACTACGACGAGAGCGGCTACGGCTACGAGCTCACCGTCGCGGACAACGGCGACGGCACCCTCAGCTTCGACCAGAGCTTCCTCAGCCCCGTGTTCGAGGGAGATCCGGCGCAGCTCACCGGCTTCGAGGAGGGAGAGGATCTCCCAGTGTTCGTCAACACCCTCAAGCCCGGCACTCTCACCATAACCAAGTACATAACCGGGCAGGACGCGGATCCCGCTCAGGAGTTCTATTTCCGCGTCAAGCTCCTCGGAGACGAGATCGAGGACGGCACGCTCGACTACGAGCTGGTCGACGCGCCCGAGCGCGGGCTGCTGCCTTCCGGACGCGCCGATATCGCCGCGCCCGAGGTCTTCGCTGCGCCCGCCGAAGGACTGCTCCGTCCCGCGCTGCGCGCCCTCGGAGCGCTCGGAAGCGGCCTGCGCCGCCTGATCGTGCTCGAGGCTTATGCCGCCGATATAGTCAGGACCGGAACCAGCGGCACCTGCAGCTGGGAGCTCGACAGCGACGGCTTGCTCAGGGTCTTCCCGACCAGCGGAGAAAGCGGGACCCTTTCGGCCACCGCGACCACCTACGGCCCCTTCTACAACATCCGCGCCAGTGTCAAGAAGGTAGTGATAGAGCCGGGAGTCAAGGCGGCTACCTGCGCGTCCCTGTTCTACGACCTCAACAACTGCACGGAGTTCGACCTCTCCGGTGTCGACACCTCGGGCGTAACCACCATGAACCAGATGTTCTCCAGGTGCCGCTCCGTCACATCGCTGGATCTGACCATGCTGGACGTCTCGAGCGTGACCAGCATGAGCTACATGTTCGGCTACAGCAGCGACAGCTACTACAACACCCGCCTCACGTCCATTGACACTACCGGCTGGAAGACCTCCAAGCTGACCAACATGCAGGCCATGTTCAGGGGCTGCAAGGGCCTGAGCATTCCGGACGGGGTCAAGGGAATAAACGACTGGGATGTTTCCAAGGTGACCAACATGAGCAGCCTGTTCTACGACTGCACCAAGATCACCGACTTCGTGTACAGCCGCGACCTGCCCGGCTGGAACACCTCTGCCGTGAAGAACATGAGCGAGATGTTCCGGAGGTGCACGAACATGACCTCCTGCGACCTCAGAGGCATGGATACGAGCTCCGTGACGGAGATGGCCAGCCTCTTCTACGCGGACAGCAAGCTCACCCACGTTGACATTACGGGCATGAACACCTCCAAGCTCGAGAACATCGGAGGTATGTTCGGAAGCTGCACCGGGATACTGGACTTCAACGAGCTGGTAGGCGTGGCGGATATGGACACCTCTACCGTCACCAACATGAGCAGCCTCTTCACCTACTGCAGACAGCTCAAGAAGATCGACCTAACTAAGTGGGACACCTCCAAGGTTACCACCATGGCCCTGATGTTCTCCCAGTGCACGGCTCTGGAGGATATCGACGTGTCCAAATTCGACATGTCCAAGGTCACGACGGCCGACCAGATGTTCTACGAGTGCGACAACCTTGTGAGCCTGGACGTCGGTGGCTGGAAGACCGACTCCCTGGCCAACATGCACGCGATGTTCTACGGCAGCGAGAAGCTGGCCGATCTGGACGTCTCCAAGTGGGACACCTCGAAGGTCACGTCGATGGCTGGAACGTTCCGCAACTGCCAGGGGTTGAAGAGTCTGGCAGTGGAGAACTGGGACGTCTCCAAGGTGCAGTGGCTGCAGGGGACCTTCCAGAGCTGCAAGGGCCTGAGCTCCATGGATCTCTCGAAGTGGAGCACCGACGACGCTGCGTATATCGACTCTCTGTTCGCGAACTGCAGCTCTCTGGAGTTCGTGGACATTTCTGGATTCGACACCTCCAAGGTCAAGCAGATCTACCAGATCTTCTATAACTGCCACAAGCTCTCCGAGGTCGTACTCGGCGAGAACTTCAGCTTCAAGCCGGACACCCTCACCAACGCGAGCTCCGTGGCGGAGCTTCCCACTCCGACCGGACAGCAGTACTCCGGCAAGTGGGTGCGCAAGGACGGCACGCCGGGAGCGTACACTCCCGCGGAGCTCACTCAGTCCTACAACGGAGCGACAATGGCAGGCAGCTGGGTCTGGGAGACTACCGCCTACGAATACAGCATAGCGTTCCACGCCGAGGGAGCCGCGGGCTCCATGGCGAACGTCTCCGTGCCCGCCGCGCAGGGCTACAACCTGCCGGCGAACAGGTTCTACATCAAGGGCTACAGCTTCGATCACTGGGACGACGGCATGGGGCACGAGTATCCCAACATGGGATACATACCGGCCAACACCTACCCGGTCGGATCCACGGTCAACCTGACCGCGGTTTTCAAGGAGATCGACACCACGGTAACGCTCGAGGACGGCGAGTTCTGGCTCATGCTCCACGGCGGAGAGAAGGCCATATTCAGCGACATCCCCGCCGGGACCCGGTACCAGGTCTTCGAGTACACCCCGGACGGATGGGTGCTCATAGAGCAGAGCGGGGAGTCCGGCACCATAGCGCCGCTGGAGAGCTCCGACGCGCTCTTCACCAACGAGTACAGGCCCGGAGTGACCACAGTGCAGTTCACCGCGAGCAAGTTCCTCAACGGAAAGGCCGCCGATGAGGGCAGCTTTACCTTCGAGCTGACCGAGCTCTACAATGAGAGCGGCAGCGTAACGGTCGTGGGTGAGAACGGAGCCGATCAGCAGCTCAGCTTCCCGATCAGGGCGGAGGTCGGCGCCGGAGGCCTCGTGAGCTTCCCCGCGATACTCTACACGGGCCAGGGGAATCACGTATACGAGCTGCGCGAGGTCGATCCGCAGGACGACGCGGTCGATTACGACACCCACGTGGAGACGATCCAGGTCAGCGTCTACGACAACGGCGACGGCACGCTAACCGCGTACTACAGCGATAACGCCAGGGGCGCGAGCTTCAACAACTACACGCTGCCCGGCGGACTGATGATACGCAAGACGGTGCGCGGCGAAGCGGGCGCGGCGAGGGGCGACGATTTCAGCTTCACTCTCAGCCTGACCGACGAAAGAGGCCTGCCCTTCGAGAACGGAGACGAGCTCTACTGGCAGATAGTCGGTTCCGACGGAGAGCCCGTGGCGAGCGCCGCTGACGACGGTCCTCTGGGCTTCGCGGGCGGCAGGGCGAGCTTCACCCTGAAGGCGGGAGAGCAGCTGGAGATCCTCGATCTGCCCGACGGTACGGGCTACAGTGTCGAGGAGACCGATCTGCCCGCGGGCTGGACGCTGGAGACTTCCGAAGGCGCGTCCGGTTCCATCAGCGCGGGCGCTTCCTCCGCGGCTGAGTTCACCAACTCCTACAGCGCCGAGGGGGAATTCTACCCGATGGCGCGCAAGATGCTCGAGGGCGGCCTGCTCGAGGAAGGGCAGTTCAGATTCGAGCTGCTCGACGGGAACAACGAACCCATCCAGGCAGTTTATAACGGCGCTCTCGACAGCGCAGCCGAGATCCTGAACGAGGACGGCGAGCTCGTCGCCAACCCGAACGCCGGTACGGCTCCGGTCGTCTTCGATCCCATAACATACACTCAGGAAGACATCGGAAAGAGCTTCAGCTACCGCATAGTCGAGGTCCCCGCCGACACTTACGGAATCGTCTTCGACACCCGGGAAGTGAACTTCACGGTCAGCGTCAGCGACGGCGGAGGCGGCAAGCTCAAGATCGAGTCGGATCTAAGCGATAGAGACGCGCTGTTCACCAACAGCATGATGCCCGCGTCCCTTGAGATCACCAAGACCGCGAAGGGAGAAGCCGCCGAGGGTGCCGAGTTCGAGTTCACGCTGACGCTCCGCGGAGCGGACGGCAAGACTCCGGAGGGCAGCTTCCCCGCGAAGAAGTTCGCGGCTTCAGACGGGACCGCAGGCGATATCGAGGAGCTCGAGATCGCGTCCGGAGACAGCTTCACCCTGATGGACGGCGAGCGCCTGCTCATCGAGGGACTCCCGCACGGAGCGAGCTACGACGTCACCGAGAGCCCGTCGCAGGGCTGGACTCTCGCGGAGTCCTCGGGCGAGTCGGGAACGCTCAGCGCCGGAGGGATCAGCGAGGCGAGCTTCACCAACACATACAAGACCGTTCCCTACAGCGCCGACGGCTCGGCCGTTATCACGGTCAGGAAGACGCTCGAGGGCGGCACCATAAAGGAATCCGACGGCTTCACCTTCGAGCTGCTCGACGAGAGCGGCGAGGTGCTCCAGAGCAAGGGGCTCGACGAGTTCGGAAGCGCCAAGAGCTCCGTCACCTTCGACGAGCTGCTCTACACCCTGGACGATCTGGGCGGCGCGCAGCAGAAGGACTTCAAGTACTACGTCCGCGAGCTCAGGGGCGGCGACGTCAACGTCGTCTACGATTCCGCCCGCATGCCCGAGATCACCGTCACGGTCGAGGACGGCGGCGAGGGCAAGCTGCTCACCTACATCGCCTACGACACCGGCTCCGGGGATGGCGCCGGAAGCGAGGTCCGCTTCACCAACGTCAGGAACGCCGCCTTCAGCGTGACCAAGATCGAGCTCGGAGGAACGGGCGAGACGCTCGAGGGCGCGGTGTTCACCGTGACCCGGGACGGAAAGTACCTCAACAACAAGGGTGCGCTGCAGGAAGAGAAGTACAGCTTCACCACGGGCGCGAACGGCGTCTTCACCGTAAGGAACGTGCCCGCCGGAGTCTACACCCTTCACGAGGAGAGCGCTCCCGAGGGCTACCTGCCCGCGGCCGACGTCGAGTTCGAGCTCTACGACGGCGAGATCAGGATAGGCGGAAAGACCGAGTCCGAGATACTGGTCGAGGATCCGAAGGCTCCCGAGACGGTCGACCTCACGGTCGTGAAGTTCTGGGACGACGAGGAGAACTTCGACGAGCTGAGGCCTCTCACCATAGTCATGACGCTGATAAGCAGCGAGGACGGCGTGATAGAGGAGCTCGAGCTGAGCGAGGACTGCGAGTGGACCGCGACCGTCGAAGGGCTGCCGAAGCTGGGCGCTGACGGCGAGGAGATAAAGTACAGCTGGGAGGAGGAAGTGATCGAGGATTACGAGCTCGTCTCCGAGGAGACCGAGGGCTATGTGACCACCTTCACGAACAGGCATAAGCCCGAGATTCCCCCGGTCATCCCGCCGGCCACCGAGATCGATATAAGCGTGAAGAAGGCCTGGGACGACAAGTCCAACAAGGACGGCATACGCCCCGATTCCGTCACCGTCAGACTGCTCGCAGGCGGCGAAGATACCGGCCTGACGCTCGAGCTCAGCAGGAAGAACAGTTGGAAGGGCAGCTTCACAGGCCTCGACGCTGAGAAGGACAACGAGCCCATCGTCTACACGGTCGAGGAGATCGTGCCGGAGGGCTACGAGGCCGAGGTGAGCGGAAGCGCCGAGAAGGGCTTCACTATAAAGAACACCCACGAGCCCCAGACGCCTCCTCCGACGCCTCCGACCCCGCCCACTCCGCCGGCGCCCGGCCCCGCCGGCGTCACGGTGCGCGTGAGCAAGGCCTGGGACGACAAGTCCAACAAGGACGGCATACGCCCCGACTCCGTCACCGTCATGCTGCTCGAGAGCGGAGAGCCCACGGGCAGGACCGTTAAGCTCAGCCCGGCTAACGGCTGGAGCGGACGCTTCGACGGGCTCGACGCCTACGTCAAGGGCAGGAAGGCCGTCTACACGGTCGAGGAGATCGTGCCCGAGGGCTACGAGGCTGAGCTGAGCGGAAGCGTATCCGCGGGCTTCGTGATCACGAACACGCACGTTCCGGGCGAGACCCCGCCTGCGGAGAATCCTCCCGAGACTCCGCCTGAGACGCCTCCAGAGACCCCGCCGGAGAATCCTCCCGAGACCCCGCCTGAGCCGCCGCTCAACCCGGAGGTCCCCAAGACCGGCGAGGACTACAGCGCTTCGCTGCTGTGGGGCAGCCTGATGGCTCTGTCCGCCCTGGCGATCGCGGTCATCGCGAAGAGGCGCAGGAAGGAGAGGAGATAATTAGATGTATTGAAAGGGACGCCCTCAGGGGCGTCCCTTTTGCGTGGAAAAGCTCCGCGGCAGGCGCGGAGCTTTTGTGTTTCTCATTATTTCTTTGAACTTGACGGTATTAGTCTGTTCCCTTAAAAAGGACGTCCGATCCTACCTCCAGCGACTCCGCGATCTTGAACATCACGTCCAGAGAGACCGCACATTCAGCCGTTTCTATCCGGCTCATGTGTGTTCTGCTGATACCCGCCAACTCCGCGAGCTGAATCTGCGATAGTCCCTTCAGCTTCCTATAGTATGCGATATTGAGTCCGACGATCCGGTATTTTTCTTTGAGCTTATTGTCCATCGCGCCGCGCCTTAGCGAACAGTTTCATTGTTTGCATTGATTTTACCTTGCGTTTCGATGTGCGGCGACAACATGAACGGTTATTTACGTAACTTGATAAGTTATATATAAAACTGTATACTTTACATTGAATGGTAACGTCTCCATTCTGTATTACATTTTCGACAGTTACTTTGGGGGTGGGAAGGCTTATGGCAATAGCGGAACTCATCAAGTATGAGGGAGATAATAGCACATTCATTTGGAAGCATCCGGTGGAAGATTTCAACAGCATGACACAGCTTATCGTTCATGAATCTCAGGAGGCGATATTCTTCATGAACGGCCAGGCCCTGGATCTGTTTGGCCCGGGACGCTACACGCTTGAGACCCAGAATATACCAAAGATCGGGAAATTCTTGAACAGAGTCGTTGGAGACGAGACGCCGTTTCACTGTGAGGTATATTTCATAAACAAAGCCGAGCAGATGGCTATCAAATGGGGCACAGACAGCAAGGTCCAGTATATGGAGCCTACATTTGGATTCCCAATCGCTATAGGGGCGAGCGGGGAGATGAGCCTTCGGGCGAATGACAGCCGGAGGCTGCTGCTGAAGCTCGTAGGTACGGAGAACATGCTGACTCAGCAACGCTTGGTTAGTTTCTTTAGAGCGGTGCTGATGACCCGGATAAAAACCTATATTGCCCAGTATATGAAGAACAACGCGGTCAGCATCTTCGAGATCGATGAGCATCTGTCGACTTTTTCTGACGCATTGCACAAGCAGCTCGTGCCGTTCTTTGAAGAATATGGCGTCGTTCTTGAGCGATTCTTCGTCACCAATATTGTAAAGCCTGAAGGTGAAAGATCCTACGAGCAGTTTAAGGATCTGCATTTCCGTCAATATGCGGCAATCGCGGAAGCGAGGCTCCGTCAGCAGACGGATCTGATATATGCGCAGACTGCTGCACAGAAGGTCGTCATAGATTCTCAGGCTCAAGCCACTAAGCGCGCGCAGGAGGGCTATACATACGCGCAGGAGAGAGGCTTCGATGTAGCTAAGACTGTAGCCCAAAACGAGGCTATAGGGCAGTTTACGAATCTGGGCGTCGGACTTGGAGCGATGGCTGGAGTAGGCGGAGCGATTGGGGGAGTTGTTGGCGGCGCGGTAAACAGCGCGATGAGCGCGGGGCCGCAAGGGGGGATGACTCAGCCGTTTGCTCAAGCTGCGCAGACTGATCAGGAGCAGACAGGCGTGCCTCAAACCTCCTCCGCTGCCACCGCTCCCACGGCGGCAGAATCAGCACCTGACAGCATGGCAGCATTTAAAACGAAGATCGATAAGCTGACGTTGATGAAGGAAGCTGGCTTGCTCACGGAGGAAGAATTCGCAGTGATGAAGACCGAGCTTCTCAAAAGCATTCTATAGGAGTAGCGGACATGGACAACAGGTTTAGGAGATACACAGTCATATGGGCTATTAGTCTTGCGGCTTTTAATGCGGTCTGTTTCATCCCGCCTGCTGAGATAAACGGTTTCAATAGATATACGGGTCTTTTCTGGGTCTGCTACGCGTTTATCACCATAGCGTTTGCGGGGCATCTGCTGAGCGTTCGCAGAGCGTTTCAGGCGGCAGATCTGAAACGGCTGTTCTACAATATGCCGCTCATCACATTAAGCGTTCGGGGATTAGCTGTCATGCTGATCTTCGGGGCGGCGGCGATGATCGTTCCCGGAATCCCCACTTGGGTCGGCGCGATAGTTTGCGTCCTTGTGTTGGCGTTTACAGCCTCGGTAGTCAGCAAGGCAGATTGGGCCGCAGAAGAGGTAGAAAAGATCGATGTGAAGATCGAGAATAAGACGAATTATATCAGGGAGCTTACGACCGAAGCACAGGGACTTATATCACTGTCTAATGATGACAGAATTAAAGCCGCGTGTAAAAAGGTCTACGAAGCAGTCAGGTTCTCAGATCCGATGAGTGACGATTCACTTAAACTCATTGAAGCGCAGATGACCGTAAAGATGGATGAACTGAGCAAGGCTGTTTCGCAGGGTGATCCTGTTCTCGCAGAAAGCATTGCAAAGGAGTGTCTGCAGTTAGTCGAGGAAAGAAACAGAAGGTGTAAGGAAGGAAGGCGTTCATGATCGAATTAAAAAGTAGCACAAAATTCTGTCATTTTACGACTGTTGACAATGCACGAAACATCCTCAGCTCGGAACGTTTCTATCTCAGTAGCTATGCTTGCATGAATGATCTCGCAGAGAAAAAGCTGCATGAGGAAGAAGAAAAGCGGGTCTACGTATTGAGTTTATGCAATTCAGAGGCTGTAAACATACCAGTCTTTTATCTTTATGGCGGGATCGACGGTAAGGGATGTCGGATCCAGATCACAGACAGCCGGCTTCGGTCAATGATCGAAACATGCAGAGTGTTCTACGTCAACAATCATGGCAAGTGTTTGAAAAAGGAGGTGCCGAAGGACAAATACGCTGTGCTCTATGATTGGGTCTACTACATCGCTTCAGATGGATTCTGTTATTACAGGGATAAAAAGATCAAATATGATGGGTTCGATACCGCGATAAATGAACTCAAGAAAGATCAGCTTCATTATTTTGTCAAAAACCCCATATGGAAATATGAGAAAGAGTTCCGTATCGTGGTGAAACTCAAAGAGGATAAGGAATACACCAGAATCGCGCTGCAATTCGACATAAAACAGCCAGAAAGGGGCATAACCGTTATGCTTGGTCCGGAAGTTAGCGGATGTGAGTTTTCTCAGATATCAGGCGAATTCAGCAAGGATTATGGGGTTTCGGTTCAAAGATTCAAGTCTGATTATGGGATTCAGATGAATCTGGTTAATCGCAATAAGGAAATACTGCGTAATGGGGAGGGCTGATGATTAGACTATTGAACCTCTTATTGGATAGGCTGCGATGTCCATAGTAAAGGAAGTGGGATATTAAAAGTGTAATAGACAGATTTTGCGAAACAGCAAATCTGCAAATGCAAGGTAATTCTATTAGCAGGAGGGAAAAATGAAACAGTTGAAATGTGAAATGTGCGGAAGTACTGAACTGATTAAACAGGATGGAGTCTTTGTTTGTCAGGTGTGCGGCTGCAAGTATTCTGTTGAAGAAGCGCGTAAAATGATGGTGGAGGGTACTGTTGAAGTAACAGGAACAGTAAAAGTAGATAATTCCGCTGCCATTGAAAATTACATAAAAATGGCGAAAAACGCTCTTGACGCTGGTAATCACGAAGAAGCTGAAAACTATGCTAATAAGATTATTGAATTGGATCCAGAGAACAGTCCTGCTTGGGAGATAAAAGGTGAAGCGGCCGGGTGGCAGTCTAAGGCAAATAATAACCGCATGGCTGAATCGATGACTGCTTGGCTGAATGCGATCAATTATGCATCTGATGATTTGCATGATTTGCATGATTTGCGTAATCGTATTTCTAATGGATATGTAAATTTACTAATGGCCATGCTGCAATTGAGAACTGGTAATTTTGGTAATCGTCCAAGCGCAGACAATTTAAAAAGTCTTTTGTCTGATCTAAAAAGCAGCATAGATATGATGAATGCCCTTATGGCAAAGGGAGGGGTTACCTTTAATCGTGGCTCAATCTATAATACGATTGCAAGAAAACTGAACGGGTGTGCTTGTGATGGTTATAAGACGGCCAAGAACGACTTTGGCCCTGAGCATAACAATATGTCTAAGTGGCAGTGGGATAATTTTACAGCTGCTTGTGACAACTGTGTTGAATTGTTGGAGACTGCTGTCGATTATTGTAGAGATAGGAAACTTGGGCAAACAATCTGCGATAATATGATTACAATAGCTGAAGATGCGAGGGATTCGTGTTCATGGAAGTTTGATTCTTATGCATTTGATAATTATGCTAAAGAATACTCTTTCACACAAGAAGCGAAGAATGCTAGAACAGATAGCATTAACAAATACAAAGAATGGAAGGCTTTCTTTGTCGAAGATTTCGTTGAAGCTATTCGCAATACAATGCTTGATGGACGCAGGGATGAAGAAATAGAGCGAGGGAAAAGAGAATACTGGAAAGAACATGCGACAGAAAGAGATCAGTACGAAAGTGAAAAGAACACCTTGGCGGCAGCCCTTTTAGAAAAGGAAGAACTTTTAGAATCGCTACCCATTTCGGCAGAAGTTTCCGCGTGTATTAAGGCAATCGAAGAACTGACTAAGCAAAAGTCACAGTTGGGCTTGTTTAAAGGTAAAGAGAAAAAGGCTCTTCAAGATCAGATCGATACACTTGAACAGAAAAAAAGGCAGCAACTATCGCAGGAAGAAGCCGAAAAGGCCCCTATTCAGGATGAAATCCTTCAAATTAACTCACGTATTTCGGCTATCGACAGCGAGTTGAATAAGGAGAGAGGGCGGCTCTCGACTATTCCTGATGAGTTCCATATTCCAGATGCAATCTTGAATGGGCAGATCACGATTACTCCACAGCAATTGGCAGACCATCTTGCAGCTATTCTTCCTGCCAACTTGGAATATGAGGCTATTAAGAATAAAACATCTGCTTGTGGAGATTTTGGGGATCAAGTACAAATCAGTTTTATTATTCCTAGTAAGCCTGAGGATAAAAACTCTGCCGGAGTGGTACTATTTTGTACCGCAGACGATAAAGACTCTCCTATTCGCAGCATTGTCATAGAGAAGGGGAGATTATCGTTGTTAGGCAATGATGTTAGCGTAAAGAATTGGACGATTTTAGGTTCTTATGTCTTGATGTCGTTGTTCAAAGATATGGAACAGGATGAAGCTGAAGAAATAGTTTTGGATGCTCTCTATACAAAGGATAGGACTGTACATTTTTATGATGATTTGCGGTTAGAATATGCGAGCAGTGGTTTAAAACTGCTTGGGGTAAATGTGTATTATGATGCAATCGTTCTCCGTCCTGTTCTGGGTAAATAAAAGGACTACAGCGCTTCGCTGCTGTGGGGCAGCCTGATGGCTCTGTCCGCCCTTGCGATCGCGGTCATCGCGAAGAGGCGCAGGAAGGAGCGGAGGTAAGGGCGGCCGCGTTCAGAACGGAGCAGCTCGAAAGACCGTTCTGAAATTCCGATGGCCCATCGATCACAGTGATGGAAAGGGACGCCCTGAGGGGCGTCCCTTTTTCTTCCGGTTGACACATCGCTCCCGAGACCATAAACTTTGTATCATCAGAGGTTTAAGAAAAGGAGATATGCCATGCAATACAAACGCTTCGGGAACGACATAGTCGTCCGCATGAACAGGGGCGAGGAGATCCTCGAGCAGGTCGAGGCGGTCTGCCGCGCCGAGGGCGTCAGGCTCGCGGAGGTCTCCGCGATCGGGGCGACCTGCGACTTCACGGTAGGGGTCTTCAACGTCGAGGAGAAGCAGTACCACTCGAACAGCTTCCAGGGCGCCTTCGAGATCGCGTCGCTCACCGGCAACATCACCGAGATGGACGGGAAGTTCTACCAGCACCTCCACATGGTCGCCGGCGACGAGCAGGGCAGGGCCTTCGGAGGCCACCTCAACCGCGCCGTCATCGGGGTCACCTGCGAGATGATCATCCGCGTGATCGATGGAAGCGTGGACCGCTTCCGCGACGAGACTATAGGCGTCAATCTGCTGGACTTCGATAAGTAGAGGCTTTTACGCCCGCCGCGCCGGGCGGCATTCAGGCAGCGAAAGGAGAACTGAGATGAGAGCTCTCAGCGAGAGGGTGCAGACCTTCACCGATTCGGTCATCCGCAGGATGACGAGGATAAGCGACGAGTACGGGGCGATCAATCTGTCGCAGGGCTTCCCCGACTACGATCCGCCCAAAGCGCTCATGGACGCGCTCGCGAGGATCGCCTACGAGGGGCCGCACCAGTATTCCATAACCTTCGGGGACAAGGACCTCAGGGACGCGCTCGCGGCAAAGCACAGCCGCGCGGTCGGCCGCGAGGTGGACCCCGAGACCGAGGTCGTGGTCACCTGCGGCGGCACCGAGGCCATGATGTGCGCAATGATGACTATCTGCAACCCCGGGGACAAGGTCCTCGTGTTCTCGCCCTTCTACGAGAACTACGGGGCGGACGCGATACTCTCCGGCGCCGAGCCGATCTACGTGCCGCTGGTCCCGCCCGAGTACAGCTTCGACATCTCGCTTATCGAGCAGGGCTTCAGGGACGGCGCCAAGGCGATCATCATCTGCAACCCATCCAATCCCTGCGGCAAGGTCTTCACGCGGGAGGAGCTCAGCTCCATCGCGGAGCTCGCTGTCAAATACGACGCGTATGTGGTGACCGACGAGGTCTACGAGTACATGGTCTACGCGCCGAGCGTGCACACAGTGATGGCCTCGCTGCCTGGGATGTACGAGCGCACGATAACCTGCAACTCGCTGTCCAAGACCTTCGCGGTGACCGGCTGGAGGCTGGGCTTCCTCATCGCTCCGCCCGAGGTGGCCGAAGCCGCCAAGAAGGTGCACGACTTCCTGACCGTCGGCGCTCCGGCGCCCCTGCAGGCAGCCGCTGTCGCGGGCTTTTCGCTCGGCGATGAGTATTTCGAGGGCCTGCGCGAGCTCTATACGGAGAAGAGGAATTACTTCCTGGCCGGTCTCGACCGCGCGGGGCTGAAGCACAACGTGCCGCAGGGCAGCTACTTCGTGATGGTCGACATCTCGGATTTCCTCGCCCTGCCGCGCTTCGCCGGCTGGAGCGATCTGGAGTTCTGCGAGTGGATGATAAAGGAGATCGGCGTCGCGGCAGTGCCGGGCTCGAGCTTCTTCAGGGAGCCCGTGAACAACCTGATCCGCCTGCATTTCGCGCGCTCAAAGGAGACAATGGACGAGGCCCTTTCGAGGCTCGCGAAGCTCGGAGCGATGCTGGGCTGAGGGGAGGCCTTGAAGCCGGGGGCGCGGAAGGCGCCTGAGCCCGGGGATGCCGCATCGCGGATCACAGCATATTAAACACCGGACGGCTTTCGCTGTCCGGTTTTCTTTTGCTTGAGCTTGCGCCGCCGGAGGGCCGCCACCCGCGCTTTTCTACCCCTTCAGCACGGGGCTGAGCCTCTTGTAGATCAGCATGGTGACGAAGGAGCTCAGCGCGCCCTTGAGCACGTTGAAGGGCAGCACGCTGTAGAGCACGACGTCGAGCTTGGTCTCGATGAAGGGCAGGGCCGAGGCGTACATGGAGATGATGCGATCGAGCGGCATGAAGGACTCGTACAGGGGGAGCATTATCCAGTAGTTCGCGAACACGGCGACTATGCCCTTGCAGATGCTGCCGATGACGCAGGCGCGCACCGCGGTCTTTCTGGTCTTGTTCCTCTTGTAGATGATTCCCGCGGGCACGACGAGGGCGCTTCCCATGAGGAAGTTGGCGAGCTCGCCGACTCCGCCGGTCGTGGTCCTCAGCAGGTAGAGCAGGTTCTTGACGAGCTCTATCGCGGCGCCCCAGGCGGGGCCGTAGGCGAAGGCTCCGATCAGCGCGGGCATGTCGGAGAGGTCCATCTTCATGTGCGCCGGAGCGAGGGGGATGGGGAATTCGAGGAAATGCAGCACGAAGGATACCGCGGTGAGCATCGCCGCCCCGGCGAGCATGCGCGTGCGGTTCCTCGCGGCTGAGGGCTTTCTGATCTGCGCGCCGTTCACGGCGCCGTCTGTCTTTGCGTCCATAAAAAACACTCCTTTCATGACAAAGGAGGGCGAAAAAATACTCTGAGCACGCAAAACCCAGAGCCTTCTCTTCTTTCATCCGGACTATACCGTCGGTACCGGGATCGCACCGGTTCATGCCTTTCG
>JAEEGL013143674.1_pt1 | contig 19885 bp, 20 predicted proteins | sample 9134231 | NCBI WGS metagenome assembly JAEEGL01 (sample SAMN16246548, study PRJNA631951) | gut metagenome | biome: gut microbiome; feature: rumen; material: fiber-attached | host: Bos | place: Iran: Karaj | collected 2018-10 | reverse complement strand
GCAAACAAGTATGATCAGTTTAAGCAATCCCGATGTCTGCTGGTTTACCCAATCTGCGGAAATATCGATAACCGCAAGGGCTACTATTTTTCCGTCACTGTATATGGGACTGTATGCGGAAAAGTGAGTTCCCCACTCATCGGTATAGGGTTCTGATGTGGCGATGGTGATTCCCTCGTAAGCCTCATCCATCTCATAATCGTCACCCTCGAATTCATCCCCGGGAAGGCCCGGTTCATCCGGATCCGAATCAACTACAAACTCCGCACCTCCGTCAACAGTCTTCCTGACGGTATAAACATACTCAACACCGGCGTTATCAAGAAAAATACCGAGCACATCGTGTATGGCTTCAAAATCCGCATCTCCCTCTTCGTCTCCGGGTTCTATCCCGTCAAAGAGTTCCCCGGGCACCGAGGCAGCAACGCATCTTGCCACATTCATAACATTGTCTTTTATCTGTTGGATCAAGGCATTTTTTGAACGATTATAGATTGTCGCTCCTATAACCGCATCCGAAACTACAAGCAAGGCAAGAACACAAATAAATATCTTAGCGGAAATACTGATCTTTCTAACCTTCATACGGCCTATCCTCCGATGCTTTCTTGGTGCTCAGTGCTACTCCGTCCCCCGATGGAAGGATCGTTGTATCCAAAAGGGGGTTGTGACATAGTTCGTAAATGTATTCCCTCATCCTTGAGTGAATGGTTCTGTTACGTCTGGTTACCGCAAATCTTGATTCGATCACATCCCCGTCCTGAAGGCAGTTATCCGACACCAAAAGTCCGCCGTCCTTAAGCAGCCGCAAAAGCTGGGGAAGCCAGTTAATGTACTGTCCCTTTGCGGCATCCATAAAGATCATATCGTACTCACCCTCAAGGGTTGGCAAAATATCGAAGGCATCTCCCTCAAAAAGAGTGATCCTTTCCTCCGACATATTGCACTCTCCCGAATCTATGGCTCGCTTAAAATTCGCCCGTGCCACAGGGATGCGTTTTTCATATTTTTCAATTGTGTCAATTTGGGCATCCTTACCTGCCGCTTCACTCATAAGTAAAGCAGAAAAGCCGACCGCTGTCCCAATCTCAAGGATGCGTTTCGGCTTAACAAGACTTATCAAAAAGCGCAAAAGGCTCTGTGCTGATTTTCTGATTATAGGCACACGATCCCCTATGGCTTCCTGTTCGATCATGTCAAGGAAAGGTCCGTTTCCCCGATCGTACAGGTCAGTAAAAACGGTCAGTCTGTCCTCACCTCTCATCTGACATCATCCTCCAAAAGGACACCTGAATCGTCTCCCATATCTATCTGTTGCATGCCTGTATCTTCGCCGCCTTCGGTAGCACTCTCCTCGGTTCCGGGCTCGTCGGCCTTCTCCCTTGCTTCCTGCTCCTTCTTGGCAGCCGCTTCTTCTTCAGCTTTCAGCTTTTCCTCAGCTTCTTTTGCAAGCCTGTCTTTCTCGATATTTACATCCGCTATGGCTCCGAACATTTCCTCCGCGGTCATGGTGGTGTTCAAGGTGTATGTTCCGCCTTTTACATCCTCCCTGTACTCGGAGCAATAATACTGAAGTGCAAGTAATTTTGAATCTCTGGTAAGACCCTTGGTCTCGAAAAGTTTTCCCAGTTCCATGGCGCTGAAATCCACAGGGATGGTGACTTCCACATCGCGTCCGATAGTCTTGGCCATGGGCTCCTCTGTGAAGATCCTGTAGCCGTAATCGTATGCGGTGTGTGCGCCCTTTATTATGATGTATACGATTCCTACGATCAGCAGGATCTGAAGCGCAGTATCCACTACGTTTCCCACAATACCCAGTATCCTGGTGACCAATTCTTTGTTAATGTTACTCTTTTTCATAATACGTCCTCAATCTCCGCGGCCTACTCAAAATCCACCGCTTCGACTATCTTGAAATTGATGTTCTGCATCATTCTGCAGAAATCCAGTTCGGCAGCCAAAAAGCTGTCCACAAGAGGATTCTCCCTGAAGGTCTTGAATTCCTCCTGAAACGCCGCCAGCCTTGCGAAATCAAGATTTTCGCTCATCTGCATATCGTAATTTCTCTTGCGGAAATCATCGACCTGGCGCTTTAATTCGGGGCTCTGTCTGAGAAGATCCAGCTCCTTGTGGTATTCCCTGTATACCTCATCCTTTTTGATCGTATCTATAAGGTTTTCAAGAGCCTGTTTTACTTCCTCGTTCATGGTCTTAAACCCCCAATTATCATACTTGCTGAATGATCGGTATGATCATCGGACGGCGCTTGGTCTTCTTCCAAACGAAGTCTCCCAGTGCATCCTTTGTGCCGGACTTAATCTTTCCCCAATCGGAAATGTGCCTGGATATATATCCCTCCACCGTATTCTCCACAAGTTCTCTGGCTTCTCCGATAAGGTCCTCGGATTCTTTCATATAGACGAATCCTCTTGAAACGATATCGGGGCCTGCCACAAGCTCTCCCGAAAGCTGGTCGAAACACATTACCACGATCAGGATACCATCCTCGGCCAAATGCTGTCTGTCACGCAGAACCACGTTTCCTACGTCTCCTACTCCCAATCCGTCTACAAGTATGTCTCCCACAGGAACCTTTCCGGTAACCTTGGCGAAATCATCTCCGAATTCCAGCACGTCTCCCGAGGATAGGATGATCACATGATCCTTGTCCATCCCCAGTTCTCTGGCGATCTTTGCCTGTGCCTTGAGGTGCTTGAACTCTCCGTGGACAGGAATAGCAAAACGGGGCTGTATCAGCGTGTACATCAGTTTGATTTCTTCCTGGCATGCGTGTCCGGAGACATGCACATCCTGGAATATAACATCCGCGCCCTTTGCAAGCAGTCCGTTGATTATCTTCGTGACCGATTTCTCATTTCCCGGAATCGGATGCGAAGAGAATATTACGGTGTCGCCCGCACCAATGGTTATCTTCCTGTGAGTTCCGTTTGCCATACGGCTCAACGCCGCCATACTTTCTCCCTGGCTTCCGGTAGTGATGATAACCTGTTTTTCCGGCGGATAGTTTTTAATAAGATCTATATCCACAAGTGTATCTGCGGGAACACTGATGCATCCCAGGTTCTGTGCAGTCTCGATGATATTCACCATGCTGCGACCCTCGACGCTTACCTTTCTTCCGAACTTGTGCGCAGAGTTTATTATCTGTTGTACTCTGTCCACATTGGAGGCAAATGTTGCCACGAATATCCTTGTGTTTTTGTGCTCTTCAAACAGTGAGTCGAAGATCCTTCCGAGAGTTTTTTCAGAGGGGGTGTAACCCGGCCTCTCGGCATTTGTGGAGTCACACATAAGTGCAAGAACGCCTTTTCTTCCAAGGTCCGCGAACCTCTGCAGATCGATGGCGTCTCCGTAAACCGGTGTGTAATCCACCTTAAAATCACCTGTGTGGACGATGGTTCCCACAGGCGAATAGATTGCCAGGGCTGCCGCGTCCACTATGCTGTGATTGGTCTTTATAAATTCCACTCTGAATTTTCCGAGTGTGATAAACTGTCCGAACTTAACGACTTTTCTTCTAACCGAATCCATAAGTCCATGCTCGGTCAGTTTGTTCTCAATGATTCCCATGGTAAGGCGGGTGGCATATACTGGAACGTTGACTTCCTTAAGCACATATGGAAGTGCTCCGATATGGTCCTCGTGACCGTGGGTGATGACAAAGCCTTTGACTTTGTCGATATTGTCTTTCAAATATGTGACGTCGGGTATTACCAGGTCGATTCCCAGCATGTCATCTGCCGGGAAAGAGAGACCGCAGTCAACCACTATGATGCTGTCCTCATATTCGAATGCAGTTATATTCATTCCGATCTGTTCAAGTCCTCCAAGAGGGATCACTTTCAGACCGGTTAACTGCGTACTGTCTTTATTCTTTTTTTTTCTCAAGTCAAATTCCTTCTAAATTCTGTAAAACTCAGGATAAAAAGCTATGCGTCGCTCTCATCGTCCCTGATAAGATCCACGTCGTCCAGCATTCCTTCGAACACTCCCGCAACGGCCGTGAGCTCATCGTCGTCACTGACGATCACATATTTGCTCTCCTCATCGCCATCGTTTGACAGATCCTTGAGTATAAGGGCTTCCCCATCTCCCTCCTCAAAGTCCGTTACCAGAATATAGTTGAACCCTCCGATCCTGGTCTGTTCCAGTACGAAAAATTCAACCGGATCCTCTCCCTCGGGATTAAATATTACTTTTTCAAGCTTTTTATCACTCATATTTTCATGTTCCTTATTTTTCCGAAGAGTTATCGAGATAGTCCTGAAGTATGATCTGTGCCGCTATCTTGTCCACATACTCCTTGCGGTTTTCCCGGCGCACCCCCACCTCTTTCATTATCTCATCCGCCTCTACGGTGGTAAGTCTCTCGTCATACATAATGACGGGTAGACCGGTCCTTCTCTCCAGGCTCTCTTTAAACTCACGGGATAGCTGCGCACGCTCGCCCTCGTCCCCGTTCATGTGAAGAGGCAGCCCCAGCACGATCTTCCCGATCTCGTATTCCACGCACAATTCCTCAATACGCGCAAGGGTCCTGCGAAGTTTATTTTCTTTTTCGCGTCTGATGATCTCGTGCGCCTGGGCGGTGATGAGAAGAGGATCGCTTATGGCAACCCCCACCGTCTTTGAGCCGAAATCCAGCCCCATTATTCTCATTAAAGCCTGCTCCCGGATAGTTTACTGCTCCCAGCCGCGGTTAAGGATGTAGCTGTTCAGGAGTTCCTCCACAAGCTCATCGCGCTCAACCTTCATGATAAGGCTGCGGGCATTGTTATAACTTGTAACGTATGTCGGATCTCCGCTCATGATATATCCGACGATCTGGTTTACGGGGTTGTAGCCCTTTTCCTGAAGTGCTTCGTAAACCAGTGCAAGTACTTCCTTCACACCTGTGGGCGGCTCGGTCTGTACTTCAAAATACTGTGTGTTCCCCAAATCTGCCATTTCTTTGTTACCTCTTTCTATATTTATCGCTCTCTTTCAGCGAATTTCTGACATTCACCTATTCGACTTATTTTACTATAAAATTGAGAAACAAGCAAATAAAACCTTCTTATGATATTTTAATAATCCGCCGATATCGAGTCTTTTCCAAGCTTTTTCCCGATGACCGTGACCACCCTTCCCTCCGGATCCTGCATATTTTTTCCGGCGAAGTATTTTTTCGGTATCACCACCTTGACATAATCCGCAGTGTGACCAACGTACATCCCTTGTTTTTCCTCTTCGACGAGCACGGAAAGTTCCTTCCCCACATATCTTGCACGGTACTCAGCAGAGTGTATCCCCGTCATGCTTATCAGAACATCGCTCCTCTCGGATTTTTCCGCTTCGGTAAGCTGCCCCGGAAGTCTGTCCGCAACCGTTCCTTTTCTTCGGGAATACTTGAAGATATGCATCTCATACAATTTAAGATCCTCAAGATACTTACGGGTTGTTTCAAATTCTTCCTTTGTCTCCCCCGGGAATCCCACTATCACATCGGTTGTGACAGCCACATTTTTGCCTGCTTTTGCGTAGGCTTTTCGCAAGAGTTCAACACCTTTCTTGTATTCCGCCGTGGTGTAGTGTCGGTTCATCCTCTTTAAAGTTTCATCACAGCCGCTCTGAAGCGAAAGATGAAAATGAGGACATACCCTTTGGATCTTCACCAGACGCTTTACATTTTCGGCAGTGATAACTCTGGGTTCCAGAGATCCCAGTCTGATGCGGCTGATGGATTCGGCGGGTATGCTTTTATCGATCATCTCTACCAGATCAAAAAGTTTTGTCCTGCCACGGTAATCCCGCATGATCTCGGCATTTTCGCCCTCATGTACGGAAAGCTTAACTTCCCCTGCTTTCCATGCATCGTCATCAAAATCTATACCGTAGGAGCAGATATGTATTCCCGTCAGTACTATCTCTCTGTGGCCGTTTTCCGCCAGTCTTTTTATCTCGTCTATCACATCTTCCGGCTTTCTGCTTCTGACCCTGCCTCTTGCAAGCGGAATGGCACAGTAACTGCAGAACTGATTGCACCCGTCCTGGATCTTTACATCGGCGCGGGTTCGGCTTTCCCCTTCGCAGACACCACCATTTTCATATTCCGAAGGTCCCGTAAGATCCGAGATCACAGAGAGCTTTTCTTCTGCGGAATCTTCATTCTCGGAGAAATATCTGTCCAGGATATCCCCGATCTCGGTCTTGTGATTGTTTCCCACTATGATATCCACCGCACCGTCACTCATAAGATCTGCGCTTCCGGTTTGGGCGTAACAGCCCACTGCCACCACCACTGCCTCGGGGTTCAACTGCTTTGCCCGGTGAAGCATCTGTCTGCTTTTTCTGTCAGCAATATTTGTTACGGTGCAAGTATTGACAATATATACGTCTGCTTTTTGTGTAAATTGCACAATTTCATAGCCGTGTTTTTGTACAATCTGCTGCATTACTTCCATTTCATAGGAATTTACCTTACAGCCCAAATTGTGAAATGCCACTTTTTTCATAGATTTCCTCAAAAACTTTGTCCTTTTTTAAACATCTTTTTTTCTTGACATAAAACGGTTTCTAAATTAAGATGAACTCGTAGCAAGAAAAAGAATATACGGAGGTAAAATAGTATGAAGACTATTAAGATTTCACTCAACTCAATCGACAAGGTTAAGAGCTTTGTAAACGACATCACCAAGTTTGATTATGACTTCGATCTTGTATCCGGAAGATACGTAATCGATGCAAAGTCAATCATGGGTATCTTTTCACTTGATCTTTCAAAGCCCATCGACCTTAACATCCACACTGAGGATGGCGCAGAGGAAGTTCTCGAGACTCTTAAGAAGTACGAGGCTTAATCCTCTTCTTAAAAAAAATGTTCGAGCATCTCTTTTCGGAGATGCTCTTTTTTTATCCCATTTTTCTTTTATCTGATCTCAATGATCCTGTCTGTCTTAAAAGCTTCTTCCATCAGACCGTCTATAACTTCATCAAGGTTGTGCTCGTGTCTTTCGATCACTGCTCTCGCAGGTTTGGTCACGGGATGTTTTGCCACAAATATGGTGCAGCAGTCCTCAAAGGGAAGTATGGATGTCTCATATGTGCCGATCTTTTCGGATACTTCAACGATATCCTGCTTGTCAAATCCGATAAGAGGTCTGAGCACCGGCAGGTTACATACCTCGTTGGTACATACCAGAGATGCAAGGGTCTGGGAAGCAACCTGTCCCACGCTCTCACCTGTGATCAGCGCCAGGGCTCCGCACTTTTCCGCCAGTTTTTCGGCAATCCTCATCATGTATCTTCTCATGATGATGGTAAGTTCATCATGAGGACACTTTTCGTATATTGCCAACTGTATATCCGTAAAGTTGATGACATGCATATTGATGGGGCCCGTGTATCTTGAGATGATCTTGGCAAGATCCACCACCTTCTGAAGGGCACGCTCCGACGTGTAGGGCGGTGCGTGAAAATATACCGCATCTATGGTGACTCCGCGCTTTGAGATCATGTATCCCGCAACGGGGCTGTCTATTCCTCCGGAGAGGAGCAGCATCGCATGTCCTCCGGTTCCAACGGGCATTCCACCGGGGCCGGGGATTATCTCAGAATACAGATAGATATAATCCCTGATTTCCACATACACAATCATCTCCGGTGTATGAACATCGACCTTCAGTCCGGGGAACGCATCAAGTACGGCTTCTCCGCAATCCAGGTTAAGCTGCATGGAATCCAACGGGAAATTCTTGCTTTCACGTCTTGCAAAGATCTTGAATCTTGTACAGTCCTCAGCCCGTCTGTTTATTGAAGGGAGAAGTGACTGCCATTTAAGTCTTCCAACCACATCGTCACGAACCGCATCTTCCGGAGACGAGGCATCAATGCCGTTCTCCCGAAGGATGGAAACAGACTGCTCACCGGTCTGACCCTTTGCCGCAAGCTCGCTGCCGTACATTTTCCTCATATACTCAACCAGACTCTTCATCAAAGCCTCGGGAGTATCCTTTTCAAGCCTGACTATGGGGCAGATCCCCACTATTCCGAAAACATGCTGGAGTGCATCCACTGCTTCATCAAAATCAAAATCCGATTCTGCGGATACAAATATCCTTCCGGGAGTTTTATACACCTTGAAGGTCCCCTCTATACTTTCAAGTGCATGCTTGATCCTGGCAATAAGAGCATCCTCAAAAATGTATCTGTTTTTTCCCTTTATTCCGATCTCCGCATACTTGATCAAAAAGTCACTGAACAATTCTTTGTTGATAATTCTACTCATGTCTGTACCTTTACTATTTTCTGACAAATCTTCTTAATACGGGAAGAACTTTCCCAAGGGCTTCCAAACAGCCGTCAATATCGGCATCCGTAGTCATATTGGACATTGAAAACCTGAGTGTGCAATCCAGAAGCGACTTATCAAGTCCTATGGCCTTAAGTGTGGCAGAAGGCTCCGGCTTGTGAGTGGAGCATGCGCTTCCAGCGGATACATATATCCCAGAATCTTCAAGTGCGTGCAAAAGTACTTCTGCCCTTACCCCTGCGAAAGAAAGACTTACTATATGGGGAGCGGTATTTTTTACCCCCTCGGGGAAGTTTGAGATTCCGTTTACCGATACATCTCCAAGTTCAAGGGCGCCTTTGATCAGTTTCTCCTTAAGGGAATAAAGTCTTTCCATATCGGCATCAAAATTTTCGTAAAGCATCTTTGCCGCAAGAGCCATTCCCGCAATACCCGGAACATTCTCCGTTCCGTTTCTGAGACCGCCCTGCTGGCCGCCGCCGAAACTGATGGGATTAAGACGGACTCCGTCTCCCACGTAAAGCATGCCCATACCTTTGGGTCCGTGGATCTTATGACTGCTGACAGACATCAGATCGATGCCCATTTTCTTAGGCTGGATCCGGGCCTTTCCGAACCCCTGAACTGCGTCCACATGGAACAAAGCATTGGGACTTTTCTTTTTGATCAGCTCCGATATCTTTGAAATGGGTTGTACACTGCCGATTTCATTGTTAGTATGCATCACTGAGACGAGAATTGTCTCGGAGTCCAGTTCTTTTTCAAGTTCCTCCGGATCTATCACACCCGCATTATCAACGGATATATAACTTACTCTAAAGCCCTGTCCCTCCAGGTACTTCATGGTGTTCAATACCGCAGGGTGCTCTATTTTCGTGGTTATGATATGACTTCCTCTTCTTTTAAGAGATTGAGCGGCACCTATGATAGCCAGATTATCCGACTCCGTACCGCCCGATGTGAAGTATATGTTTTTTGAATCGCATTTTAAAAGGCCTGCGAATATTTCTTTGGCCTGTTTAACGTACTTTTCGGCCTCGACACCCTTATGATGCATGCTGGAAGGGTTTCCGTAGTCCTCGCACATTATCTTAGTCATAAACTCCGCGACCTCGGGATAAACCTTAGTGGTCGCGGAATTATCAAGATATATTTCCATCCGATCAAAACCTCCGGATCTTTTTTATTTCTTTTTTACGGAATAACCGAATTTTCCCAGCTTTTCACCCAGAGCAAAGTATTCTCCGTGGGAATATGCCATCAGACCCGTAGCTGCCAGGTCAAACTTTCCGTTTTCATCCATGTAGGAATCGTCCACAGTAACTCCTACCACCTCAGCTATATACATGTCGTGAGATCCCAGTCTCTCAGTCTTTACCACCTTGCAATAGATGTTAACAGGGCTTTCGTTTATAGCGGGAGTGTCCATAAAATCCGACTTATATTCCGTCAGATTCATTTCCTTAAACTTATCGTAATCCCTTCCGGATCTTACGCCGCACCAATCACATGCAAATGTCAGTTTCTCATTTACAAGATTTATAACAAACTCTCCTGTTTCCTCTATGATCCCGTGTGAAAATCTCTCGGGTCTAACCGAGATGGATACCATTGCGGGGTCGGAGCAGACAGTCCCTGTCCACGCGATGGTAACTATATCTGCTCTTTCATCACCCTTCTTACAGCTGACCATTACAGCCGGAACGGGATATAGCATATTCCCGGGTTTCCAATTCTGCTTTGCCATTTTCAGTCCTCAACCTAAAGTATTATCAATCAATGCCGTCAGTCATGAACATTATCCAGCTCATCACTGTCATTCCGGCGGTCTCCGTTCTAAGGATCCTCTTTCCCAGAGTGATGATACTCATTCCCTGAGCTTTTGCAGTCTCTATCTCGCTGTCATCGAAGCCTCCCTCGGGGCCTATAAATACTGATATCTTCTGTCCCTTCTTAAGGGAAGTAAAAGTACTTCTGGTCTTTTCCATTGCATCGGGATCCGCCATCTCATAAGGGAGCAGCCTTATGTCGCATCCGGCTGCCTCTTTTATGGCATCCTGAAAGTTCATCACCTCGCCGATCCGGGGAATGATGCCGCGTTTACTCTGCTTTGCGGCAGCTTCCGCTATGGACTGCCATCTCGACACTTTTGATGCGCTCTTTTTATCATCAAGCTTTACAACACATCTTTTCATGGATACCGGGACTATCCTTGTAACTCCCAGTTCCACACATTTTTGGATGATCAGTTCCATCTTGTCGGCCTTCGGAAGTCCCTGATAAAGGGTCACTTCAACGGGCAGTTCATTTCCATCTTCTTTTACAAAGCGCAGTTCAAGAGTCACCATGTCGTCATTCATATCCAGCACGGCACATCTGTATTCGCACCCGTCTTCGCCGTTCACCACATTTACTTCCTCTCCGATTTTCATGCGGAGAACATTTTTAATGTGATTCACATCCGGCCCGGTGATGAATACGCGTTTAAGTTCCCTATTGATTTGTGAAGGGCTTACGAAAAACTGATACATATCTGTTATTATTTTCCGCCGTGGCAGGTTATGATCCAAGGTGCGGGCTGATTCTCAAAATTGTTCTTTCTTCCAAGCTTGGAAACGGATATCTGGATGATCTCGGGATCCTCCAATCCAAACTTTGAGCAGAGTGCAGGCATTCCCGCTGCGGTAACAAAATCAAGTGTGTAGATGACAAACTCCATCTCCGGATTGACAGAAAGCATGTATTCCATCTCCTGCTCCATGCTGGCACTTGCCACAAGCATGGTAACATCCGGCACAGGGAGATCCTTGAAGTTCTCCGCATCAACGTGATCGACTATCTTTACGTTATGGAGGCCGAACTGGTCTACATTGTCCTCCAGAGCACGTCTGTCATTGGAATTATACTCGACTGCAATGATGGTTCCGTCACCGTTCAGGATACCTGCTTCGATAACGATGGATTCCCCGGAAATTACACAGATATTCTTTCCCTCTTCGATCTGCATCTTTGAAAGGATCACGGCACGTATCTCAGAACCTACGTAACGAACGGAACCGGGGGTGAACACCGAATTGTCCATTCCGAACTTGAAGGTGCTGCGTGCATGAGGGTTAAGGATCAACATGCCTGCAGATGCATTGATTCCACGATCGATCATATCGGAGAGCTTGTTCTTCTTTATCTCTCCCACAGGCTCGCTGCCTTCGTTGTAGATCACGGTGCAATCCCCCAGGCCGGCGCTGTACATGCGGTAAAAGATATCCTTGTGACCCGCTTCGGTAAATACAAGAACACATCTGTGTGCCTCAACGGTAGGGATGATATTCTTGTTTTTCCTGGTTATATCGAGAAGCTTTACATGCTCCAAGTCAAGATCTGTGTTTTCGGAATAGTACTGAAGCCATGAAATGATATGAGTGTTTGAAAAAATATTATCAGCCATCTTAACCCTTCTTTCTCGCCGTTACCGACGCCCATTCTCCCTGATAAGTGGTTTCCACTATCTCCAGGCCTGCTGCCGTCATGGCATCCTTAACTCTGAATTCTTTGTCGTTGTCGTTTAATATTCCAGATGTGATATAAACACTGCCCGGTTTCATCTGTGCCACTATTACCGGTGTCAGCGGTACCAGCACATCAGCAAGTATATTGGCAACAACGATATCGTACTTTTCGTATCCCACCTCGTCCTGAACCGATTTCTCGGTAATGATATTTCCGATGATCAAGTCGAAGTTGGCAGGGTCCACATTGTTGTTCTTTAAATTGTCATCAACCGCGGGAACAGCACAGGGGTCAAGGTCCGTACCCACAACGCTCTTTGCTCCCATCATAAGAGACAGGATTCCCAGAATACCGCTTCCGGTTCCAACATCAAGTATCTGTGTCGTCTCCGTAATGAATTTCCTGAGCTGTCTGATACAAAGCTGTGTGGTCTCATGCATTCCCGTTCCGAAGGCCGTGCCGGGATCAATGTGAAGTACCATCTTGTCCTTGTCTTCTTCCGGGACCTCCTCCCAGGAGGGAATAACCAGAATATCATCGATGTAGAACTGATGGAAATACTTTTTCCAATTGTTTATCCAATCGATATCTTCGGTGCTCTCAAGCTCAATGGAGCCCTCTCCGATGTCTAGATTGAATTCCTTTAATTCATCCAGTTCAGACTGTATCCTGTTTTTCAGTTCTTCAGGATCCGTTTCCTCTTCCTCCACCAGCACCTTTCCGTCTTCATTCAATTCAACAAAAAAATTAAGGAAAGCCACGCCATCGTCATCCTGGGTCTCGGGAAGGATATCCACAAACATCTGCTCCTTCTCAAGGGGTGTCAGGGGGATCTTGTCCTCTATCTGAGCTCCTTCAAGCCCGATGTCATAGAGTGTGGAAATAATAATATCTTCCGCCTCTGTTTTTGTTTTTATCCTGTATCTCATCCAGCGCATATACGCATTCTCCTAACCGGCTGTATTGCCGCTTGTCACTATAACGGGTAAAGAAGCTTTACGGTATCGGTGATCCTGTCAAATTGATTCATAAATGCTTCGTGTTCTTTAAATACCTTTGTGCTATTGTCAGCATTGGCAGCTTTTTCAAGAGATAGTGCCATCTCGGAAAAAGTCTCTGCTCCGATAGCTTTGGAGGTGCTCTTCAAAGCATGCACCAATATGCCATAGTTCTTAAGATCCTTGCGGTCCAAGTATTCCGTAAGTTTTACACGTTTCTCGGAAGCGCTTCTCGCGTATTCCATTAATACCGAACGGTAGAACTCGGCATCGTTCTGACAGTACATAAGACCTGTTTCAACAGAAATACCAACCTGTTCCAAAAGCCTTGTCTCATCGGGATTCATTGCCCCTTGTAAAGCTTTATCCTCCGCCTGCTTATCATTTCCTTTGTCTGAACGGATCTTTTCCTCGGGAAGATATTTAACAAGCATTTTTTCAAGTGCTTTATAGTCTATAGGCTTTGTCAGGTAATCCTTAAAGCCCTCATGAATGTATCTTTCCCTTGCTCCGCTTATGGCATCCGCAGTGAGACATATAAATGGAGTCTCACAGTTAGGATTCGTGGTATCGGAGGTTATGCTCTTCATGGCCTCCGTTCCGTCCATTTCAGGCATACGCTGGTCCATCATGATGATATCGTAGCGTTTCTTCATGGACTTGGCTATTGCTTCGGCACCTGAAAGCGCCGTGTCTATCTGAATCTTGGTATCCTTTAAAAGTCCCACGAACACCATAAGATTCATGCTTGTATCATCAACCACAAGGATGTGTGCTCCGGGTGCATGGAAAGATTCCTTGTATGCTTTTATATTACTTATACTCTGTTCAAATCTTTCACGGAAATTACCAATGGGTTCGTCGGATACTACCCTCTGAGGCAGTTCTATCATAAATGTGGAACCCTTTCCGTACTCACTTTCCACACTGATGCTTCCGCCCATACTCTCAAGAAAATTTTGGGTGATGGCAAGTCCGAGGCCTGTTCCCTCCACGGTACCGGTCTTTTCCAGATTTACTCTCTGGAACTTTGTGAACAACTTGCCCTTGTCCTCTTCCTTGATACCTATTCCCGTATCTTTTACCGTTATCAAAAGAACGATATATTTCTCACCTTCGTCGGTCTTTGCATCTATGGAATGCACTCCCAAAGTGATGCTGCCTTCGTTGGTGTATTTGACCGCATTGTTAAGAATATTGGTTATTACCTGTCTGACTCTCACTTCATCGCCGTTAAGACAGTCAGGTATATTACCGTCCACATCAATAATGTACTTGAGTTCCTTCTCGCTGGCTTTCAACATGACCATATTGCTCACGTCATTGATAACCGAACTCAGCTTATAGTCTGCATTTACTATCTCAACCTTTCCGGCTTCGATCTTGGAAAAATCAAGTATATCATTAATTATTGAAAGCAGGTTGCCTCCGGCGCTCTCAATGCTGTGAGAATACTTGCTCACGGATTCAAATGTATCCTGAACTTCCTGAGTGTTTTCGGGGCTTATCTCCATCCCCTTTGCACTCTCACGCTGGATCATCTCATTCATGCCCAGGATCGCATTTATAGGCGTCCTGATCTCATGTGACATGTTTGAGAGGAAATCTGATTTCGCACGGTTTGCATGCTCTGCTTCACCGCGCGCGATCTCTTGCTTTGTCTGAGCCTTTACGATCTCAAACTGGGCAAGAGCACATATTATCACTTCCGCCAAAAACATGATCGGAAGACGTGTAAAGTACATTTCCGGGAAAGCATACCCCTGCAAATGCAGAGGGGTCCACATGTAGGCTATCATGCCTAAAAACAGCAAAACACAGAAGAACAGACCGTAACAGAAATTATAGAAATAAAAACCTATGGGCGCTGCAATAAACAGCAGGAAGATACTTGTTCCCCCCATGCTTCCGGTGTAAATAAAGAACGCAAATGCATTCCAGAATATAAAACACTGAAAGATCACCGCCAAATGCTCCAGCACTTTCAAAACAATGCTCGGCTTCTTGGCAAACATGTTGAGAACAAAAACAGGAAGGGTTATTGATACCGTCACTGCATCGAAGAATGCCAGATTCGCTGTTTTCGGCACTCCCCTTCTGTAACAGTCAAAACACAAAATAACACTGTACAAGATCATCACGGCGCCCATGATGAGCACACGCGACTCTTCAATTTCCAGGTATTTTTTGTTAAAGCCCTTCCCTTTTTTTGATTTCATACTCACACCCCTGAAATATCATTAGTACTTCCTGAATCTGGCATATCTTTCTTCAGCGAGTTCATCACCGCTTTTTTTATCCATCTTAGTAAGGAAAGTTCTGATCCTTCCCTTCATATCGCTGGCCATTGATGAGAGTGCCTCTTCGTCGGCTCCGCCATACTCGGGAATGATCTCCTCGATCACTTCAAGCTTTTTAAGATCCTGTGCAGTTATTTTCATTACTTCCGAGGCTTCGATCTTACGGCTTCCGTCCTTCCACAGAATGGAAGAAAAGCCTTCCGGTGAGAGAATGGAATAAATCGCATTCTCGGTCATCCAAACCTCGTTTCCTACAGCCAGCGCAAGTGCTCCTCCGCTTCCGCCCTCGCCGATCATAATGGCAAGAATGGGAACTTTCATGGAAGACATCTCATAAAGATTTCTTGCGATAGCTTCGCCCTGACCGTTCTCTTCGGCCTCCATTCCGGGATAAGCACCGGAGGTATTTACAAAAGTAATTATGGGTCTGTTAAACTTCTCGGCCTGTTTCATCAAGCGAAGGGCCTTACGGTATCCTTCGGGAGAAGGCATTCCGAAATTGTGCTCCTTGCACTCATCAAAGCTGCGTCCCCTGTTCACACCGATAACGGTTACGGGCTGTCCGTCAAGGTATGCCACGCCTCCCATTATGGCAGGGTCGTCTCTGTAATATCTGTCTCCGTGCATTTCGATGAAATCATCGAATATGGCTCCGATATATTCTGCGGCGCCAAGTCTGGAGACTTTACGGGCCTCCTGAACTTTTTCCCATGCAGAGAGAGTCTGTGCCTTTGCGGCGCGCTCCTTCATGATCTCCGTAGGTCCGTAATATACTTTCTCTCCGGATTCCTTGAAACCGGCAAATCCGCCCTCTATCGAATGCATTTCAAGGAGCTTTACAAGTGTGGGCTTAAGTTCGTCTCTTTTTACGACTCTGTCCACAAATCCGTGCTCCAGCTGGAACTCTGCTCTTTGGAATCCTTCCGGGAGTTTTTCTCCGATGGTCTGCTCGATAACCCTGGGCCCTGCGAAACCGATCATGGCTCCGGGTTCAGCAAGGATAATATCTCCCAGCATTGCAAAGCTTGCAGTCACTCCACCTGTTGTGGGATCCGTAAGAACGGATATGTAAAGAAGTCCTGCTGCGGAATGTCTCTTTAACGCTGCGGAAGTTTTTTCCATCTGCATAAGGGAAATGATACCCTCCTGCATTCTGGCTCCTCCGGAACAGCAAAAAAGAATAACCGGCATTTTCTCTTTAGTCGCATATTCCACTGCGCTTGTAATACGGTCTCCCACAGCATGTCCCATGCTGCCCATAAGGAATCTGGAATCGATAACTCCCAGAACCGCGCTGTAGCCTCCGATAAGGCACTTGCCAACGGTTACTCCTTCGGAGAGGCCTGTCTTTTCCTGCGCCTGTGATAATTTATCTTCATATTCGGGAGTACCTAAAACATTAACGGTACCGATCTCGTCAAACATCTGCTCAAAGGTTCCCGGATCCGCTACCATCTTAATACGGTTGTCAGTCCATACACGGAAAAGTCTGCCGCAGTTCGGGCACACATATAACTTTTCCTTTACCTTTGACCACTCCACCTCGGTCTTGCATCCGGGGCAAGTTTCAACATTGTTTCCCATTTTCAAAACATCTCCTAACTGATTTTAAACAGTCTCCAGATAAGCCTTGAGGTCCTCAAGTTTATCGATGCTGACTGTCCTTACATCTTTGTTAAGTTTTTTTACAAATCCCGAAAGAGTTGTTCCGGGGCCTATCTCTATGAAAAGATCTGCTCCGTCCGCAAGAAGTTTTTCCAGAGTCTGCTGCCATCTTACGGAAGATGAAACCTGTGCAGTAAGAAGGGGTTTTACCTGAGAAGGATCCGTAACGTAATCGGCATTTACATTTGCAAGATAAGGAACGGTGATGTCACCAATGGTTACTCCCTCCAGTACCTCTCCCAGTTTCTCTCCCGCGCCCTTTAGCAGTGCAGAATGGAAAGGACCGCTTACCTTCAAAGGAACAGCTCTTCTTGCACCGCGCTCCACACATATATCGGATGCTTTCTTTACGGCATCTTCACGTCCGGTGATAACGATCTGTACAGGGCTGTTATAATTTGCCACTGATACAACATAAGGAAGCGTATAACTTCCGGCATCAGCTGCAGGTCCTGCTTCCTGAACTTCTTTGCATACATCTGCAACTATAGAAGGATCCAGATTCAGTATGGCTGCCATTGCTCCGCCTTCGGGAACGGCTTCCTGCATGAATTTTCCACGCTGTCTTACAACCTTAAAAGCATCTTCCATGCTCATAGCGCCGGATGCGATGATGGCACCGTACTCTCCGAGACTTAATCCCGCAGTGACATCGCAGTTAATGCCTTCTTTTTTTACAGCGGCATAAACTGCAGTTTCTGCGGCGAGCATGCAGATCTGAGTGTATTCTGTAATGTTAAGTTTTTCATTTTCTTCAAAGCAAAGCTGCTCAACGGAAAATCCGGCTGCTGCGGATGCTTTTTCGAAAACTTCTTTTGATTCGGGGTAGGCATCATAGAAATCTTTTGCCATTCCCACGTATTGAGATCCCTGGCCGGGGAACATGAAAACAGTTTTTCCCATGTTAATCTCCTAGAAATTATTTTAATATATTATGCGTAAACGGATTCTTTAGGCATAGAAGTGAACGCCAACTTTCCTTTAGCTCGAAGAGCTCCGTCTACGGAGATGGTTACATCAAACTTAACGAGGGGGCCGCCGCCGCCTGTTTTGGTGACTTCGATCTCGCACACGTCTCCGGGAATTACGGGTTTAACGAATTTGAATTCGTCAACCTTTAAGAGAACGTAGATGAGGCTCTCGTCGGTTCCGCTGCTCTCGATGGTTACGGAGCAAAGCTGGGCTGCCGCCTCGATAAGGAGCACTCCGGGCATAATGGGGGTATCGGGAAAATGTCCCATGAAGTAAGGCTCATTTATGGATACATTCTTGATGCCCTTTGCATATTCGCCGTCTCTGATCTCCACAATCTTTTCGATCATCTGGAAAGGGGGACGCTGTTTGATTCTCTTCTGTACTTCGTTAATGTTCATCATAAGCTGAGTCCTCCGTCAAGTACCAGGACCTGACCAGTCACGTATGAGCATGCATCGCTGGCAAGCATTACAACTGCGCTTGCAACTTCTTCTGCCGTACCGAATCTTCCGAGAGGAATGTCCTTGATGTACTGCTCCCTCTTCTCCTCGGGAATAGCCTCGATCATCTCGGTGGCAATAAATCCGGGAGCTACTGCATTTACTCTGATTCCGTAAGGAGCAAGTTCCTTTGCCATGGTAGCGGTCATTGAGTTAACCGCACCCTTGGTTGAACTGTATACCGACTGTCCGGGAACAGCGAGTACCGAGCTTACGGAAGATACGTTTACGATGCATCCCTTTTTCTTTGAGAACATCTTAACCGCTGCCTGCTGTGAGCAATACAGATATCCCTTGATATTAAGGTCCAGACACTGGTCGATGGTGTCGGGGTTCATCATCATCACATATTCATCCTTAACGATTCCCGCATTGTTTACAAGAAGATCGATCTTCCCGAAGGTCTTAACAAGGGTACGCATCATGTTCTGAACATCCTTAAGATCTGCTGCGTTTGCCTTGATGGCGATAGCTTCACTGCCAGCTTCCTCGATAGCTTTAACAACTTCCTGAGCTGCGGCCTCGTTGGAATTATAGTTAACACCAACCTTGTATCCTGCTTTTCCCAGAGCGATTGCACAGGCTCTTCCGATTCCCCTCGATGCGCCCGTTACAAGGGCTACCTTAACATCGTTATTATTCTCCATGTGTCTGTTCCTTTCTGTTTTATACTCTCTTCAAAACTACTGCACAGTAAGATCCACCCTCGGAAGTAGCGGCAGCAAGCACATACTTGTAGCTGCTAGTATCTGCCTTTCCTTCGGTAACCTTATCTCCGAAGAAGTATGCCTTCTGCTCGCTTCCGAGATCACCGCTGAGGGTAAGGGCTGCGGTTGCAATGGAAAGTGCACTTGCTGCTGCACGGCTCTCACCTACATAGGCTCTTACATTGTGTACGGGCATCTTCTCATCAAAGAGTTTTCCGTATACATTCTTTTCAACTGTATCTATCTCTGTGCATCCGTTACCGAAACCGTAAACCGCATCGATATCTGCGATGGTGATCCCTGCATCCTTAAGAGCGATCTCGATTGCTTCCTCCAGTCCCTTCTCGGTGCCTGCGATCTTTCCGTACTCGGTGACAGCATGGGTCATACCATAACCTGCAACCTGTGCGTACTTCTTTGCGCCACGCGCGTTTGCGCTCTCAGCGCTCTCAAGAACAACGGTGGTAGAACCATCACTCATTGCAAGACCGGTTCCCTCGTAAAGCTTAGCTTCACCATTGGCAACATGTCCGAGCTGGCGATAAAGTTTTTCCATAACTGCGCTGTTCTCATCGGTACCGGTTGCAAGCATAACCCTTGCATGGTTCTGACGGATCTCGTTGTATGCATAGCAAAGTGAACTCATACCGGACTGCGCACCATTGGTTACAGTAACGTTTACGCCGCGCATATTTGTCTTAATGGAAAGATATCCGCCTGCCGCATTGTATACGGTGTTGGGGAAGTTGAATGCAGAACCGCTCTTGGTACCGTTCTTTACGATGTTCTCCTGGAACTCGTAAACGGTGGTAAGAGGTCCGTCATCGGTACCGATGATCATACCGAAATCCTCTGCCTTCTCATCTGCGATCTCAACCTTAGCACTCTCTAAAGCTTCAAGGCCAGAGATAACCTGCAT
>JAEEGL014141677.1_pt1 | contig 19886 bp, 15 predicted proteins | sample 9134231 | NCBI WGS metagenome assembly JAEEGL01 (sample SAMN16246548, study PRJNA631951) | gut metagenome | biome: gut microbiome; feature: rumen; material: fiber-attached | host: Bos | place: Iran: Karaj | collected 2018-10 | reverse complement strand
GTCTCGCTCGGCCACATCGCCGCGCTCGACGCCGAAAGCGGCCATCGCATCCGCGACATCCGCGCAGGGGCCAGACCAGACGCCGCAAACACCGGCTACGGCATCGACCTCCACGTGGTCGAGGACGACGGCACGGGCTGGCGGACGCTGCCCGTCGGCCGCGACGGCGTGGAGTTCTGCCAGGGCCACCAGTGCTGGGTGGGGAGGGGCGACCATGTCATCTCCTCCACGCTCCTCTTCCTGACGCCCTCGACGGCGCACCAGGAACTCGTCGAAACGGCGTGGTTCGACGGCGCCGTCCACTGCGGCGACCGGACGGCCGGCGGAGCGCGGAACATCCTCTCGCGCGGCGTCGAGCCGCCCCACTTCCTCCACTTCGCGACGGACGCCGCCGGCCGCAGACTCGTCAGCGACTACGAGGCCGACAACGGCGAATGGCATCTCTACGTCGGGGAGCTCGGAAACTTTGGCGAACCCGCCGCGCTGCGCCGGATTCTCAACCTCGGGCCGCGCGCGAAGAGTCCCTGGCATCCGCATCCCTTCCTTTCGCCCAACGGTCGCTGGGCCTTTTTCAACTCGTCTGCCTCCGGCCAGCTCCAGGCCTATGCCGTCGCGCTTGAGGCGTGACGGCGCGATCACCCTGCAGCGGGTTGGGCTTCAGGGCTCAGGCGAAGACACGGGGGCGCCGGAAATAAAGAAATCGATTGTCTGGTCGCGGTTCTGGCGGCCGTAGGCGTCCGGGAGGGTCAGGCGGAATCCGGGTAGCGTCATGGCGGGAAGCGTGCGCGTTTCAGGACCGGGTTTGCCACCAGTGGCAAGACGGGTGTCGCCGCCCTCGCCGCGTGATTCGGCCGCGGCTTCATCCGGGTCGCGCAAAACGGGGAAAGTCTCCTCGGGAACCTCAATCGGACCGGGTTCATAGAGGAGGGGTTTGCCGGTACGCGCAGCGAGCGGAACAGCCGCGAGGAAGTCGGGGACGAGCGCGTCGAGCGACGCCGGGAGCGCGCCACGGGCGCGGCGGAAGCGCTCGACGGCGACGGCCGCGCGAATGAACGAGGCCATGTCGCGCGATGCGACAAGCCTGTCGAGCATGATGTCCGGCAAGTATGCGGAGTATGACGCGGCCAGGGGCGGCAGAGCCGTCCCGCGCTGGCTGTCGTCCTCATGGAGCCGCCTGATTTCCCCGTCGAGTGCGGGGCCTTCATCCATTTCCAGAATCCGGCGGGCGGCCTTCCATGTCAGGAGAGCGTTGCGGTAGTAGGCGCGACACTCTGCGGCGATCCAGTAGTCAGGAACGCTGCTCCCGCGCAAAAGGGCGTAACCTGCGGCCATGCCCCGCCAGCCAGATGAGGTCGCGTTGCCTTCAGATAAAAAGAGGCAGCCGCCGCGCAGGGTATCCTCCAGTATGATCCTGAACATGCCTTCCCCGCAGAGGAACGAGCTTGCGAGGACAATGCGCACCCGGCGTTCGGCCCAGGCGGGAGAGTCTTCCGCAAGGCGCCTGAGCGCGAGCAGATCCTCCTCGTTCCAGAGATCGATTCTCCTCTCGATCAGGCGCAACGCCAAGTCCCGAATGAAGACGGACATGAGAAACGACTCCAGCAAAGGTTCCCTTTCGAAGATGGGAAGAAGGTTTCCCAGTCGCCGGACGGCATCAGCGCCGGCATCCCCGTCACCGGCGGCGAGCGCCATGTGGGCCCTGCGATAAAGGACTTGCGCAACCGTCAGGGCTTCCGGCGCACGCGGCTCGCGGCTTCCAAACGGCCCCCTGGCCGCCTCGACAAAGGATTCCGCACCGGGCAGGCATGAGCGGTAGCCTGGCGCATCCGTCATGGCGTCGGCCTCTGCGGTGAGGTTCGTGTGCGTGGCGAACCAGGCGGCGACGGCGGCAAGTTCCTCCTGTGCCCACGGATGGCGGCGCGGAGGGGCGCCGTAGGGCGGCGCCAGCATCCTTCCTAGCGTGGAGAACGAACGCTTGTCCGACTCGATGGCGTCCGCATCCAGCGCGGCGACGGGGTCCTCCGCCACGGGAACGGGCGGCGGACCGGGAAGCATCGAGTGGGGGTCAACGGGGGAGTCGATGGCCTCCAGAAGCTCTGCCAGCGCGGCGTCCGCCTCGCGGCTGACGCGTCCGACGTGGAGGGCTGGCTGCGTGGCGATGGAGGCGAGGAAGACGAGGGCGAACATCCAAGCGAGGCTGCGGTGGGGGCGCGCACCGTCGTCGAGGGCGCGAAGCGCGGCCAAGGTGAGGACCGTCGCCGCCGCGCAGATGACGGGAATCGACCAGAAGGCGGCATGGAGGCAGCCGGCAGGCAGGAGCGCGCCGGCAAGCAGAAAGACGCCGCCGGCCAGCGCCGCGAACAGCGCCGCGCGGCGGTTCTTGAGGCGCAGCGCCGCCGGCACTAGCGCGGCAAGCGGCCAGAGTCCGGTCGCCACGGAGGCGAGGCCCCACAGGATCGCCCCGGCCCACCAGACGCGAAAGGCCTTCCGCAACAGGCGCGAGAGTCCGGCGGCGAGAAGGAGCTGCGCCGCAAGGACGATGCCGCCGAGGAAGAGGATCGTTTCCCTGACGTGCAGCCGCGGCCAGACACGGCCTGACAGCAAGAGCCAATACACGACGAGATGCGCGCAAAGGCCGGTCGCCGCCGTGGCGAACAACCCGGCGGCGATGGAAAAGGCGGGGGTGCGAAGCGCTTTCATGGCAGAACATCTCCTGGCGGGCACTGCTTCAAGGCCGTGGCGCGGCTAGCCGGCCTAGAACGCGAAGCGTAGCACAACCGGTTCGCAGCAGACGAGGGGAACGGCGATTTCGACGAGAAGGGCATCGAGCCGCTTGAAGGGCACCGGCTCCCATCTGCCTCTGGGCAGGAGGCGTTCAACCTTCTTTGGCTCGCGCGCAAGGCGGAGTGGAATCGCGTCGTCGGCATCCACGGAGAGGCGGATCACGGCGAGGAGTTCTGAGCCGTCCTGCAGCACGCCGTGGCGCACCAGCTCCTGTTCGCCGGACTCGACGGCCATTTCGAGCGGCGAGCCGTTGAGCCGGTCAAGCAGGGCGAGGAACATCTTCCGCCGGAGCGGCCGGAACATTTTGTGGCCGACGAGGTCCAGATGCCAGCCAAGAACGGCGATGCGGCCGCCGAGCCGATTCGTGAAGAGCGTGTGCGAGGGCGCGACGGGCTTAGGCGACGCAAAGCGGTCGCCCTTGCAGAAGTTGGCGACGATCTCGACGCCGTCGGCCACCGGCTTCAGGAGGGAGGTGGATTCGTCCCACATGAAGCCGTTCGAACAGGAGCCGTCGACCGCGACCTCGCTTGTGAACGTGAAGTCCTTGCCGCCTTCGGAGGCCTCGACGCCGATAAGCTGCGCGAAGCCGCGCGCCGTCAGCGCGCGGGCGGCGAGGGAGTCCACGACGACCTTGTTGGCGAGGAGGGCCTCAATCTGCGCGTCGGACATTACATCAACGTCCTCCCGGCGCAGGGTGAAGATGCCTCCGGTCTCGATGCCGTCGTAGCGCAGGGGCAGGGCGTAGACCGCCTCGATCGGCGTGTTCCAGTGGTCCGGGTAGATGCCTTCGGTTGTATGGAGCGGGTGGCCGCCGAAGCCTTCGCGCGGGCGGACAACGATGCCGGAGAGCCCCTGCCAGCGGATGCCGCGCACGATGTCCGGCAGGGCGTCGTAGAAGCCGCGGAAGTCGCGGAGCCGCGCCTCGTAGCGGCGCTGGGAGCCGGTGTGGACCGGCTGCTGGAACTCGCTTGTCCAGAGCTTGCAGCCCTGGAGCCCGGAGAGCAGGGCCTGCGTGATGTGCGAGTGGAACATCGCCGCCGACTCGCTCATGTAGTTCTGCGGGAAGGTGTCGGTCTCGTCGATGACGTCCTCGACGTCGTCGAGTTGGTAGATGACGCGGCGCATGCCGCGGAATGAGTGGACGAGGTTCCCGGGTGCCGCATTGCCGTACACGGCGTTGTTGACGCGCATGAAGGGCATCGTGCGCGGGCCGGCGAGGGCGTGGACGATGTCGTTGACCTCCCAGTAGCCGGGCCAGCAGGCGCAGAGCCCGCAGCGCATCGACGGATCGACCGCGTCGATCGCCTCGCGGATCATCTTCGCGAAATCCGCGACCGACTGGCGGAGCGCGCGCGAAACGGCGATGGCGACGGGGTCGTCGACGGGCCGCTCCCGCAGGGCCTCGGAGAGCGTTTCGGGCGTCCAGCCGCCGCCGAGGGCCGCGTTGAAGGCGGCCTGATGGAGCGGGCAGAAGCACTCGGCGTTGCGGATGCCGACGTCGTCGTCGATGAGCAGGAGGGAGGGCTTCTCGGCGGCGATGGCGGAGATGCAGTCGCGGACGTAGTCGCGGAAGCCGGGGTCGAGCATGCAGAAGCGCGGGTTCTCCAAGCCATTGAAGGTCACGACGTGCTGCCAGGTCTCACGCGTGAGCGGAACCTTTCCGTTCCAGCCGTGGCCAAGGGTGCTCTGCACGAGGACGCCAAGCTCGACGCCCGAGCCGGCGACGCCGTCGCGCACCTTGCGGAACCGCTCGCACAGAATCGGAATCAAGTCGCGAGCGGGCGTTGTCTGGGGATGGAAGCTGAGGCTGATGAGGAAACGGTCGAGACCGACCTCCTGGCGCTGGCGCAGGATCTCGGAAACGGCGAAGTCCTCGTGGTGCGGAAAGACGGGAACGATGTTGTAGAGGTGTGGTTTCATGGCGGCGGGCAAGGACGGAAATCAGGGTATCTTCTGGCTGTTGATCCGGTAGAGGATCTCTTCCGCGTTCTCGAGGAAGAAGACGTTCATCTCCATCGCGGCGAGATCCGAGGCGTGCGAGTTGTGGTGCCAGGCGCTTTGCCATTCGGGGAAGGGGAGCTTGAAGACTTCGAGCACCAGCAGCGTGTCGCGCTTGAGGGCCTTGATCTCGCGCATGCACCTCGGCCAGTTGATGACGCCGTGGCCGGGATACCAGTGGCATTCGTCGATGCCGTCGCAGTCGGAGAGATGGAAGGTGTTGATCCGCGGGCCGAGGCGGCGGATCAGGTCGGGCATGATCTCGGTGCGCGGGGAAGCATGGTTGACATCGAGGCAGATGCCGACACGGTCCGCCGGAAATCCGTCGACGATTTCCTCGAGTTCCTCCGGGACGTTGCACAGGCAGGTGCGGGGAAGGTATTCGATGTTGAGCGAGGTGCCGAGGCGCTCCAAGTCGGGGAGGATTTCGGCGAGGAAGGCGCGCGTGGCGGCGATCTGCTCCTTGCGGTCGATGTTCAGCGAGGCCTCTGCTCCGGTGTGATGGGTGTCGAGCTCCGTGCAGGCGTGCAGGGTGTAGCGGGGAGGGTTCAGTGGCGCCCATGCATGCATCAGGTCCCGGATCGCCTTCAGGGTTTCAGCCTGCTCGTTCCGGCGCGCAGGCACCCATGGCGTGTTGCCGAAGGGAATGTGGACGCTTGCGGCGCGGAGACCGCTTGCGGCGATGTTAGCCACGGCTTTGGCATACTGCTCGGGTTTGGCGTCGCCTGCGCAGCCGAACTCGAAGCTTTTGACCTTGGACTTTTTCGCGGCGGCGATGAAGGCGTCGTCTTCCGCCCACTTGTACGAAACGGAAAGTGCGTATTTGTGCATGGGTTGTTCCTTTCAAAGACAAGTATACCACAAGGGGCGTGGTGGCGGTATTCGAAAAAAAAGAAAAAACTTTCAAAAATTTTTGTTGACTGCTTTTGCAAGTTCAAGTATAATGCTTGAAGATGGTTTCGGGAAAAAACCGCCTTCCCGACCAGCGGACAGACGAGATGCAAACTTTCCAACAACCAGTTTTCAGGGCCGCATGGAGCGCGATTGCGCTCCCAGCGGCGGCTGTTGTCGCGTGCCTTGCCGTTCAGGGCTGCGTTCTCACGGGCGCCGGTTCTGGTAGCGCGAGCGAAGAGTACAGTTCCTCCGTTGCCGACAGCAAGATCCCGCTTCCGGAGCCGCCCTTTGACATCGTGGCGGCTGATGTGCTGCCAGCCGGGCCGGAGGTCGCGGACGTCTCCTCCGACGAGGGCGCGGGGTCGGGTGATTCCGCCTTGCCCGACAGCGACCACCTGCCGATGTCGAAGCGCAATTCCACGGCGCCCGTGCTAAAGAGCGGCTACAGGATCAGCGTCTCGGTGATGGCAGGCGAGTCGGAAGAACTTCCTCCAACCGAGGTCGTCGTTTCGGAAGACGGCAACATCACGCTCCCGCTTGTCGGCAAGGTCGAATGCGACGGCCTTACACTGAGCGCCCTCCGCAGCGTCCTGACGAGCCGCTTCGGCGAGCAGATCCGCAATCCCGACGTCACGGTGAAGTTCGTGATTTCCTCCGATCCCCTCGCGCCTTATCCTTATGGACAAGTTCTCGTGCAGGGGCGCGTGGTGAACGAGGGATGGGTGCGCATACCTGAAACGCGCGAGTTACGTCTCAGCCGCGCGATCCAGCTTGCTGGCGGCTTTGACACCAGCGCGCGGAAGAGTTCCGTTCGCGTGACGCGGAAGGACGAGAACGGCAAGCCCATCCGCATGAAAGTCGACATCGACGCCATCGGCAAGCGGGGCGAGCTTGACAAGGATGTCATGCTCGAACCCGATGACGTCATCTACGTTTTCGAGTCTAACTTCTGACCGGCGAAAGCCACAACACTAACGAAAGGGCAATCCTAATGAAAACTGCAACAATGCTCATGATCGCGACCACCGCGGCTGCGTGCGCCATGGCCAACGCCGACGATGCGGTAACGAAGGCCGCGAGCAACTTCTCGAACATCCGGGAGGCGCTGGCTGAGTCCGGCGGCACTTCTGCGTCCGCCTTCGCGGCGGATCTCCTGACGGCAATCGCCGCCAAGGCAAAGAGCCCGCAGGCAAAACTGCAGGATCTCATCGATGCGTCCAAGATCCTTGTTGACAACCGCGATGAAGGCAAGCTCTCCGACATGGTCGTCAGTCTCGTCTCCAGCATCCCGTTCGAGGATCTTCCCACGTGGACGAGCGCGATGATGGGCACTGTCAATCCGCTCGTCACGGGCATGGAAGAAAGCGCCTACAACTCGCTGGTGGCCGATGTCGTCAAGAAGATCAGCGGCCTCGCCGACTTCACGGATGACGACAAGACGGTCATCACCGCCTTCGCCCTCAAGCTGCTCATGCGCAACAAGGACCCCGACCTTGAGTCCGAGCCGCTCAAGAGCGCCATCGCCGCTGCACCGGCCTCCTACTCCAAGCAGCTGGCCCAGGTACTGCCGTCCACCTTCTCTGGCGACTACGGCCCCGTTCTCGGCGGAACCGAAATCGTGACGCTGCCGACGCCTGCGGCGAGTTCCGACACCCCCGTCCAGTCAAGGACGTCCACGACTCCGACCGCAGACACCGTTGGCACCACTCCGATTGGAACGCTTTCCGTCCCCGTGGCACCTGGAAAGTCGTCGCCCGAACCGAAGCCGCAGCCCAAGCCCTCGACGCCCGTCAAGCCTCCGGTCCCGCCGGTTTACAAGGGCCAGTTCTAACCTTTCACCAGTATTTGGAGCAAGCACGCAATGAACAAGTCAATCCTTTCAGTAGCAGCCCTGGCGGTCACCGCCTCTGCCACGGCGGTCCTTGCCGACGCCAAGGGCAATGGCGGCCTCTGGCTGACGAGCAACGTGAACATCTCGCCCTTTGGCGAGATCAGCTACGGCCACGACAGCAACCCGCACTCGGCCCGCGACTACACCAAGGAAGCCGTTCGCGAAAAGCGGCTCGAGGATCCCGAATACAAGGGCAAGATCGAGGAGTCCGATGAACTCGTCTACAAGGCGGGCTTAGACCTCATCATCCCCGGCAACGCCTGGAAGCTCGACGGCCGTGCGTTCTACCTGTGGGACAACTACACGTCCGACAACATCGATGACGAAGAGCACTGGGCTGAGACCCTTCGCCTCTCCGGCTCCACGGACGGCGGAACCAAGTGGTCTCTCTCCGAGATGATCCAGAAGGTCGAGTATGACGACGAGATTGAGATTACGCAATGCAATCGTCGCCAGACCGTCCTCAACGGCACTGTCGACGCCGCTGTCTCCGACAAGAGCTCCCTTCTTCTCGGGGCCTTCTATACGGACAACCACTACGACGACGATGACGATGTCGTGGACGAGGCCCTGGACGGCCGCCAGCTGCGGGTCGCCTATGACTACTCGTCCTACGGCGGGTCAGTCGGCTTCGCCAGCCGCCTCACCGACAAGACCGACTGGTTGATCCGCTCGACCTACACGCAGTTCGACAAGGAGAACTACGACAGTGACGCGCACGGCATCGACACCCAGATCGGTATCCGTTCCCGCACGAGCGAGAAGCTCTCCTTCTCCATCACGGCTGGTGCCGAGTACTACAAGGACTTTGAATACAACGTCTATGACGAGAACTTCGACGTCATTGAGCACACGGATGCCGAGGACGAGGTGGGCTTCACCTACAACGTCTCCGTCGAGTGGAAGATCACCGATCGCCTTTCCCTCACCGTCGCTGGCTATGCTGACTACCAGCCGGCCGAGGACGTGAACGACAACTCGCTCTACGCCAACACGATTGGCGCGACCTTCGCGTATCGTCCTGGCGAGAACTGGAGCTTCCGCTTCGGCGGCGCCTATCGCAGGGAGGACTACACCCGCGACATCGTCGAGCGGGAAGACGCCAAGGGCAACCCCTACTCCTCTGTCGGCGACGAAGTCGTCGATGGCAACAACAGGACCGACGACCAGGTCTCGGTCTTCGCCAACGCCTCCTATGCGTTCACGAAGTACAGCTCGATTTTCGCCGACTGGCACTACACCGATGTCAGCTCCTCGATTGACGGCTGGGACTACGACCGCCAGCGCTACGCCGTTGGTCTTGCCCTCAAGTACTAATAGCGGACGCCTCCGGCTCCAGATGAAATGCGATTCCCGATTCTTTCAAAAGTTGCCATCGCCGTTCATTTGGCGTTTCTGTTCGGCTACTCGGTTGTCGTCCATCCGGGGCCGGAGGACATAATGGCCTATCTCCCGCTTGTCTTCCTGGCGGCGGGACTTTTTGAGACCACGCTTCTTTTCCCCTCCGCCCGCACGGGCGAGGATGTTGACGACGCCCGCGGGCGTGTCTGTCATTCCATGCTCCGCGACCCCGTTTTCCAAATTGGGGCCGCGGTCTTTGTTTTCATTCTCTTCCAGACCTTGAACGGTCCGCGCGTGCTTTACTGGGATCGTCCCGCCCGGGCCTGGAAATATACGCAGGGCATCATCTGGAACTTCCCCGCCTGCCTGGATCAGCTTCTTTCCATCCAGGGCGCCATCGCGGCGATGACCGTGACGTCAGTGGCGGTTGCCGTGCGACACGGCATGGGCAAGAACGGCCGCAACCTCCTGGTCGAGTTCATGCTGGGCATCTCGACCGTCCTTGGCCTCTACGGGCTTTTCAACTACGCTTCCCCCGAAACCATAGATTCCGCAAAGCCGCTTGCAGGTTTCGCTACCGTTTCGGAAGCGGGGGCGTTCTTCTTCATGAATGCTTGCGCGGCGTTCGGGGCGTTTTTCACCGAGATGTCCGAAGAAGAACCGCAGAAGTATCTGGTCCGCTACCTCCTTCTGACGCTCCTGGTCAATATCGCCGCGACGCTCTACACGCTTTCTTCGCTCTTCATTGCGCTCCTTGCGATCGTCTTCGTCATTCTCGCCGTCTATACGGCTGTCTTTTTCGTCAAGGAATCCCCCGGCGAGTTGAGCCTCACCACGCTCGCCACCCTGATTATCCTTGCGTCGGCCGTGGGCTTCCTCCATTTCGTCGCCTATCCTCAAAATCACATCCATGCCTGCACCGAACGTATTTTTAAGGGACCGTGGGTCTCCGCGGAGGCGTCCGCGGAAAAGGACGTCATGGAAGCCACGGCGTGGCGGATCTTCGACGACAATGCATTCGGTGGCGTCGGAACATGGTGCTACGGCATTCCTGAGAGCGGAATGGCGAGATATGTCCGTGACGACGAGTGGAAGGCGCTTTCAGACCCCGAAGCCCCCCATTGGCGTTGCGGGAATGACTTTGCCCAGTTCATGGCCGAGTATGGCGTGTTGGGAACGGCCCTCATTGTCAGCCCCTTCATCTTCATCGGCGTCATGGCCCTTATGGGAATAGACAAGGCCTGGCGATATGGAACGAAGCGCAAGCCCGGTCGCAATGCGACCTCGGCGGCGGAGGGCGACAAGGTCGGCGTCTTCGACGTGCTGCCCCCGCGCACGCTATCCTTGTTCCTGCCGGTTCTGGCCGTCACCGCTGTTTCGTTCTTCACTTCTGTCTTCAGAAGTCTGCCGAATATTTTGACCTGGGTTGTTTTCCTCGCGATGGCCCAGTCGCAGATACCAAAGCCCCCCAGCAAACACTAGTCCGGGAATTGCCATGAAAAAGGATCGTCCGAAAAACCAGGGAGAGAATCCGCCAGCGGCTTCTGCCGGCGCACCATTTGACGGAGCTGGAAATCGTCCTTCAGGTGAGCCTTCTCCGGCTGGTTCTCCGGTTGCGCCCGGCCCAGCGCCGGCTGACGGGGCTGCTTCCTCCGAGGGCAAGCAAAAGCCTGCGGGATCCGATGGCAAGGGCCAGCGTCCGGCCTACTACTACTCCCGTAGCGCCATTCCCTACTACAGCCTTTCCTCCCATGGAGCGGGCCCCGCCTACTACTATGGCAGCAACGGCGGCGCAGGCGGCCCTGGCTACTACTATGGCAATCAGTCCGGCTATTACTACGGCAACGGCGACAATCCGCATGACCAGGAAGATTCGATCTTCGGTCGAATCTCCCTCTATCGCGCGATTCGCGTCACCTTGATGAAGTGGCCGACGCTGGTCGTTGCCGTCGTCCTCGGCCTTGCCGCAGGCTTCGCATACTACAAGGCTTCGCCTGTTACCTACAAGGCCACCTGCCTTATTGAAATCAGCATCAAGCCGCCGAAGGTGATGAGTACGCAGGATGTCATCATCAATGACCCGAACGCCCAGGGTACGACACAGGAAATCTTCAATACGCGTCTCGCGATGTTTCGGAGTTCGAAGGTCATCAAACTTGTTGCTGACAGAATCCGGACCGACTATTCGCAGTTGAAGACGCTTCCTGACGAAGACCTGTACGATCTGCTTCGCAGCAATGTCACCCTCACGCAGGAGAGACAGTCGCGCCTCGTGACGATTTCCGTTCGCTATACCGACGCAAAGATTGCCAAGGCGATCGCCGACGCCTACGCGCAGACGGCCGTGGCCTTCTCGCAGGACGAGAACAAAGAGGCCGTCGAGGCCGGCGTCGCTCGCCTCGTCTCGATGAAGGAGGCCGCCGAGCGCGCTGTCTCCGATGCGTCGCAGAAAATGCTCGAGTTCCGCCAGAAGAACCAGCTCGACCCTATGGTCAGCGAACGCGAGAGCCTCAACCAGGTCCGAGCCAAGCTTTCGATGGACCTCACGACGCTTGTCGCGGTTCGGAACGATGACAAGGCGATTCTTGATGTTCTCGACGAGACCCTCAAGGCGCAGGACCGCTCAAAGTTCGCGTCGCTTCCTGAACGCACCCCTCGCGCTGATGAAATCGCGCGTGTCCAGAAGGAACTCCAGGACGCCATCGCAGAGCGCGATGCCTTGCTTCTCACCTATACGGAGAAGAACCAGAAGGTCGAAATCGCCAACAGGGGCATCGATGTCCTCGAAAAGCAGTATTTCGACTCCGTGGAGCGGGCGAGAAACGTCGCGGCCGCCGCCTTCGAGATCAGCGAGGCGAAGGTCAAGGAAATGAATGCCCGTATCCAGGAGAACTTCTCGCACCAGCAGGAGCTGAGCGCGAAGATCGCCCGCATTGAGACGCAGCTTCGCCAGCTTGAGCTCACCTATGAGAATTCCTCCCTTTCGCTCAAGGACGTTTCCGCTAACTTGGAGAACGCCCGCATCTCCATCAACGACTCCCTCGCGACGGTTCGCATCATCGGCGATGGTGCGGATCTCCCGAAGGCTCCGTTCAGTCCAAAGGCCAGCATCGACTTTTCTGCCGGTGCGCTGGCGGGCTTCGTGATCGGCTTCTTCTTCATCCTGGCCCTTGATCGCGTTGAAGACCGCATCACCAGCTCTGAGGACATCCGCCGCCACATGAACACGACGGTGCTGAGCCTTGTCCCGCGTATCCCGCGCACGAAGCGCACGCAGCTGGCGTTGCTCTCCGCCACGAAGAAGTTCAGCCGCATCGCGGAAGCCTTTGCCGGTTTGCGCAGCCTGCTGGAGTCTCCGCGCTACTCGAATGTCTCGCGCGTGATTCTTGTCGTCTCCACGCAGCCTGAGGAAGGCAAAACGATTACGGCGTCGAACCTTGCGCTTTCCTTCGCCATGGCCGGCAAGAAGACGCTTCTGGTCGATTTCGACTTGCGTCGTCCGCGCGTGGCCCGCATCTACGATGTCGTGGATCAGATCTACGCCGACAACAACCTCATCGAGGTTCTCGCCAATCCCGAGGACAACGGCTACGACGGCGTGGCGATCTCCTCCAACTTCGACAACCTCGACTTGGTCGTCTCGTCGGTGTCAAGCAACATCTCCCCGGCCAATGTGATTGGTTCCGAAAAGCTTCGCACGTTCTTCGACTGGGCCCGTGTCAACTACGAGCATGTCGTCATCGACTCGCCGCCTTTCGGCCTCGTCTCCGATGCGATCCAGCTGGGTTCGTTCTCCGACTCCGTCATGATCGTCTGCCGTCCCAACAAGAGCCGCTTCGGTCTCGTCCGCAACGCCATCGCGGCCCTGAAGGAAAGTGGATCCAATGTGATTGGCGTCGTCGTCAACGAGGTCAACTTCAACCAGGCTAACGCCTTCACTTCCGGCACCTACAACTCCTACTCCAACTACTCCAAGTACGGCAAGTACGGCGGCCGCTACGGCTACGGCTACGGCTCCTACTACAAGCGCGCGGCGAAGGACGACATCACGGCCGTCAACACCTCCCGCGACCGCAACGAGAGCGAAGCCAACGACTCCCCTGACAGCCGGCCCGACGAGGCGCGCAAGCCCAAGGCGGATGAGTTGGAAGTGGACGATGAGGAGTAGCGGCGCCTCTAGCTGGCGCGGACCCCGCCGACCGGTGGATAATCCAAAAGGAACGAAAAATGTCTGATCCGAATCCGAACCTCAAGATGGAGGCCATTGTCTCGCTTTGCAAACGCCGCGGGATTATTTTCCAGAGTTCCGAGATCTACGGCGGAATCAACGGCTTCTGGGACTACGGTCCCCTCGGTTGCGAGCTGAAGAAGAATGTCAAGGACTCCTGGTGGCGCCGCACCGTCCGGCTCCGCGAGGATGTCGAGGGCCTTGACGCGACGATTATCATGCACCCCGACATCTGGCGCGCCTCCGGCCATGCCGCCGGTTTCGCCGACCCGATGGTCGACTGCAAGGAGTGCCGCAAGCGCTTCCGCGCCGACCAGCTCTGCGAGGAGCAGGGAAAGGCGCTCGTCAAGACGGCGACGGGTTTCGCCCTTCCGGAAGGCGTCAAATGCACGGCCTGCGGATCGACCGCCCTTACCGAGCCCCGCGCCTTCAACCTGATGTTCAAGACATATGTGGGCCCCGTTGAGGACGAGAACTCCGTCGCCTACCTTCGCCCTGAGACGGCGCAGGCCATCTTCGCCGAGTTCAACAACGTCCTTTCGACTTCCCGCCAGGCCGTCCCCTTCGGCATCGCGCAGATGGGAAAGTCCTTCCGCAACGAGATCAACCCCCGCAACTTCACTTTCCGCTCGCGCGAGTTCGAGCAGATGGAGCTTGAGTATTTCATCAAGCCCGATGAGGCCGTCGAACTGATTTGCGGCCATGTCGCCCAGCTCACCCCGGAGACCGATCTTTCCGAGCCGCAGCCCGACTGGGGCTGGGAAATCTGGCACCGCTACTGGGTCGAGCAGCGCCGCGCGTGGCTCCATGAGGTCGGCCTCCCCGCCGAGTCGATTGTCGAGTATTGGCAGAAGCCCGACGAGCTGGCGCACTACGCCCGCGCCTGCGTTGACTTCGAGTACACGTTCCCCTTCGGCACGCAGGAACTCGAGGGCATTGCCGCCCGCTCCGACTTCGACCTCACGCAGCACCAGAACCACTCCGGCAAGTCGATGGAGGTCTTCGACGAGCAACTCAAGAACGCCGTCGCCGCGCTGGACGACGCGGCCAGGGATGCCTTCCGGGCCAAAGTCGTTGCCGACTGGACCGCGCGCGGCAAGGATGCCGGGAAGGCCTCGGCTTTCGTGGACCGGCTTTTCGAGGGCAAGTACATTCCGCATGTCATCGAGCCTTCCGCCGGCGCCGACCGCATGACGCTCGCCTTGATCTGCAACGCCTACGCCGAGGAGGAGGTTCCGAACGACAAGGGCAAGAAGGACGTCCGCACCGTCCTGCGCTTCTCGCCGAAGGTCGCCCCCGTCAAGGTCGCCGTCTTCCCGCTCGTCAAGAACAAGCCGGAACTCTACGCCAAGGCGCGTGAGATCTTTGCCGCCCTTCGCGGCCGTTGGAATTGCTTCTGGGACGAGAGCGGGGCAATCGGCCGTCGCTACAGGCGCCAGGACGAGGCCGGCACGCCGTTCTGCGTGACCGTTGACTTCGACACGCTCGAAAACGGCACGGTGACCGTCCGCGACCGCGACACGATGCAGCAGGAGCGCCTCTCGATCGAGGCCCTTGTCGCCAAGCTCGCCGCCGCGATTGACGGCTAGTCAGTTGAAGGGCGGCACCTTGTGCCGCCACCTTGAAGCGCCGCATGCGGCGCTTCAATTCGTCTGCGGCGCTACCCGACAAGCCCGGTCTTTTCATCGAGGCCGAGGGCGATGTTCATATTCTGGATGGCCGCGCCGGACGCACCTTTGCCGAGATTGTCGAACCGAGCGACGAGTAGCAGCCGTTCGTCGTTTCCGAAGAGGGAAATCTCCATGTCGTCGCGCCCTGCGAAGACATTCGCGGAGAGGTAGCCGGCCTCGTCAGGGGCTTCCTCGAAGTGGACGAGCGAGCCTTTAGGATAGGCGGCGCGGAGAACCTCCGCGACATCGCCGCGCGTGCCTTTCAGGTCCCGCGCGAAAACGGGAATCGTCACCTCCATGCCGCTGTGGAAGTCGGCGACGATGGGCGAGAAGGCCGGGGCAATCGAAAGCCCCGCCATCCGCGCCATTTCTGGAAGATGCTTGTGCGTCTGGCCGAGTCCGTATTGGCGCGGGGCGTCGAGAAGGGGGGAGCGCTCTTCCGCCGCCTCGTATTCGGCGATCATTTTCTTCCCGCCGCCGGAGTAGCCCGTGAGGGAGAAGCAGCAGAGCGCTGTGTCGGGACGGATGAGTCTCGCCTTGACGAGCGGCGCGACAGGGAGGATGAAGCCGCTGGCATGGCAGCCGGGGTTGGCAATTCGCTTTGACGCGGCAATCCTTTCGCGCTGGCCGTCAAGCTCCGCCATGCCATACGTCCAGGCATCGTTGACGCGGTGCGCGGTCGATGTGTCGATGACCACGGTCGAGGGGTTCGAGACGAGCCCGACGGCCTCGATGGCCGCGGCGTCGGGAAGGCAGAGGAAGGCCACGTCGGCCGCGTTCAGCGCCTCGCGCCGCGCCTCGACGTCCTTGCGCCGCGCCTCGTCGAGGACGATTGTTTCCACATCCGTGCGCGCCGCCAGACGCTCGCGAATCCGAAGGCCGGTTGTGCCGGCGCTGCCGTCTATGAAGACTTTTTTCATGGCTTCTCCTAAACTCCAAAATTAAAACTACGGGCACTCCATCTCGTAGAGTGTCGGGTCTTTCACGAAGGGATGGCGCGCCTTTCCGGCGGATCCACCGGGCGTGGCGTTGGCCGCGAAGGGGTTGCCGGAGGACATGGCCTCTTCGAGCTGGCTTTGCGCCGATTCCGAATTGTCGCCGGAGGCGATGCGGTCGAGCGCGTCACGGACGCCCTTTTCGAACTTCACACCGGCCTTGTCCGAGAACTCCTTCATCAGCTGCGCCGCGCCGGAAGGGTCGTTGTCGTCCATCCGGTCGATCTTGGACCCCAGTTCCTCCACGGCGCCGGCGATCCTGTCGTCACCGGCGTCGAAGTCGGGAGCCGAGGAGGTGTCGTCGTCGCAGCCGTCGTTGGCGAGCCCCCAGGGATCGCTGTCGGCGGCTCCGCCGGAACGCGCCTGGAAGAGGGAGATCTGCCGGGAGAGGGGCTTGCCGCATTTGGGGCAGGGCGGAACAGTCTCCGTATCGACGCGGCGTGAGAAGAAGGAGAAGAGCGTTCGGCAATTTTTGCAGGCGAATTCGTAGATGGGCATGGTCGGCCTCTTCGCTAGTCTACGGGTTCCCGCTTCGCGGCGTAGATGTCGAGGGTGGTATGCTCCTGCCCGAAGTCGGGGATCGACTCGACCTTGGAGAAGCGCCGTTCGAGCTCGGCGAGAAGGGCGGCGCGTCCGGCATCGTCCTTGCGCAGTTCGGGCGCGGACATGGCGAAGGCGTAGCCGCTCGCGGCGGCGACAGGGGCGTCCGTCGTGGCCAGGCAGTTGAGAAGGAGTTTCCTGTTCAGCACGTTGAACTTTTCCGCCTCGTCGTCGGGAAGCGTCGCGAAGTAGCCGAAGGGACCCATCTCAAAGCCGTGCGGAACCTTGCGTCCGGCTTCGACGGCTAGGTAGGTGTCCTGCGTCAGGAGTTCCGCGCCAGGGGGGACGAGGGCGGCGATCTTGCGCCCCGTTTCGCGCAGGAGCAGGAGGTCGGGTCGTTGCTTCGTTTCGACCCAGAAGCGGTCCTTGCGCAGCACCAGCCAGGATTCATTGACGGGGGAGGTGAAGGCGAAGAGGGTCGCGCCAGCGAGAAGGGTGGCTAGCAACCACGCCTGCGCGCGACCGTCAAAGTCGCAGCGTTGCCAGAAAAGGGCCGAAATGGCGGCGACGGCGAGTGGCATGACGGGAACCTGGTAGTCGTCATAGGGGAAGGGGGAGAGCAGGTGGACGACAAAGACCGGGGCGAAGGCGGCAAGCCAGAGGAGGGGATCGCATGTCCCGATGGGGGCGCGGTCGCGCCGTGCCGCCGCGAGGGGCAGGGTGGCGAGCGCGAGCAGGGCGAGGGGCATGTAGTTGCGGCAGAGACGCGAGAGTGACCCGGCCATCAAGGCGAGCCCGCCGGAGGCGCGGCCGCCATGGAAGAAGTTCGCAAAGGCAAAGGCCTCGAAGTTGCCGATGACGAAGGGCAGGAAAATGGCGCAGAGGCCGGCCGCGCCGCCGATTCCGAAGAAGAGCCAGGCGGTTCCGCGCGTGCGGTGGCAGACCAGCAGGAAGAGCCCCGTGACGGGCAGCATCGCGCCGAGTGAGAGGCGCGTGCCGGCGGCCAGGGCCAGGAGAAAGCCGCCGAGGATCGAGAGGAGCCTGGCTGCGGGGCCGGCGCGGCGTGAGCCGGCGGCCAGCGACAGGAAGGCGCCGGCGGTGAAGAGCGCCGCCAGCGAGTAGGTCTTCGGAATGACCGTGAAGTAGGAGTGCCAGACATTGCAGGCAGTCAGCGCGAAGGTCGTCAGCGCGGCGGCCCATTTCCGCCCGGACGGAACGGCCGTCGCCGCGAGGAGGGAGGCGAGAAGGGCGGCGGCGAGGCCGAGGATGGCGGTCAGAATCCGGCCGCCCAGGACGCCCGCGCCACTCCAGAGCCCGGCAAGCGCCCCGTAGAGAAGCGGCATCGCCGGCGCCTGGGTGAAGAAGAAGTCGCGGTAGGGCAGGGCTCCGCCCGCGACCGATTTCGCGGCGTAGAGATACCAGCCTTCGTCGAGGTTCAAGGGGCCCAAAAGAATGTTTGCCGCGGCAAGTGCCAGCGAAAGGGCGAGGGCTGCTGCGAAGAGGCGTCGGGATGCCATGGTCACTGCCTCACGAAGCGGAAGACCAGCCAGAAGGCGCAGATGAAAACGAGCCACTTGACCACGGCCGCCTTGCGGTCGCGGGGCGTCTCGCGATTCGACTCGGCCTCTATGTCGGAGTGGGTCATGCCGAGGTTCATGTAGTGCATCAGGCGCGAGTTGTCGAGACCAGTGAAGGAGCGGCGACGCCCCTTGCGCTCTGCGCCATCGCCTTGGACGTCAAGCGTCCAGTTCGTCTTGTGTCCGTCGTATTTCCAGAAGGAGCGGCGGACGTGGTCGATGTTTTCGGGCCTGTTGTTGAACTCCGACATGGCAAGCCGCTGAACTACGGAATGATCAGAATGTCGCCCGGGCGGACGCGCTCGTTGATGACTTTCTCGGGATTGGCGTCGCGGATGCGGGGCCAGAGCTTGCTGTCGCCGTAGACGTAGCCGGCGATCTGGGAGAGATTGTCGCCCTTCCGAACCTCGTAGGTCTGGAGAATCTTACTGTTGCCGTCTGCGTCGGTCACCGTGACCGAGTCGATTCGTCCGCCCGTTGGCGCGCCGCTGCCGCTTCCTGGGGCTGTCTGGATCTTCTTGATCCAGATTAGCTGCTGGTCGATTTTGTTGTTGAGGCGCACGATTTCCGCGCGGAGCGTAGCGTTGGAGGATGTGAGCGTTTCGTTTTGCGAGCGGAGCTTCGAGGCGCGGGCGTCAAGCTCGGCGTAGCTGCGCATCAGCTGGACGCCTTGGTCGGGCTCGCTCTCGGCGACGGCCCTGACATATTTCGCGGAGAGGAGCTGCTCGACCTTCTCGATGCGGTTCGAGACGATTGTGAAGTCGTGGACGCCCTTCTTCTCCGCCGTCTCGATGTACTTGCGGTAGTGGAAGATCGCCCCGAGGTAGTCCTTCTTGTGCTCGTGCAGGAGGATTGCCAACTGCAGGTTGGCGAGCGAGGCGCCCTTGTAGTTGTCGATCGTCTGGCGGTAGAGGCGAATCGCCTCGTCGTAGTTGCCAACGCGCTCCGCCTCGATGGCTGCCAGCATCTCCTTGGAGTCGGCGGCGTTGTCGGCCTTGGGGCCTTCAAGCCCGTCGCATCCCACCAGGAAGAGCGGAAGCGCGATGGCGAGGGGGAGGAATCCGGGGAAGTGATGTCTCATGGCTGTTCGCATTGTTTTGGTCGGGTTGGTTCAAGGGACGCCGCGCGGGAGTGCGGCTAGTCGGAGCCAAGGGCGGCGGGGGGATCCCCGCCGTCCCGGCCGGCAAGGGCGCGGTTGAGTTCGCGCTTCGCGAAGAGCAGCGCGACGAGCACGAGAATCGCCGCGCCGATCATCATCAGGTTGGATTTCAGACCGCCCATATCGTGAAGGTCCCTAGAGGGCGTAGAAGCCGGAAGCGGTATCCCGCCCGCGTGTCATCCACTTGCCGTTGGTGAAGTCGGGATAGGCGACGGGCATCGAGCCGAGGGCGATTGACTGCTCGGAGAGCGTCGTCGTGGCCATCCAGGCCGCCACGTCGTAGACGTCGATCGGCGTCGGCTTCTGCTCGCGGATCGCATTCGCGAAGGCGCGCAGGACGAGCGCGTCCATGCCGCCATGGCCGCCGAAGACGCCGTCCTTGAGGTACTGCTTCCAGATCGGGTGCTCGTATTTCTTGTAGAACTTGTCGACGGGGTCCCAGTAGTGGACGAGATAGGGGTTGCCGGCGATGTCGAGCGGCCAGTCCTTCTTGCTGACGCCCTCGATGTAAATGCCCTTGCAGTCCTCGCTCCAGATGCCGAGCGTGCCCTGGATGCGGGCGTGGCGCGAATAGGGGCGCGGGAGGGAGACCGAGTGCGTGAGGGTGATGTTCTCGCCGCGCGCGCACTTGATGACCGTCGTGACGACGTCGCCGTTGCGGAACTTGACGTCGCCCCACTTCGTGCCGTGGCCGTATTTCTCGACGGCCTTGAGGTTGAAGCCGCACTGCTTGGTGGCCGACGAGGTCAGCGAGAGGAAGCGGTTGCCGCGGTTGATGTCGAAGGTCTTGGCGATGGGGCCGAGCTGGT
>JAEEGL013940203.1_pt1 | contig 19886 bp, 11 predicted proteins | sample 9134231 | NCBI WGS metagenome assembly JAEEGL01 (sample SAMN16246548, study PRJNA631951) | gut metagenome | biome: gut microbiome; feature: rumen; material: fiber-attached | host: Bos | place: Iran: Karaj | collected 2018-10 | reverse complement strand
AGACGGTATAAACCAATTCCTCCATAAAAATACATGAAAAATAAGGCGGTACTTAAGAAATAATATCTAAAAATGTAGAGTAGGCAGCACAACCTCTCAGAAAGCTTTATTATCGGAGTTGCTGCGGTCCATCATCCGAAAAGAAAATTCTCTTCAACGACATCATTCTGCCGGTATTTTTACCTTGAATTTTGGTATATACGTTTGTTTTTTAGAAAAAAAAATGTAATAGTCACCTAATATTTTGCATTTAATAAAGATATACCCCCGCTTTTGCGGTTAACATTAAACCGCGTATTTAGATAAAAATAACAACCCATGTTTTCCTGATACAAACAACAGTCATAGTCTTTTCTGTACAGACTCTGAATAATTCAATAATGAGAACATGAGTAAGAAGAAACACTGATTTCATCCGGTAGTAAATTTGGGGTGCTGATGAAAAAAACACTGAACCGTCCGCTGTTATCTGCAGCCGCAGGAGGCGGAAGCCGTATATTTAGTTCTCATATAGCCTCCGCAGGCTACGATCATTTAACATCTCTTGCCAGTATTCGAGAGTTCCAGTTTTTAGCGCCTAATGCTATTGATGAAATCTATTCCAAAGGAAAGCTTCCTGCTGTTATATTCTTTGATCTTGCCGGCATGAAGGCCTTTAATCTGCGTTATGGCTTTGATGAGGGCGATAATCTTTTAGTCTGCTTTGCAAATATTCTGATATCTAAATTCGGAAAGGCAAACTGCTGTCGTTTCGGCAGTGATCAGTTTGCGGTTATCAGTGCAACTGAAAACATTGAAGAGGAATTACAGAATATCTTCAGTGCTCTGACTCAGACCAACTCAGGAAAAACTCTTAACGCCAGAGCCGGTATCTATGCAGTGTCCCATGTGGATGAAAATATCATTTATGCCATAGATAAAGCCAAAATGGCAGCTGATATCAACAAGTCCTCCATTGAATCCCGCTATACCTGGTTCAATGAAAAGATGAGCTCTGACTATCTTTTAAAGGAGTATATTGTCTCTCATCTTGATCTTGCTATCGAACGTGGCTGGATTCGTGTTTATCTTCAGCCGGTTATAAGAACCCTCACTAAAAGAATCTGCAGCTTTGAAGCTCTTGCCCGCTGGGATGACCCTACCTATGGCTTTCTGCAGCCAGGACAGTTTATATCAGTTTTGGAGAACAACGGACTTTCTTTCAAGCTTGATATGGCTGTGGCCAGACGGTCTGCCCAGATCATGCGATCTATGCTGGATGAAGGGAAAAACGTGGTTCCTATTTCTCTGAATTTTTCAAGATATGATTTCAATTTAGGTGATCCTGTAAGCAGTCTTGAGAGTCTTCTTAAAGAGTTTGATCTTCCATCAGATCTGTTTGTTGTGGAAATCACTGAATCTGCTGTTATCAAGGACTATGCGCTGATGCGCAGTATGATAGAGCGATTCCATGAAATCGGCATTGATGTCTGGATGGATGACTATGGTTCAGGCTATTCCTCTCTTAATGTTTTAAAGGATTTTAATTTCAATGAAATTAAAATTGATATGGAGTTTCTGACCAGCCTGAACAAACGCTCTCAGATTATTATCACCCAGACCATTCAGATGGCAAAGAAACTTGGTATTCATACGCTGGCAGAGGGCATTGAAACAGAGGAACAGATTGAGTTTTTAAGCAAAATCGGCTGCGAAAAACTCCAGGGCTATTATTTTGGAGCCCCTATGAGCTTTTCTGATATTTATCCTTATATTGAAAAGAAAGGCTTGCTTTGTGAAAGCCGAGAGGCTTCTTCCTTCTTTGATCAGGCAGGTCTGGTCGAGATCTCTGATGATATGCCTACAGCTCTGTTTCTGTACGGCAAGGACAAGAAATTTGTACTTCTGCGTGAGAATGATTCCTACAGGGACATCATCACCTCTGATAAGATTTCCGATGCTGACGCCATCAGAATCAATATGAATACCTCTGATTCTGTTTTAAGCCGAAAATTCAGAAATCTTGCTAAAAGAGCCATCGTCAACGGCGGCGTGGAAAAGATGGTATTTGTGGATAGGGGCAACTATTATCTTTTCTCCTTTGAACAGGTGGTCAAAAACCGTAATTACTCACTGTTATTGGCTCATATTGATGCTGTTAACTATGATTTCGGCATCAAACAGAATGAGCTTTTGGATAATACTCTACGCAATATCATTTCCGTATTTGACAGTATTTATCTGGTTGATATGAATACTGACTCAAGAACTGTTATCTTCAGTGATATTCCATCAGAGAAGAGCGGTGATGTGCTGTATGGACTTAAGAAGTTCTACGCTAACTATCCTGTTCGTCATATCTACCCGGATGATCTTGAACGTTGCCGTCAGTTTATGACCAAGGATTTTCTGATTGAGAATATCAATAAATATAATCGCGGTTTCTATGAAGATTCCTTCAGAATTAAAAAGGCTGACGGTAACTATGAATGGAAGGATTTCATCATTATCACCATGCCTGAGACTGATAATAAGGTGATGTTCGTCTGTATCAAGGCCTCTTCCATGGATTATCAGTCTGATATTGTCTCAACGGTGAACCGTTATTTCGGTTTTGATGAAAACAGTTCCTCAACCTCTTCCCTTGCCAAGGATGCTCTTTTATGGCGAACCATGATGGAACAGAGCCATGTGAAGTTTTTCTGGAAAGACTCTCAGCGACGTTTTGTCGGAGCAAGTAAATCATTCCTTGACTACTACAACTTAAAATCCTTTGACGAAATCAAAGGAAAAACTGATGAAGAGGTAGGCTGGCATACTAACAATGCTCCTTACCGTCAGGATGAACTTAATGTCCTCAAAAAAGGTCAGATTATCAGAAACTCAGATGGAGAATGTGTTGTTGATGGTGTTCTAAGACCAATTTCTGCCACAAAGTTCCCAATTTATAAAAAGGGCAAAATTGTGGGACTTATGGGATATTTTATAGATCTTGGTGAGAAAGAGTCTAGTGACACCGATTCTAAGGATTCAAGATTCGTCGATCCTGTAACCGGCTTTATGAATTCAAGAGGCATCCTTCTGGCTCTGTTTGGAATGGAGAATGAGCTGCGTGATCATAACCGTGACTATACGGTGATTCTATGTGATGTTGGCGCTGTTACTATGCTAAGACGAGAATTTGGTCTGGCTTTTTCTGAGAAGGTCTTAAAGAGAATTGCAGAAAAAATAAAATCTGTTTTCACTCCAATGACCTCCCTAGGCAGACTTCAGTCTGGCAGATTTATAATCTGTTATCGTGACAGTTATGAGAGACTCTCTAAGATTCTGCAAAAGCTAAAGGATGAAATTAGCAAAATAAGAGAGGTTGATTCCCATAAATGCTCACTTTCCGCAGAACTCGGTATCGCTAAAGGTTCTGAAGCCACAAACTCTCAGAAGGTTTTAGAACTTGCATCAAAACGCATGAGATCTTGTCAGGGTAGAGCCTCTTCAAGGAGTATTTCCAGCTGCGATCTTCATTCTGATTTGCCCTTGCCTTATGCTCTGGTTCATCCTGTTGTAGAAGAGGATAGGGTTGTTGATCTGCAGTATATGTATGTTAACAGCAAGTACTGTGAAATCTCCGGAAAAACAGTAGATGAGCTGATTGGTCACACTTATCGAGAAAATTTCCCAAACGCGGATGTTCAGTGGATTCAGTTCACCAGGAGAGCAAGTCAAGGGGAGATCGCTTCCGGCAGAGTATTCTCCGATACTATTCATCACTGGCTGCAGTTTTACTGTTCACCTGCCTCAAAACCAGGCTGCTGCGCAGTAATGTTTACTATTGTGGATGAGGACAAGAAAAACTATGACAGACTCACTCGCGGTAAGGCCACTGATGACTGCATTATCAGGATAGCAAGAACCTTAAACAGCGAACCTAACATCAGTGTTGCCATAACTAAGTCCTTTGAATATCTTGGAAGAGTTATTCATCCAGACAGACTGTTTCTTTTCGATATTGACGGCTGGCAGGTATCAAGAACTCTGGAATGGTGTAGAAAAGGTATTGAGTCAAATTCAGTTTATCGTAGAAAATTTGATTATCGTGTTATCAGCTATTGGGAGAAGATCCTCTTTAATGAATCCAGTATCGTTGTACATGACACTGAGGTGGTTGCTGAATTCAGTCCTAAACTCTATGAGTTCCTGAAGAAGCTCAAGATAGGCAATTTCATTGCTACTCCTCTATATAATGACGGTAAGCTTATGGGCTATCTTGTGGCTGAGAACTATCGTGCCGACGAGCTTGTGGATACCAGGCGTCTTTTAGAAACGGTTTCCTACTTTATTGCCGATCGCAAAGCTTTAAGCGAGTCTCTTGAAAAACTGCAGCGCTTAAGTTCCCATGATTCTCTGACCGGTGCCGGCAGCCGTAATGCTCTGTTTGAAAGAATCTCTGAGCTTAAAAAGGTTTCCTCCATGCTCGGTATTGTTTTTGCTGATCTTAACGGACTTAAGAGCATCAATGACAATCAGGGCCATGCTGCAGGAGATGAGGCTATTCGCGGTGCTGCTAATCTGCTCTTCAGATTCTGTGGAGAGAATAATGTCTACAGAAATGGAGGAGATGAGTTCATAGCCATTATTCCGAATACCTCTCTTGGTTCCTTTGAAAAGGTTAGAGATAATCTTGTGGCAGCTGTCGGAATTGATAATGGTTCTTCTCTGGCTATAGGTTTTGAATGGTGTGATGATTCAAGAAAAATTGAAGAAGCCATGAAAAGTGCTGATAAGAAAATGTATGCAGCCAAGGCTGATTACTATAGTAATCATGACAGAAGACACAGAGAATAAGATTTTAACTCTGCTTTTCTCAAAACATTTGTGGTGAAGAAATTCCTGATGTTGAATTTATGGTCAGTTTTTTTCTATATATAACTATCAGGAATAGAGAACTTCTACAAAGAGCTCGTCTGTAGTTAATACCTGCCGGAAGATACAAGCATCACAAGACTTGTTGTTGAATCTGACCATGCGATTTTGCGGCATTGAGTATATGCCATAAAGATAGCATTACCTCTTCCAAAGAATCTTTCAATAGAGGAATTCTACTTTATTTATAGAGATCCTTTTTTTCAAAATTAAAGGTATTTTGGTAGCCAAGAGCACTTTTTCTTGAAGGAGAGAGCGTTTTAAATCCTTCATATTTCCAGTTGTTAAAATCAGCCTGAGGCATGTTCTTGTCCAACTCCATATCATAGGTGTAGTAATAAAAGTATCTGTTATCTCCATAGTCAATAAAACGTTTTTGATCCAGCTGTTCATAAATATGGGGCGCTTTCGCATTTTCCAGAGATAAATACTGAACAAAATCTATAGATTTATTCGGAACATAATTCTTTAATATGAGGATTTCTACTGTTTTGTTGTAATTTGAATCGTTTTCTACATGTACTACAGGAATTTGGATTGAAACTTCTTTATATGGTGCTTTCTCAATCTCATCCAGATTACATTTTGAAGAGCCTGCTTTATAGGCTGAGAAGTTATGATATCCGCATTTGTCTAGATAGTAATTGAAAAACTCGTTCACAATCTGTCTTTCAAACTTATAACTATAATTTTTTGCTGGTTCCACAATTACAGCAGAGAGTCTCCGGTACAATTCTTTGTCATAAGCTTCAAACTCTTTAATTTCCTCAGCAGTAGGATCGGTTTTCACCTTGTCGAGGGACTGATTAGAACATCCACTTAAAGCGAGTATAAAACTGGCAATGCTAAGAAACAGTAATTGTGTCTTCATACTGAAACGCCTATCTAAATGATATTTAAGGTTTTATTTAATTTGCTCAAATCAAAAAAAATTCGACACACATCAAATCTACTGTTAAGTCTGCTGTGTGTCGTAAGATTAAAGCTCTTTTCTAAAAAAAAGATAAGCTTTTAAGCATTGTCTGATACGTGGGTCAGTCCCTGTGCTGCAGCAAGAATGTTTTTTATGGTCTTTTCTAAAGAGAGTTCATCATAGCTGAGCTTATCTTCAAGCTTCTCGTTGTCTTCAGTGATTTCCTGATATGCTGGAGTTACAAGCTCCTTGTATTCCTTTATTACCTTGGTAACCGCAGCTGAGTCTGAGAAATCCACTGTACTGAAAAGAGTAGTGATCCTGTTTATCAGATCAAGATTTGATGCTACCACCTTATCTCCGGTTACAGTTGCCAGATCATCAATCACAGCTGTATCAGTAACTTTATAGCCGTAGTATTTATCCTGGGTTTTCTCAAAGATACGCTTGATGATGTTGTCATGAAGCTCCTGTGCTTGGTCAATAAAGCCGTTCAAGGCCTTGTTAATCAGCTCGCCCTGTTCTGCGTTCAGGTTCTTCTTTGAGTATTTGTCCACGATGTTGCGGGCAATCTCAAAATGAGCGTAATTCATATAATCAAGAAGCTTAGACTCGGTGATGTGGGCAGAAATTTCTCCTTCTGCGCCCTTAAGCATACCTACAGCTTTTTGAAGTTCTTCTAAGGAAAATACAGTTCCGTCAATAGAGAAGGTTTTTTCAGACTCTTCATTGGCTTTCTTGCCAAACAGGTTTTCAACAGCTTCTAAAACTTCAGTCATATTCTGCCTCTCTGCTTTTTGCTGATCGATTCCTTTTCTGATGACACTTTCTAAGTCGCCCATTATAGTACTCATAACTTTTTGTATTTTTTCTTTCTGAGGGTCAACTTTCTGTTTCTTTTGGTTGTGGTTATTGTGATTAAGTGTCTCCAGACTCTTAGAACCGTAGGTAACTTTAATCATAAAAATCTCCTCTGATATATCCATATAGATGAGATATACCGTTTATTGTTTGTTATATATAAAGTATGGAATATAAAGAGATTTTTTTAAAGCACGAATTTGGTATTCGTGCTTTAGATCTGATAATTTTTGTGAAAAAGATAACTTTTTTTATATTGCAGCCGTCACTGCAATCCTTCAAGAATTTTGTTCTTAGTTAATACTTTTGTCCAAATTAAGTATTAAGTAAAAGGTGATTATTTCTTCTTAGCCTTTGAGAGCTTCAGAATTGCATCGCCGAACTCCTTCATATCAACATCCTCGAACAGAGATTTGACTGTATGAAGCTGGCTCTTCACATCCTCAGACAGTTCAGGGAACTGAGGATCAATAGATGCCAGAGTATCACGCACCAGCATTGCTATCAGTAACCTTGTAAACCACTTGTTATCTGCTGGAAGTACATACCATGGAGCATACTTGGTGGATGAGCGGTACAGCATCTCACTGTATAGATCCTGGTATCGATCCCAGTACTGACGTTCTCTTATATCACCAAGATCAAACTTGTAATGCTTATCTGGATTTATAAGTCTTTCTGCCAGTCGTTTTCTCTGTTCATCCTTTGAGACATGAAGAAAAATCTTTATCATATGAAAGCCGTTCTGATATAGATATTTCTCCCAGTTACATATCTGCTCATATCTGTCCTTCCAGATATCAGAGTCGTTTTTTATCTCGTCAGGCAGAGGTCCATTTTTAATCAGATCATGTAATCGTACTGTTACCACATCCTCATAGTGAGAGCGATTGAAGATTCCTATCACTCCGCGAGGTGGCAGCGCTCTGTTGATTCTCCACAGATAATCATGATCAAGTTCTTCTTCCGAAGGTGCCTTGAAGGATACAATGGAAAGACCAGCCGGATTTACCTCTGAGAATACTCTTTTTACTGCACTATCCTTTCCTGCGGCATCCATTCCCTGAAAAAGAATTATCAGACCATGTTTATTCTCAGCCCAGAGCTTCTCCTGCAGTGTACAGATTTCCTGAGTTATATGAGGAAACAATGATGATTCAACCTCATCCCTTTTAACTTTTGGATCTGCTTTAGTACTGATTTCTGCCAGAGAAATTTTGTCCTTTACAAGATATGATTCAAGTGAGATTTTCATAAGCACCTCTTCTCTTAATCTATCTTTATTATAGGAAATGGTTTGAGACTAAAAAAAATAAAAGCTAGTAAACACGATGTATAAGAACTTTAAGAGAGGAGATTGGTTTTAAAGCACGAATTGTGTATTCGTGCTTTAGAGATGATTATTTTTGAGAAAAGGCGTGATTGTAGGCTAAATAGGTCAGCATTGAAAGGCTGGCGTTGTAATAGTCATCCTTGTCAGTGAAGACTGGCTCAGAAACTGTTTCTCCCATAACCAGCTTTCTTACATTCAGAAGACCTGAACTCATATTGTAATTAGCCTTTTCACCTGAGATAACATCCACGTAGGCAGGAGTACTGTCAGCACTGAAGGAGGAAAACCATTTCTTCCACTCTGCAAGCTCTGGCGCATTCTCATCCTCCCAGTACAGATAGAGAGGAACTCTGATGGCATCATAGCTTGATCTTGCAGGCCATTTGTCAGAAACGTAAACTTTGCCGTTCAGATCCAGAGTGATCCAGTCAGGTGTAATCGGAACCTTTCTATCTTCAACTGCGGTTAGAAGCTTCTTGCCCTCATCAGACAGCTGTTTCCATTTTTTCTGATAAGTGTGCTTATTTACACCATTTAAAGCAGGGTAGATATAGTAGGATGGGTTGATAGTTACTTTGCTGTTTTCAAGAAAACTTACAAGACCTGGCAGCAGTACCGGCCTTTTAGCAAAGGTTACAATCAGAGTATTCTGAATTACAGAAAGCAGCTTTTCACCTTTCTTTCTGTACTCAGGATTATTCCATTTCTTACCCGCCTCAATCAGCACCCAGGCAATCATCAGATCACCATCGGTGGCGTTATTTTTATCGGTTACAGGATCATTCTCATGTCTTTTGTAAGCCCAGATGTAAAGACCTTTTTCCTGATTATATAGATTTTTATCTGTCCAGTTTAAAATCTTAGAGAAGCTTTCCTGGTCATCATAATAAAGAGAAAAAAGCAGCCCATAGCTCTGACCTTCAGTATGGGAAATTCTGTTGTTTCCTGTATCTATAATAGAGCCATCAGACGAAAGATATCTCTGTTTGTAATCATCCCAGGTAGAAGCAAACGCAGTGGATGACAATGATACAAGCACAAGTGCTGCTGTAATGGAATTTTTTAAAAGGTCTTTAATCTTCATAGACGGGCCTATTTTCGGTTATGCTCGCTTAAACTCGAATACAGCATCGCAAGGGGAGATGACTTCCCTGATTTTACAGATTAACTCAGAAGGAGCTCCTGTCTGGCGGAACCAGCAGTTATATACTCCGCACAGAATCACACTGAAATACTGTAGCCACTTATCCTTGAAATCCCTGTCATCAATTGCAGGAAGATCATGATGCTTAATAATAACACGATTATTTGCATCCTCGATCTGACAGACTCCAAATCCAAGCTTTGCGAAAATCTCGTTAATCTCAAGCTGCAGTGATGAGAGTGTATCTGCTGCCTTTACTGCGTGCTTTTGGGCCAGGTTTACGCCAACCTCAAAGAGAAAGTCGTTAACCTCAGTATTACACGCATTCATATTCATCATTCTGATGATCTGCACCAGAATTTCCACGTAGCCGTTGACATCCTGTTTATAAGAGGTAGAAAAATAGCTTTTCATTCTTACATACCTCCTAGTACAGACTTGATGTACAGCATTTCTGTCATCTCCTTGTACTCGCCGAAGGTACTGTATCCGATTCTTCCACCAATCAGCAAATCATCAAGAAGGTAGTAGTCAAGGGCAATCTTAGCCGAGCCGCCAATACCGCTTTCATCCTTGGACTGATGCTTAGCAGACTTGATATAGCCATATCCTGCGAGGAATTCAGCTGCGCCCTGATAAGCTGAATTTGTTGGGAAGTAGTCTTCCTCATTCAGGTGATAGGTTTGATAGCCTAATGATACATTAGCATTCAGCTCCATATTCTCTGTTCTCTTTTTGTAGTTGACCGGAATTGAAGCCACAAAATATTTCTGAGGACTGAAGTAACCTCCATGACCGAAGGTGAAGTTGTTCTCGTTATGTTTGAAGTTCTCGTAGTTTAAGTCGATACCTACAGTCAGATCCTGATACATGGTTGGCTTGTATGGATGTACATACAGACCGGCATTTAAACCAAAACTGTTGTTTGAGAGCACATTCTTTCCCTTATAGGAGTAGTATGAGCTGCCCATGTAGCCCCCTAGGAAACCGTCGTCATAGCCATATTCGAGCTTAAGACCGTTCTTGGTTACACCACCCCAGTAGGTACCGGACATCTGATCTTTGTAACCATAGTAAGAAAGCAGAGAGTCTTTTACTGCAGAACGTGAAGCATTGAATCTAAGTTCTCCATTCTGTGTTAGAGGGTGTCTGTAGAATACACCACCAACCAAGGTGGTTCCATCCTTACCCACAGGGGTTACTCCCATATTTACTCTGTAGTTGTCATCAGATAAAGCAAGATTGAATCCTACACCAGAACCTCGCTTGGCTTTTGCATTAGACATAACGGTGCTTATATCCGAATACTGATTTACCGCATACATGGTTTTGCCTGCGTCCTGGAAGCCCTTGAAATAATTGTAAAGGCGCTCTTTTCCTTCAGCTGTTGCTACATTGTAGTCAGAGGCATCAAGCTTGAATTCAGAAATAAGTTTTGAAAAATCATCATCGGATAGATTGCTGAATCCATTCTGATTCTTGAACTGAGCATTAAAGTCTGCAATACTAACAGCTGGATCTTTTCCTGCCAGAGCAGATGCATATGATGTCTTTATAGCATTGATTCTCTGAACCAGATTCTGTACACCAACATTCAGTGCATTGGTTCCCCATTTTTCTGAGGACTGGGCTGATAAATCTCCAGCATACATAGAATCAGGAGTTACATTCAGATCAAGTTTTGCTCCATCAAAGACAGGAGTTGAGAATGTTACAGGCACTGCTAGGTAGTTGACCTTGCTCAGTCCGCTTTCACCATCCTTCTGACTTGCTTCAACACCAATCTTAACGGAGGTGGCAAGCTTGTCCTGCAGATCTCTAATCATGAAGTTAACTTCGTTCAGAGCATCAACTCTGTCCTTTGGTTTCATATTTACACCAGAGGCGTAGGTTGCATTACTGTTCTGAGTCCAAGGCAGAACAACCTTGTTGTCAGGTTGGTTTGTTGCTGACAGGGATGCCTTTCTGTTGGAGAATGGATTGCCAGGCTGATGAACAATAGTATTGGCAGGAGCACTCATAGAGGTTGACAGATGAGAGTCTGGCAGAATCTCATAGCGGCCGTCTAACAGAGTACGAGCACGCTTTAATTTTGCCAGTGCTCCTTCGTAATTCTTGTTCTTGTTGTCAACTTTAGCCATTAAGGTCAGTGTCTGAGGATCATCACTAGGAGCCAGTCTCTGTGCAAGCTGAGTTGCGGTCTCATATTCCTTGTTGGCCATAGCTGCATAGATGGCTCCCTTTAAGGCATCCTGAGAATTTGGATCGGTTCTTAGAACATTCTCATAGATTGCATATGCCTCATCATACATACCGTTATCCTGATACAGACGAGCCATAGCCATATTAAGGGCTGGACTGTCAGGATTTGCCTGAATCAGAGGATACAGGGTGTCATAGGCATCAGCGTTACGTTTAAGTTCACGCAGTGCATCTGCCTTACGGATGGAATCTCCAACACTCAGATCATCAATCGCCTTGGCACTTGAGTTTGCAAGGATGGTCATGTTGTTGGTGATTTCACGGGCCTTATCATAATTACCGGTCTCTGTATAAACGGTAACAATATCAGCATACTCGTCGATACCGGCTGATGCATCGGCAGGTCTTAACATGGCCTGATTTGCAAGGTCTAAGGCTCTATCCTTCTGGCCGCACTTTAAGTACAGGTAGGCAAGATGACCTAACTGACTGGTCTTTAAGGTGGCAGGGGAGATATTCATGGTCTGAAGAGTATTCAGAGCTGCATGAGGATTTCCCTGCTGCAGATAAAGTTCAACTTCTGAGAAGGTTCTGTTTCTCAGAATATCTTCCTTTAAGGCTTTTGCCTTATGACTGGACATGCCTGATCTTGAGATGGCATTTAAGGCCATTGCATACTGCTTCTGTTCGTTTAAGAGCATTGCGGCTGCATATAAATCCTCATTGCCGGCACCCGGACGGGTCAGATACTGGATGTGTGAATTTGCACCGGCACTATAACCCTGTTTTGTCAGGTATCTTGCCAGATCATAGCGAAGCCAGGTGGAATTAGGATATTTGTTGATGCCTGCATTTAAGACATCAACTGCTCCCTCAATATTACCGCTCTGAGCCAGACTTTCGGCATTGCGTCTGATGCCAGGAATAGGATCAACATAAGGCTTAACTGTGGTTGCCTTTAGAATCTTGTCGCGTAAAAGCAGAGGGGCTTTGTCTAATAGCTCCTTTGCCTTGGTCTGATTACCTGCATTGCGATACAGATAGTACAGTGACTCAATTGCGCCTTCATTTGTAGGATCCTGCGCTAAGATATCATTGTAAGCCTTCTCGGCTGCAGATAGATTCTTCTGCTTAAGGTTTACACTAGCCTTGATAAAGAGGGCATCCTTATCATTTGGATTAGATGCCAGAACCTCATCGATAATGGCGTTGGCCTGAGCATAGTTGTTTAGAGACAGATTGAAGTTGGCTCTTGCCATGAGGGCATCATGACTTAATTTACCTGCCTTGCTGCCACCCTGTTCAGAGGCTCTCTGCAGATAATCAGCAGCTTTGGAGTAATCCTTATCCTCAAGATAGATGTAGCCTAATGCTTCTAAGGCATTCTGATTGTTTGGATTGTGGGCAAGTAACTTTTCAAATTCCTCGATAGAGCCTTTCTTGTCAGTAGCTTTCTTGGCATAGGCCTTTTCGGTCAGACTGCCGACAATGGTCTCCTCGTAGTGTTTTATTACATCTGAATTGTTACCGTGTCTTGCGGCATAACGTTTGTACAGTTCTTCATCTGCAGTGGTTGGGGTAAGCCATAAAAGAGCCTGATGCAGAGCTTTATCAGCATCCTGTGAACGGTTGGAGTAGAACTCTAAAAGCTCAATACCTTTACGCAGGGTTGCCTTACGGTAGGTTAAAATCTTGCCGTAGGTCACCTGAGCGTTGACATCGTTAGGATTATTTCTGATGTAGCTTACCAGATCATTTACCGCCTTATCGTAGTAAACCTTATCGCCGGCCATGGTCAGATAGTACTCTGATACCAGAGAGCTAGGAGGTACATTGCCTGAGAACATCTTGCGGTATTCAGCAATGGCTGCAGAAATATTGCCGCTCTGACTTAATGATCTTGCATGATTGAGCTGATCTGCAGAGAGATTTGACATATTCTGTACACGGTTAAGCTGTTCAAGATATGGACTGTCAGGATTTGCCTTTGCAAGTCTGTCTTTATAGGTTTTTGCAGTCTTTGACTGGTTGATTTCTGTTGCCCATAAGGACATGTAGTACAGCGCTTCCTCATTGTTTGGATCGGTTAAAAGGATCCTGTTTAAGGCCTGTGCTGCTTTCTGATGCTGGAATTTGTCATGCCAGAATTTAGCCTGATTAAAGAGGTTATCTGTTAAATTACCAGAATTTCCTGTTCCCTGAGCGTAATTTGAATTTGCTCCTGAACTCATTCCGGAACCGTCATTTGCAGCATAGGCTGCAGGGATCAGTAATTGAGCCAGAACAATGGCTAATATGCTTTTATTGAAATTACTATTTTTCATACTCTAAACCCTAATCCCTTATTCACCTTTGTGGTAGCCGCCTTCTTCAAGACGTCTTACAGCTCGTTTCTGCAGAATCTTGGAAATAATCAGAGACAGCATCATAACTATGAATACAGAGAAAATTGCCAGCCACAGAATATGCTCACCGGCAAAATGCATGATTTTAAAGAGAGTTGATACATTACCTGAATAGATGAAATCACCCACGGTATACTTAACGACTCGTTTATCACCTGAGATAACGGTAAGATCTCCTCCTACTTCACGATTTACCTGAGGATCATCGAGATCGTCGGAAAGCTTTGCTATTTCCTTGTCGTCAGTAGCTGTTACTACTACAGCGATTTTCTCTGAGTCGAAAGGAGAGAGCATACTTAAAAAGCCTCTCCATGCAAGAGAGGTTCTAACGTAACGGTTGGCGTCGGCATTCTGATTTCTGAAATCACCAGAGAACAGTCTTTCAAGACCACGCATAACACCGCCTCTGAAATTCAGAATTCCGTAGTCATAGATATTTAGCTCAAAACCGTTGAAGGTGAAAGCTGAGTTTCTAAATAATACGGACAGGAAATTCTTGTTTACAAGAGTTGAAACAATCAGAATATCCTTAGCCTCCAGCTCCTGCTCATGCTTTTGGACCTCGTTTAAGCCCATGAGAACCATTGGCTTTGAAATAATTGCACCTGTAGCTTCTCCGCTGCGGGCAGACATGTCAAACAGAGCCTTTAGCTCACTCTCGGTAGGATTTTCCGGCAGCAGAATAGCTGTCTGTGAATAATCTGCATATTTTGAGAATGGGAAGGACGCACCCACAAAGTAGGACAGATTTGGCAGTCTTGCATAGTGAACAGAATGAGACAGATCGATGTAGCTTGAGGAATCGATCACACTCTTGATGTTTGGATTCTGGAATACAGAACATGGTGCATTGTCATTGAGTCTTAAATCAAAATACAGCTCGATGTCATTCTCTCCGTAGATATAAGATGGGTCAAGCTGTACATGACGGTATGTCTGTCTTGCATTTCCTCCAAACAGACGCCACATGTTCTCAAGAAGACCTTTTTTGTTAACGGGCAGTTTGTCCAGGAAAATTCCTGACAGGGAAACATTAAGTCCAGATTGTCTCTCATTGAGTTCTTTTTCTGCAGGGAACTCGTATGATACATACAGATCTGCCTGACCATCGTACATCATAAACAGATCCGGTGCGGTTCTGAATGGCAGATGAATAGAGTTATGCCAGAATCCCTTGGTGGTCAGAGACTGTCCTGCTGTTAAAAGTTCTCTCAGATAGACTTTTCTGTTTGTTGAAATCCACTTTGGTGCATCATATTCTGTACTTTCGGTTACAGTTCTTGAATAGACGGGATAGTAGGATACATCTACAAGTTTCTCATTAGGAGAGAAAATAGGATCGCACAGCTGCAGAATTTCGTTTTCGAATTCCTCATCAGTCTCGGCCACTACAAAGATTATCTTGTAAGGATAGAAATAAGGATTGTTTCTTATGTATACACCTTTCTTTTCTGGCAGACTGATACCTGCTATCTTTTCTTTTGGCTTTCCAAAGAATATTGAATGATTGTGAGGCAATTTGTCATAGGATACCTTGAACTGAATTCCTCTATAATCAGCCTTGTCTCCGAAGAAAGATGAAAGCATATGCGCTGCTTTGATTACAGATGCATCAGGTTTTCTTGAGAATACATATTCAACTTTTCCCTTGCTGATTTCGTATTTATCAAAAAATGGCAAAGGGAACAGGGTCAGATCTGAGTCAATCTCAAGAGCATTTCCTTCAACAGTCAGGAAACTGTTTCCTTCTATACTGATTTCATTGAAACCGGTATAGTCAATCTGACAGTCAGCGGAAAGACCTTCTTCAATCTCAAAGGTGAGACTGTTTTCCTGTGCAAGGTATTCTGAAGGTACATTAAGCTCATATCCAGATGTTTCGACATTGGAAATTACAATTGAACCCAGCTCCTGGTTATTCAGCAGCACGGTAAAATGAGGGCTTTTCTGAGCCATATTCTCAGTTGCTGAAATAAACAGCTCAAGCTTTGATTTGGTAATGATCTTGTCTGTTGGCAGAGTAAAGTTCAGTCCACTTTGCTTCTGCCCTAAGGTCATGGTTATACCCTGTGGAAATCCCAGCTTTTCAAAGGTAAGCTCTGCACTATATGCTACATCCTTTTTTTCCTGAGTATTGACATTGAAATTATCACTGCTTGATAGTTCAGTGAAGTAATTTTCGTTCTGCTCTAACGGAGTAGAATTTAAAAGGATTTCCTGAAGAGCCTGAGGAAGCTCCTTGTTTTTTGCGTTAGCATCATTCTCATCTGCAAATCCATGGGTGGAGAATGCTAATGCAGATGTAAGTAAAAGTACTTTTGTAAAATTATTCATTGATATCCACCACTGCAATATGAATGTTGTCCTGGCGACGTTTTCCTCTTAGAGAATCCTTAATACAGCCTAAAATTGTGATAAATGATCTGAAAGGATTATCCTGCTTGTACTCTGGTCTTACCCAGGTGTCAGCACGGGAGAACAGTAATCTTACAAATTCACGTCTTGAATCAATATCAACATCAAGGAATCTCATATGGATAAACTCATCCTTTCCAAAAGCAGGAATGATTCTCTCCACTGGTACACAGAAGGTGTGCTTGTCGGTCCTGATCTCAATATGAGAGATAGGATCTTCAGAAAGATTAAGTTCACCGTTTTCAAAGTTGTCAACACGACATCCTGTCATTGACAGGTCTCGCATCAGAGTTCTTGAACAGTGACCGCTTTCCTGATAGATATTTACAGGAGTTTCCACATAGAGACGGACTGTCTTTCTCTTGTTGGCTGTTTCTCTTGCCACACAGATAGCTGCAGTCAGCAGTACCAGATTGAACACTGTCCATCCTATATTAAGAATGGTTGGTTCAAGCTGAGCGTCAAAGTAGTTTGGAATAAACAGCTTTAAGCTTCCTATTACACTTGAAAGGAACAGAATGACCGCTGCAATAAGATGAGGTCTAACTGACAGCGCATCAAAATAGGACTTGTCCACTGTGTCACCTTTATCGGTCACATTAAAGGATCCGTGGTGAGGTGAGAACAGGGTTACGACTGTTGGCAGTACCAGATGGAAGGATAAAACCAGATCGTAAATAGGACCCCAGAAGCTGTATCTGTATTTACCGTAAAGGCTTGAAGAGGCAAATATGGACAGAATCAGATGCGGTATAGCGTAGGACAGAAGCAGTTCTACAGAGCCATGAACAATAGATACACCAAAGAGCAGATATAATACTGGTGTAAACAGGAATATCAGTACCGGAATGGCAAAGAAGAAATACATGGTTGCAGAAAGATAACAGAGTCTCTGTGCAAAAGTAAGTCCTCTTCCTAACAGCGGATTGTCCAGACGGAAAATCTGAACCATTCCACGTGCCCAGCGGTTACGCTGCTGAAGGTGCAGAACCAGACGCTCTGTTGCAAGACCACCTGCCAGAATATGATCAAGATAAGCGGTTTTCCAACCTTTACGCTGAAGTCTTAATGCTGTGTGAGCATCCTCGGTAACGGTCTCAACAGCAAAGCCTCCGATTTCATCTAGAGCCTTACGTCTGATAACCGCGCAGGAACCACAGAAGAAGGTTGCGTTCCAGTTGTCATTTCCTCTCTGAATAGGTCCGTAGAACAGATCGTTTTCAGCAGGAATATCCCTTCCTAAATACAGATTTCTCTGAATAGGATCTGGAGAGTAGAAATGGTGAGGAGTCTGTATCAGGGACAGTTTAGAATCCTTTAAGAAAGCTCCTACAGTTGACTGCAGGAAGATCTTGGTGGCGATATGATCACAGTCGAAAATTGCAATCAGCTCTCCGTCGGTAAGCTTCATGGCATGATTAAGGTTACCTGCCTTTGCGTGATCATTTTTGGTTCTGGTGATGTAGCCTACATTAGCTTCAGTGGCAAATGAAGCGAATTCCTTACGTTTACCGTCATCAAGGATGTAGATCTTCATCTTATCTCTTGGATACTCCATGCACTGAGCTGCAAGCACAGTATCCTTAACCACATCCAGAGATTCGTTGTATGTAGGAATATATACATCCACTGTAGGCCATAGAGAGGTATCCTTTGGCAGAGGAACAATCTTTCTTTTTAATGACCATGACAGCTGGAAGAAGCTTAAAAGCAGAACAATATAAATATAGATTTCAGCAAAAAGCAGCAGATATCCGAAGAACATGTCAATCCAGGATGGAAAATCCAGGGTCTGAGTAATTCTGAAGAACATGTATCTTGTTGATGAGATAACTGCAACCAGCAGAATTCCTAAAGACACGAAATGTTTTTTGGACATGAAATGAGCCACAAAACAGGTTGTAACCATGGTTATTCCATAGATAAACTGATTGTGTGTACTCATTGGGGCAACTACCATCAGGATCAGAATTGGCAGTGCGACAAAGATTAAAAACAGAGATACAAATAAATGGTGTTTCATGGATAACCCTATCGAACTTTAGTTCTTTTCCTTTCTTAACGGATTGATAATCATGGTTTCCTTGTTAACTACAAAGCCAAGTCTCTGTGCTACCTTTTTGGCGATAATTTCAATATCAAAGGCAGCTGCTGAGTTTTTGTTATAGTCAAATACAGCCATCTGCTGACCGGCAGCTTCAATTACAGAGGTATCTCTGTGAATCATTCCCAGAAGCTGATCTTTAAAGTTCTGTTCACAGAAGTTCTGAACTTCTCGATTTAACTTAATTCGGTTATCAATCTGATTCAGAATGATGTAAAAACCTAGTCCTCCTCCGACAAGCCCGTCCATAAGACCGCCAGACATCAGCTGGGAGAATAATGAAATAGATGCGGCATCTGCAATCAGTGGCACAATCTGCATATCTGATACAGAGGCAATAGATTCTAAAGCCTGAGTATAACCAGGTGCGAAATCGGCAATTATAAGAATATCCGGATTATTGAATAATCCTCCCTGAACATTCTTGAAGAAGTCAGGCTCAGCCATTGCTTCATCTAAGAGTGCTCGCTGTTCCTTATTGGATTTGCCAAAAGGAAGCATGTAAAGATTCTTGTCGATGTTAATACAGGCGTTGGTCCAGTCTGTATTAGGGGTAGAAACATAGCCTCTTTCATCATTTAAAGGCAGACCGAAATAAAGTCTTAGTGCATTCTGAGGATCAAAATCAACCACAATTACCTTGGTTCCTGCTCTTGAGAATGCATATGCTAGATTGGCAACAACGGTGGTTTTACCAACACCGCCTTTTGGAGAACAAACACTGATTACTGGCATAATAAAAATTACTCGTTAATTCTATTGTTTCTTAACAGTTAGTTATTCAACAATCTTTTATACAAATCCTGCAGAGAGTCTGTTTTTCTGCCTCTGAATTCGGATGTGATAGATGATCTGAATAGAGAAGAAAATGGCTTGGATTGTTTTTTTACAACAATACTCTCATTTGCAACTGATATTTCTTCTTTTGGCTCGGTGGAAATGTTTTTAGCTGAGGTCTTTTCTGCATTTGCAGCTGTAACATCTATTGTATTATTTCCCTCTTTATGAGAAGTTGCGTTTACCGCAGGTGCAGCAGGTAACTTGTCTGTAAGAGGGGATACTTTATCCTGAATCTGTTCTTCAGAATTCTTTATGAGAAATGATTTTAAGGAAGAGGCTTTTTTCTTCTGTATAGATGCAGAAGATGAAAGGGCAACTCTAGTCTGAGCTTCTCTTTCTTCTCTTTCGTTTTTAGGGGTAACTGACAGAAGCTCTTTAACTGATGCTGCACTTTTGATATCAGTAACCGCAGGTGCTGCTTCTGTGGCTAGTTCTCTAATTAAAGAAAATCTTGAATTGCTGTATATTTCAGGATTCTTCTCGTTAAAGCTTTTAAACTCAACTCGATCAGAATAAGCTTTCCTGAACTTAAGTTCATCACCGTTCTGGGACATTATCACTATTTACCTACTATTTACCTAATTGTTTTTAACAATACATATTAAGTGTGATTTTTACACAATTGGTGAGGCATTCCATTCATATTATATGAAATCCTATTCATATAATATGAATAAGTTAGGAGAAACTCCTTCCAAATGGCTTAATATAAAATCACACTACATAAGGGAGTGCTTAATAACCCTTACCGCTATTGTATTATTATTTTT
>JAEEGL012569802.1_pt1 | contig 19886 bp, 16 predicted proteins | sample 9134231 | NCBI WGS metagenome assembly JAEEGL01 (sample SAMN16246548, study PRJNA631951) | gut metagenome | biome: gut microbiome; feature: rumen; material: fiber-attached | host: Bos | place: Iran: Karaj | collected 2018-10 | reverse complement strand
CTGCCAGTTCCTCCCGGGGCAGTTCCTTCATTCTTTGTCTGATGTTCATGGTTTCTCCTCGATTCTGTAATCCTTCAGCATACCGCTGAGCTTTTCCGGACCTCTGACACGGATGTGATAGCCTTCGTTCTTCTCTTCCAGGATGTCGATGTGGATCATCTGGGCAGCCCGGTGCAGCAGGTCTCCTTTGCTGTAAGGGATGAAGCACTCAAATACCGTTTCCTCCGGATACAGTGTCTCCGTGATCATCTGCAGCACCGTGTCCATCCCTTCGCCTGTACGGCAGGATACCAGCGGTGTACAGTCCGTTTCTTCCTTCAGCTTGTCCGCCTTGTTGTATACGCGCAGTACAGGGATGCCGCCGGCACCGATCTCCTCCAGTGTCTGTTCGCAGACCCGGGCCTTTTCTTCGTACTGCGGATCACTGATATCAATGACGTGAATGAGCAGATCCGCTTCCCGCACCGACTGCAGGGTAGAACGGAACGATTCCACCAGTTCATGGGGAAGGTCCGAGACAAAGCCGACGGTATCGTACAGCAGGAAGTGCTGCATTCCCCAGCGTACATTGCGTACACTGGTATCCAGGGTGGCAAACAGCTGGTCTTCCTCCAGTACCTCTGTTCCCGGATGGCTGCACATCTGCAGCACCCGGTTCATAAAGCTGGATTTCCCGCTGTTGGTATACCCTACCAGGGCAGCCCGCCGCAGAAGACTCCTTCTGCGCCTGTGCTGCGCGCTGCTTTCTGCGCGCTCCAGCTTTGCCAGCTGGCGGTTCAGTTCCTTGATCCTGGCTGCGTATTCCCGCCGCAGCTGCACGGAACGGATTTCGCCGGCTCCCCGGTTCCGGCTGGTGCCGCCGCGGGAATGCTCTGCAGTATCCCCGCTCTCATTCACAGAGGAGAGACGGTGGCGCAGAGCAGCGATTTCCACCTGGATCTGGGAAGGACGGCTGTCCGCTCTCATGGAAAAGATTTCCAGGATCAGTTCTGTACGGTCCATCACCGGATATCCGGCTTCTTCCGCCAGTCTGCGGGCAGAAGCCCAGGACATCCGCATTCCGGCAACGATGAGGTCTGCCTCATGGTACTGGGCAGCAGAGCGGATCTCTTCGACCTTTCCCCGGTGGAAGAAGATGCGGGGATCCGGATGGTCCGTCTGCTGTACAATAACCTGCACCGCTTCGATTCCCGCCGCATCACAAAGAGACAGACATTCCTCGATGGCGTAGTCCCTCCTGCCTTTATCCCTGGATGGATATCCGTAGACCAGTATTGCTTTCCTCTCAGTCACAGTAAACGTCTTCTCCTCCGACAACCGTACGGATGATCTTCGCTTTCAGAATATCCTCCACCGGACACTGGGTAATATCGGTATCCATGACTGTGAAGTCTGCGTAGTAATCCTCAGCGATCCTGCCGATGACATCATCCATGCCGAATGCCTTCGCGCCTTTCTCCGTATAGGACTCCAGCGCCTGATCCACGGTGAGGCACTCTGCCTGGTTCATCCGGTCACCGCTCATCAAGGATGTCCGGGTAACAGCGAAATAGATGCCCCGCAGTGCATCGGGAATCTCCACCGGCGCATCGGAACCGTTGCTGGTATTGGTATTCTCATACAGGGTCTTCCAGGGATAGCTGGTCTCTGCCAGCTCCGGCTTCACCCGTTCCTTGAGGATCGCCGCATCGCTGTCCACGAACAGGGACTGGATATAGCAGTTCAGCTGACTGTCAATGGCTTCCTGTGTCTGGTCCGGACGCATGATCTGGCAGTGGACAAGGCCGTAGCCGAGCGGATTGCCGGGGAGAAGATACTTCCGGTAGACCCGCAGGACCTGATCTACAGCACCGTCACCGATTGCGTGGGTGATGGCCGGCATATTGTAGCGGTTCGCCAGCCCGACCATGATGTCCATCTTTTCTTCATCGATGTCTACTGTTCCTGTTGTCGTCGGATCATCGGCGTACGGTGCGCTCATCTTTGCGGTACGGCCGCCCAGGGATCCATCGGCGATGATCTTCAGCGGACCGATGCTGAAGTATTCATTCCCGACTCCGGTGGTGTATCCTTCATCCAGGAAGGAAGCCAGGTCCTCCGGTGTCCGGAATTCACACTGTTCGTTGACCCGTACGGTCATTCTTCCCTGGTAGGAAAGGCGCAGAAAGATATCCAGCGGCATCCTGTAGCTGTCCGAACGCAGCAGGAAGTCATCGCTGCCGCAGGATGTAATGCCGTAGGCATTGAGTGCCCGCATGCCCTGTACAATGTATTCTTCGAACTCTGCCGCATTGGCATGGCCGAGGGTGTCAAGCATCGGCCGCATCGCGTTTTCCTTGAGCAGTCCGTTTTCATAGTCGATTTCACCGCCTTCAATGGAAGTCCCGGCATCGATGCCGCACATCTCCAGCACCTTTGTATTCACACAGGCAATATGCCCGCAGTGCCGGGTCAGCACGATGGGAATCTCTGCAGATACGGAATCCAGATCGGCTCTGGTGATGGCTTTCGGACCGTTGGTGAAAGCTGACTCATTGTAGCCCATGCCCTGCAGGACCTGTCCCGTCACCATTTCCTCTTTCTTCGCATTCAGCGCCTGTATGATCTCTGCAGCGCTCATGCATCCGCCCAGCGGTACCGTTGAAAGATAATAGCCATAATAGGCCAGATGCATATGGGAGTCTATGAATCCCGGGGTGACAAAGGCACCTTTGAGATCGATGACCTCTCCGTCCTTCACCGCTTCCGTAATTGTCCGGTTGTCACCGATCTGTACAAACCGATGGTCCTCTATGAGAAACGCTTCGGCGTCCGAGCGCCAGATCCTTGCGTTGATGTATGCCTTTGCCATAACAGAGCCTCCTGTAATTATGTTTCAGTATACCGTATAATCCAACCGGAAGAAAACGCCCGGCTTGTACGCCGCGCGCTATTTCCAGATCACTCTTGTATCATCGTACTGTTCCATCGGACCGACAGCATCGATGATTGCCTTTCTGTCTTCATATCCCTCAGGCACAACGATCCAGACCGGTTCACTGCTGTGCATCCGGTAGAGGATTCCCGCCACAATGCCGCGCACCCGCTCCGGTGTCTGTTCGCTGCCGCAGTAATAGACATTGCGGAATACACCATTGCTGAGGGAAAGGTCCGCATAGCCCATTGCACAGCGCATCACTGTGTTGAGGTGCGGATGCACTGCGCCATAGGGCACTTCGATCGTGACGTCCACGCTTCTGCCGAGATACTCCCGGCCTGCCAGGTACTCCATGGGCAGATACATCATACCCCTGGAGACACTCTCTTCTCCGTACGCTTCAAAACCGTTCTTCCGGTAGAAGCCTTCCGAGCCTTTCAGTGCTTTGACGGTAAAGCGTTCGATCCCTTCCGAAGAGCCTCTGCGGCAGGCTTCCTGCCACAGTGCCGTACCGATGCCCCGGCGCTGCCTCTCCTTCCGGACAAACAGCAGGTGCACGGTATCTCCTTCCGGACTGAGGGCAATCGTTCCCGTCAGATCCCCGTCATAGTACCCGAGATATACCAGATCCTGCGCTTCCAGGGACAGGAATTCCAGGAACGATTGCGCTGCCTGACGGTTCATTCCCAGATTGCCCATGGAAAAGAAGACCTCCCGGATCAGATTCAGAGCGTCCAGCCTTTCTTCTTCATCCAGTACACGGATGGACATCAGAACTCCATTTCACGGTCGTAGAGCGCAACAGAGTCCTTGATCACCGTTTCCATGATCCTGTCATCCACGAACGTACATTCCACCGGAATGCCCTTGGACAACGGCTCAGCCGCGATCTTCAGAGCCGCAAGGATATCTTCGTCCTTTTTGTCTGCCGCAACGAAGAAAACAAAGCTCATCTCCGTTCCTGTCAACTTGCCCTTCATCCAGACACGGTCGATGTCCTCCATCGTCCGTGCTGTCTCATATACGGCGTTCACAACAGCTGTCGGATAGATTGCCGGCTCCGTATAGCGGATGGCTGCCGGTGCAGGCGCTGCCTGCGGTGCAATGATCGGCTCATCGCTGTTGAGCCGCTTCACCAGCGGATTCGGCAGGATGATATTGTCGCTCATCGGGTTGATGGCAATGCCCTCTGCTTTATTGTTCGGATCATCGATCATCCGTTCATAGTCCTTCAGGGAACGCACAACGTACTGAGGACGCTGGTTCGGTGCCAGCGGCAGCTTCTTCGCTTCATCCAGGTCCGTAAAGACCGGAAAGAATGATTTCCCCGTGTTGGAATTGACAAGGACGAACTTGATCTGGGTATTCTCCGGCAGATTGATCCGGCCGTTCTTTGCGTCAACGTTGACATTGAAGAGCACCGGTGCCAGCAGTTTCGCCTTCTTGACTTCCGCGAACATGGCTGCCTCATTCTCCCGGGTACGCTCTTCCTTCAGCACCTTCAGTGCTTCCTTCAGTTCCGGGTTCCTGATCGGTGCCGGAACAGGCTTTTTGTTCTTGTTTTTGTTCTTTGCCATATTATTTCTCCACCGGTATATTATATATCAGGATGAACCGGTTTATGATATCCATGAAGATTTTCACGAGATTTCACACAAAGTTCAGACAGCCGTGCAAGAATATCAATCAATGGGAAAGGAGTATTGTTCCTATGAGTGAAGAAATCAAGAATGAAGAAATACAGACCCGCAAAAGCTGGCATCCGGCCCTGAATGCCCTGCTCTGCGCTGTGCTCGGTCTGGGCGGTGGATATACCGGCGGGCGCATCGCCGTTCATACACAGAAAACGGACGGGACCGTACAGGAGAGTACAGAGCCGACGGTCGTGTATACCCCGGTGCAGACAACCGTCTACGCCGAAGGAGAAGAGCTCTCCATCGGCCAGATCGTGGACAAAGCAGCGGACAGTGTTGTGGAAATACGGACTACAGTCAAGCAGACAGGCTTCGGATTCTACGGTTCCTATACTACGGAAGGTGCCGGGAGCGGTGTCATCATCACTTCCGACGGATATATCGTCACCAACAACCATGTGATCAGGAATGCTGAGTCCATCGCTGTACGGACAACAGACGGCACCGAATATGAAGCCTCCCTCATCGGAACGGACGAGAAGAGCGACATCGCGGTCATCAAGGTGGACGCGTCCGGTCTGAAGCCGGCAGAGATCGGTGATTCCTCTCTGATCCATGTCGGTGATACTGCTGTTGTCATCGGCAACCCGCTCGGTACCCTGGGCGGGACGGTGACCAACGGCATCATCTCCGCTTTGGACCGTCAGTTGATCATCAATAACCAGGCGCTGAACCTGATCCAGACCAACGCGGCCATCAACTCCGGCAATTCCGGCGGCGGTCTCTTCAATGGACAGGGACAGGTCATCGGCATCGTCAACGCCAAGGATTCCGGGGCGACCAGCAGCGGTGCGCTGATTGAAGGACTGGGCTTCGCCATCCCCATCAATGACGCTATGGACATCGCTTCCCAGCTCATGGAGAGCGGACATGTGACGGACCGGGCTACACTCGGTGTATCACTGACTACAGTCCCCTATGATTACCGCGGCACCAAAGCCGGGCTGTACATCAATTCTGTCTTTGAAGGCAGCGGAGCCGAAGAAGCCGGTCTGAAGACCGATGACCGCATTACTGCCGCCGACGGCCAGCCGATTGTCCAGTACGCGGATCTCTCCTTCATCCTCCAGAAGAAGAAAATCGGCGATACCATCCTGATCACTGTCGAAAGAGACGGACAGGAAGTAACCTGCAGGGTCACCCTGACCGCCCCGATCTACTACAACAACTAAAAAGAATGCCCGGTGTAACCGGGCATTTTATTATTTGCTGAAATACTTTACCGCACTCCGGAAGAGACCCATCTCATAGTCTCCCGGTACGTTCCGGTACAGATCTTTGCCGATGCGCTCGGAATGGCACATCTTGGCGAATACTCTGCCGTCCGGCGAAGTAATGCCCTCAATGGCTTCATAGGAACCGTTCGGGTTGTACTCCGTAACCATGGTCGGCTGACCATCCAGATCCACGTACTGCGTCGCAATCTGACCGTTCTGTGCCAGTTCGCGGATCATCGCATCGCTGGCATAGAATCTGCCCTCTCCGTGGGAGATCGGCAGGCTGCGGATATCGCCGACCTTCAGCTCTGCCATCCACGGCGAGAGCGTCGACGCTACACGGGTACGTACGATCTTCGACTGGTGGCGTCCGATGACATTGAATGTCAGGGTCGGACTGGTTTCATCCACGTCCACGATATGGCCGTACGGAACCAGACCGAGCTTGATCAGTGCCTGCGCACCGTTGCAGATGCCCAGGATCAGTCCTTCCCGTTCGTCGAGCAGTGCATGGACTTCTTCCTTGATCTTCGGATTGCGGAAGAACGCTGTAATCAGCTTTGCAGAGCCCTCCGGCTCATCACCGCCGGCAAATCCGCCCGGCACGACAACAATCTGGGCTGTCTTCAGCTTGGCGGCGAATTCTTCAACACTCTCCGCAACATCCTCCGCCGTCAGGTTCCTGAGTACGATGATCTCAGCATCCGCACCGGCGTCAATGAGCGCCCTTGCTGTATCATACTCACAGTTGGAACCCGGGAAGACCGGAATGAGCGCTTTCGGTCTGTCTGTCGCAAAGCGCTTTGATACATGCATCTTCTTCTCTGCTGTATAGGCATAGGTCTCCGGTACATGCGTGTTTTCGCTGGCCGGCTTTGTCGGGTAGATGCTTTCCAGCACAGCGGTATTGATCTGCCACAGGTCTTCAATGCGCTTGCATTCCCCGCCGATGCAGACCTTTGCGTCATCCGTTGTATGACCGATCAGAACCGCACTGCCGCAGACTTCGTCCATCTCTGCTACAATTGCGCCCGGCATCATCGTGTACCACTCCATGTCTGCACAGGAACGGAAGCCGACTTCATTGCCGAAGGACATCTTCATCACAGCTTCTGCCAGACCGTTCTCGACCGCCCAGGCTGCTTTGATATGCCCTTCTTCACTCAATCTGCGTACTTCCGCAAACACTTCCGCAGGCTTGCCACGAAACAGGACAACCGGATGGCCGGCTTCCTTGAATTCCGGCGTCAGGACTTCCTTTGCCTGTACCGGTGCAATGGCAAACGAGATCAGTGTAGGCGGTACATCCTTGTCCAGGAAACTGCCGGACATGGAATCCTTGCCGCCGATGGCAGCTGCATTCAGCTCCATCTGGGCATCCAGTGCACCGAGAAGCGCGCTGAACGGCCTGCCCCAGCGCTTCGGTTCATCCCTGAGCTTCTCAAAGAATTCCTGGAAGCTGAAGTAGATCTTCCGGTAGTCTGCACCGGATGCTGCCAGCTTCGCTGCTGAAACAACGACACTGTCATAGGCGCCACGGTACGGATCTTTGCTCATTTCATCCGGATCGAATCCCCAGGCCATCACGCTCGCCTGCTCTGTCTGCTGGTCCGGAAGCACCGGGAACAGCGACGCCATGACCTGTGCCGGTGTCCGCTGCAGTCTGCCGCCGAAAGGCATCAGAACCGCCATGGAACCGACGGTATTGTCAAACCGTTCCACCAGTCCCTTCCGGGCCGCACACTTCAGGCTGCCTGCCATCTCCTCCAGAGAGGAGAACGGCAGCACATGAAGATCCTTGCACTCTCTCTTCGGCACTTCCACCGTTGTATGCTTGGATGCACCGTTGGTGTTCAGGAAGGCTCTGGACAGATCGACAATGGTCCTGCCCTTCCATTCCATTACCATACGCGGAGATTCCGTCACGACAGCGACACGGTAAGCTTCCAGGTTTTCCTTGTGGGCTTCTTCGATGAACTTCGCTTCATCCTCTGCCGCAAGCACAACCGCCATTCTTTCCTGGGATTCGGAAATGGCCAGTTCCGTGCCGTCGAGTCCTTCATACTTCTTCCGCACCGCATCCAGTTCAATGTGCAGACCGTCGGCCAGTTCGCCGATGGCGACGCTGACACCGCCCGCTCCGAAGTCATTGCAGCGCTTGATCAGCCTGGTGACTTCTGCATTGTGGAAAAGACGGAGGATCTTGCGCTCTTCCGGCGCATTGCCCTTCTGTACTTCCGATGCCATGGTCTCCAGGGATTTCAGGTTGTGGCTCTTGGAGGAACCTGTAGCTCCGCCGATGCCGTCCCGTCCCGTACGTCCGCCGAGCAGTACAACTACATCACCCGGTTCCGGACGCATCCGTACAACGTTTTCCGCTGCTGCAGCACCGATGACAGCGCCGCACTCCAGACGCTTGGCAATATAGCCTTCATGGTAGACCTCTGCGACATGGCCGGTTGCCAGACCGATCTGGTTGCCGTAGGAGGAGTATCCTGCTGCGGCGGTCTGGGCGATTTTCCGCTGCGGCAGTTTGCCTTCCAGCGTGTCGCTGAGCTTCGCCCTGGGATCTCCGCCGCCGCTGAAGCGCATTGCCTGATGGACATAGACTCTGCCGGACAGCGGGTCACGGATACAGCCGCCGATGCAGGTGGCTGCACCGCCGAACGGCTCAATCTCCGTCGGGTGGTTATGCGTTTCGTTCTTGAACATCAGAAGCCAGTCTTCTTCCTTGCCGTCCACAACTGCCGGTACATGGATCGAGCAGGCATTGACCTCCTCGGATTCATCCAGCTCCGGCAGGAAACCGCGCTTCTTCAGTATTTTAGCACCGATTGTTGCGAGATCCATGAGGGTCTGCGGACGGGTATCCGCATTCTCTCCGTACACTTCCCTGCGGAGGGTCTGATAGCGGTCATACGCTGCACGGACAGAATCGTCTTCGATCTCAGTACTGTCGATCTGTGTGCCGAAGGTTGTATGGCGGCAGTGGTCGGACCAGTAGGTATCGACGACCCTGACTTCCGTCACCGTCGGATCACGCTGTTCATCATTGAGGAAATATGCCTGCAGGAAGCGCAGGTCGTCCAGATCCATTGCCAGGCCCATGGTACCGATCAGTTCCTTCAGCCCTGCATCGTCCAGCGCTGTAAAGCCTTCCAGCGTTTCAACATGATCCGGCTGGGCATATTCCATCTTCAGGGTTTCCGGAAGCTCCAGCGAAGCTTCCCTTGTTTCCACCGGGTTGATGACATGATGCTTCGCTGCTTCAATCTCTTCTTCGCTCAGATTGCCGTAAAGAACATAGATACGGGCAAACGCCACCAGCGGACGCTCCTTCTGGCTCAGCAGCTGGATGCACTGCGCCGCAGAATCCGCTCTCTGGTCAAACTGTCCGGGCAGGGACTCTACACCGAATACCGCACATGCGCCTTCTGTATCTGCCGTACCGGCAACGATGTCCAGCTGCGGCTCGGAGAAGATCGTACGCTTGGCTGTTTCGAACAGTTCCGGTTCGATGTCTTCTACATCATACCGGTTCAGGATCCGGACATTCTCCAGTCCCTTCAGCCCCAGGAAGGAGCGGAAATCCGCCAGTGCACCGGCTGCTTCCGGCGCAAATCCCGGTCTTTTCTCAACATATACCCGATATACCATTTATTCCTCCCCGCACTTCAGCGCTCTTTGTCCGATATCACGGCGGCAGTACGCATTCGCAAAGCTGACGCCTTCTACATAGTGGTAAGCCTGCGCCACCGCTTCCGCCAGAGTGTCCGCAACAGCCGTCACACCAAGGACACGTCCGCCGGTATTCACCAGGACACCATCCTTCAGCTGGGCACCGGCAACGGTAACATGCGGTGCTGCCTCTTCACTGATCGTGATCGGGTTGCCCTTCTCATAGCTCAGCGGATAGCCGTCCGAAGCGACGACGACACAGCAGCACGCTTTGTCCGAGAACTTTACTTCCGTTTGATCAAGCGTTCCGTCCGTGGTGGCTTTCATGATGGTCAGCAGATCCGATTCCAGCAGCGGCAGAACAGCCTGCGTCTCCGGATCACCGAACCGTGAATTGTACTCGATGACCTTCGGACCGTTCTTCGTCAGCATCAGCGAGAAGTACAGGCATCCCTTGAACGGACGTCCCTCTGCAGCCATGGCTTCCAGTGTCGGCATAAAGATCGTCCGCATGCTCTCCTCGGCGATTTCCTCCGTATAGAACGGGTTCGGGGCAATGGCGCCCATACCGCCGGTATTCAGGCCTTCATCATTGTCATGCGCACGCTTGTGGTCCATGGAGGATACCATCGGAATCAAGGTCTTTCCGTCCGTAAAGCTCAGTACGGATACCTCCGGTCCTTCCAGATACTCTTCGATTACAATCGTGCTGCCCGCATCACCGAACTTGCTTTCCTCCATCATCTCATGGACCGCCTGCTTCGCTTCTTCATGGGACTGGGCGATGATGACACCCTTGCCCAGCGCCAGGCCGTCCGCTTTGATCACGATCGGTACATCATGCGCATCGATGTAGTCACAGGCTTTCTTCGGATCCGTGAAGATCTCGTACTCCGCTGTCGGAATGTGATACTTCCGCATCAGATCCTTGGAGAACGCTTTGGAGGCTTCGATGATGGCTGCGTTCTTTCTGGGACCGAAGCACGGGAAACCGGCTGCTTCCAGAGCATCCACCGCCCCCAGTGCCAGCGGGTTGTCCGGTGCGACGACCACATAGTCCACACTGTGTTCCCTGGCAAAAGCCACCTGTGCTTCAATGTCCTCTGCCCCGATCTTTACGCACTCTGCATCCTGGGCAATGCCGCCGTTGCCGGGCAGGCACCAGATCTTCTCTACTTCCGGATTCTCCTTCAGCTTCCGGATGATTTCATGTTCGCGGCCGCCGCCGCCGATCACCATCAGTTTCATAGCTGTACCCTTTCTCAGTGATGGAACAGACGCATGCCGGTGAAGCACATGACAATGTTGTACTTGTCCGCTGTTTCGATCACGTTGTCGTCACGGATGGATCCGCCCGGTTCAGCAATGTAGCTGACGCCGGACTTGCGCGCCCGCTCTACGTTGTCGCCGAACGGGAAGAAAGCATCGGAGCCTACCGTCAGTCCGCTCTGCTTTGCGATCCATTCCTTCTTTTCTTCTCTTGTCAGCACTTCGGGGCGCTCGGTAAAGACCTTCTGCCACTCGCCGTCCCGCAGTACATCGTCGTATTCATCGGAGATATAGACATCAATCGCGTTGTCCCTCTCCGCCCGCTTCACTTCCTTGCGGAACGGGAGCGCCAGGACCTTGGGGTTCTGCCGCATCCACCAGTTGTCTGCCTTCTGGCCGGCCAGGCGTGTGCAGTGGATCCGGCTCTGCTGTCCGGCACCGACACCGATGGCCTGCCCGTTCTTCACGTAGCAAACACTGTTGGACTGCGTATATTTCAGCGTGATCAGGGAGACAATCATGTCGATCTTCGCTGCTTTGGGCAGGTCCTTGTTCGCTGTGACGATGTTGGTGAGCAGGTCTTCGTTGATCTTGAAATTATTGTGGCCCTGTTCGAAGGTAATGCCGAAGATGTCCCGGCATTCCTGCGGATCCGGTTCATAGTCCGGATCGATCTGGATGACGTTGTAATTGCCGTTCTTCTTCTGCTTCAGAATGGCCAGTGCATCCTCTGTATAGCCTGGGGCAATGATGCCGTCGGATACTTCCGCCCGCAGGTATTCCGCTACGGTAGCGTCGCATACATCGCTCAGCGCGGCGAAATCACCGTAGGAGGACAGGCGGTCCGTACCTCTTGCCCGGATGTAGGCACAGGCGATCGGAGAGGGCTTCAGGGAATCACGGACAAAGTAGATCTTCCGCTCTGTTTCCGTCAGTTCATAGCCTACGGCTGCGCCGGCGGGCGATACATGCTTGAAGCTCGCTGCACTGGGCAGTCCTGTCGCTTCCTTCATTTCCTTGACCAGCTGCCAGGAATTCAGTGCATCCATGAAATTGATATAGCCGGGTCTGCCGCTGAGGATCTTCAGGGGCAGTTCAGACCCGTCCTTCATATAGATCGATGCCGGCTTCTGATTGGGGTTGCAGCCGTATTTCAGTTCCAGTTCCTTCATATACCCTCCTTATTTGTTCTTGTTCAGAACCGTCTCTTTGAATGTACCGTCCGTCAGATCCGTCCAGCATACATACAGAGAGATCTTATTGTCTTCATTGAGGCAGTTCCAGATCATTTCCGTGAACGCATCCATGTCATCCGGTACAGCGACACGCTCCGGCTCTCCGGTAAAGCTGGGGATCGGATTGCCGTCGGTCACATAGGTATGGATGAAATGCCCCAGTCCCGGTGTACCGGGATACTCGAATGTCTGGCGCGCACAGGCACTGCCTTCCGCATCGATGGACTTCAGGATGGAGAGCTGGTAGCTGCCATCCTTTTCGATCATGCCCGAGATGCGCGGCGTCCAGTTGGGCCCATCCGGTTCAAATTCCCTTGTACGCAGGGCATCGCTGAAGCCCTTTCCCTCTTCGATATAGTCCCGGATGGTATCCGTCTGGTTGCCGTTGGTCACAATGAGCCTGCCGCCGGTTCTTCTTACCGGATGATAGATGATCAGGCTCGGATCGGAGACCTTGGACGCATCGAACGCTTCCGTACGGATGCCGTCCGGCTCTTCTGCAAAGATCCGGTTGCGGCTGTTGACGCTTCTCCCCATGATGAAGTAGGCCGCTGCGGAATGCCTGCCGTCCGGCGTCATGCCCAGGACGATGCCGCGTCCCGGATAAGGATTGGTACTGAGCTTTTCACCCAGATCATTGATTTCATAGATATTCATGCGTTCTTCTCCTCTGCAATTCTCTTTGCGACCATTTCCGCTGCCTGCGGCAGCAGGATCCATTCTGCCTGCTCCATGATGCGCCGCTGCAGGATCTCCGGTGTATCGCCTTCCTTGACTTCCACCGCCTTCTGCAGCAGGATCTCACCGCCGTCCGGCACTTCGTTGACGTAGTGCACGGTCGCTCCGCTGACCTTGACACCCTTGGCCAGTGCCGCTTCATGGACTTTGAGACCGTACATGCCTTTGCCGCAGAAGGACGGGATCAGGGCTGGATGGATATTGATGATGCGGCGCGGCCACTGCTTTGTGAAGTCTTCGGTCAGGATGTTCAGGAACCCGGCAAGAATGATCATCTCTGCACCGTATTCCTTCAGATACTCACTGATCCGGGCTTCGAACGCCGCCTGTGAGCCGCATTCCTTCCGGGTTACGGTCACTCCGTCCACACCCGCGTTCCTTGCCCGCTCCAGGGCATAGGCCCCTTTGGTGTTGGATACGACCAGAACGATCTCTCCGCTCTGCAGGATGCCTTTTCTCTCTGCATCCAGCAGTGCCTGCAGGTTCGTTCCGCCGCCTGATACAAACACCGCGATCTTCGTCTTCACCATAGTCTGAACTTCTCTTTCCCGGCACCTACGCTGCCGATCGTATACGCTTCTGTACCGGTATCCGCCAGAGCGGCGAGAGCACGCTCTGCCGTATCCTCTGTGACTGCGATGACCATACCGATACCCATATTGAAGGTGTTGAACATATCGCGTTCCGGGATATTCCCTTTTTCCATGATCAGGCGGAAGATCTCCGGTACGCGGATCCTGTTCTTCTCCACGCAGGCACAGAGCCCTTCCGGCATCATCCGGGGTACATTCTCAAAGAACCCGCCGCCGGTAATATGGCAAACTCCGTGGATCTCAGCAGCCTGCATTGCGGCAAGCACACCCTTGACGTAGAGCTTTGTCGGTGTGAGCAGCGCTTCACCGAGTGTTGTGCCGAGTGCGTCAATGTACTCATTGAGATCGGCGTTTTCAACATCGAAGACCTTGCGCACCAGGGAGAAGCCGTTGGAATGGATGCCGGAGGATGCCAGTCCGATCAGGACATCCCCTTCCCGCATCGATTCAGGCAGTATCATTCTGCCCTTGTCCACCACACCGACACAGAAGCCGGCGAGGTCATAGTCATCCGCGGCCATGACACCGGGATGCTCCGCGGTTTCACCGCCGATCAGAGCACAGCCGGACTGTACACAGCCGTCCGCGACTCCGGACACAATCGATGCTACCTTGACCGGGTCGTTCTTCCCCAGCGCGATGTAGTCCAGGAAGAACAGTGGCTTTGCCCCGCAGCATACAATGTCGTTTGCGCACATGGCGACACAGTCGATTCCGATGGTGCTGTGCTTGTCCAGCAGCTGGGCGATGCGGATCTTTGTACCGACACCATCCGTTCCGGAAACAAAGACAGGCTCTTCCATGCCTGAAAGATCAGGCTGAAAAAGCCCGCCGAAACCGCCGATGTCCGAGAGAACACCGGGTATGTGCGTTCGTTTCACATCATCCGCCATCAGACGGACGCCTTCGTATCCTGCCTCGATATCAACGCCGGCAGCGGCATAGGAAGCCGAATGAGATTCCGCCATACTACTCCTTTCCTGTCCAGCAGTAGGTACAGATGCTGTCCTTGTCCAGACCGATTGCGTCAAGCATTTCATCAATGCCCTGGTATCCCAGGGAGGAGAATCCGAATTTCTCACAGATGGTCTTCAGCAGACACTGTCCGCGTTCCGTTCTTCTGTCTGCGTATTCTTCCAGATGCTTCTGGCCTTCATCCCCTTCCAGTTCCTGGATGATCCTTCTGGAGAGCAGGTCCATTTCGGACTCGGCACGGGAGAAGTTCAGGAACCGGCATTTGAACATGAGCGGAGGGCAGGCAGCCCGCATGTGCACTTCCGCCGCACCGGATTCATACAGGAAATCCACGGTTTCGCTCAGCTGGGTGCCGCGGACAATCGAATCATCCATGATCAGGATCTTCTTGCCCTGGATCAGTTCGTTCACCGGTACCTGCTTCATCTTAGCGATCCTGTTACGCTCTTCCTGATTGAGCGGCATGAAGGAGCGAGGCCAGGACGGTGTATACTTCACGAACGGCCGGGCAAACGGTTTGTGCGACTCGTTGGAATAGCCGATGGCATGCGGGACGCCGGAATCAGGGATGCCTGCGACATAGTCGACGTCCGGCATGGTACCGTTCTCCATCTCCGTACGGGCCATGGAGGCACCGTTCCGGTAGCGCATGACTTCTACGTTCACACCTTCGTATTCGCTGTTCGGATACCCGTAGTAGGCCCACAGGAAAGCACAGATCTTCATCTTCTCCCTGCGCTCCATCAGGACTTCATAGTGATCCGTGAAGATCTGTACGATCTCACCCGGACCCAGTTCATAGGCTTTCTCATATTCCAGTTTCTGGTAGGCAAAGGATTCGAACGAGACACAGTGCCCGTCGGCATTCCTGCCGATGAGCACCGGAAGCCTGCCCATGAGGTCCCTGGCCGCAATGATGGTACCATCCTTCTGCAGCACCAGGATTGCCATGGAGCCTTCAATGGATTCCTGTGCGTGCCGGATGCCGGTGATGATATCATCCTTCTCGTTGATCAGGGCAGCCGTCAGTTCCGTTGCGTTGACCTTGCCGCTGGACATGGCCATGAACTGGTGGCCGTGGTCCGAAAAATACTGGGCAATCAGTTCATCGGCGTTGTTGATGATGCCGATGGTGGTGATTGCGTAGATGCCCAGATGGGAGCGTACCAGAAGCGGCTGGGGATCCGCGTCGGAGATGCAGCCGACAGCGGAATTGCCCTTGAATTCCGTCAGATCCGGTTCAAACTTCGCCCGGAACTGGGAGTTGTCAATATGGTGGATCGCCCTCCGGAAGCCTTCCTGCGCATCAAAAACCGCCATGCCCCCGTAGCGTGTACCCAGGTGGGAATGATAGTCTGTGCCGAAGAAGGTATCCAGGACAGCGCTGCGGCGGGATACGACGCCGAAGAAGCCGCCCATCAGGCAAAGAACAGCGCCGAGAGCTCCATAGGCTGGATGTACTCGCCGTTCTTGTAGACACGCATATTGCCGGACGCGATCTCATCGATCAGCATCACTTCGCCGTCTGCGTCATAGCCGTATTCAAACTTGATGTCGTAGAGTTCCATACCCTTTTCCGCCATATCGTCCGCAACGATCTTTGTGATCCGGCGGGTCATATCAGCAATGGTATCGTACTGCTCCGCGGTCATGATTCCCAGGACAGTCAGACCTTCCTTGGTGACCAGCGGATCGCCCTTTTCATCGTTCTTGAAAGTCATCTCTACGTAGTAGGGAAGTTCTGCACCGCTCTCGATGTAGTCACCGTAGCGCTTGATGAAGCTGCCGACAGCCCTTCTGCGGCAGATGACTTCCAGTCCCTTGCCGAAGACCTTCGCGGGCAGGACTTCCATCGTGGTATCTTCAAAGTTCGCTTTTACGAAGTGGGTGCGGATACCGGCCTCATTGATTTTCCTGAAGAAGTAGTCCGTCATGCGCAGATTGACATCACCGACACCTTCAATGGTCAGTCCGATGGAATTCTCTCCCGGGTCGAAGACACCGTCCTTGCCCGTGACATCATCCTTGAACTTCAGCAGATAGTTTCCGTTCTCCATTTCGTAGACATTCTTTGTCTTTCCTGTGTAAACCAGTTTCATACATTCCCCTCCTGTATTATGCAAACTGTTTTCTGATTTCTTCGTCCGCTTCCAGCACAGCACGCCTGCCGGCCTCCCGTGCCTGAGCGAGTTTCTCTGCCAGTGCTTCATCCTCCACTGCCATGATCTGTACAGCGAGCAGCGCTGCATTCTTTGCACCATCGATGGCTACCGTGGCAACCGGAATCCCCGAAGGCATCATCACTGTGGACAGCAGAGCATCCATGCCGTCTGATCCGGCGGAACGGCAAGGTATGCCGATGACCGGCAGTGTCGTGTTCGCCGCCAGCGCTCCGGCCAGGTGCGCTGCCATACCCGCGGCAGCGATCAGAACAGAAAATCCGCCCGACCGTGCCTCTTCAGCGAATTGTTTCGCTTCGTCTGGCGTGCGGTGAGCGGACAGTATGCGCACTTCAAAGGGAACACCGTATTCTTTGAGAACACCGGCTGCTTTCTCAACCACCGGGAGATCGGATCTGGACCCCATAATAATCCCGACTTTTTTCATAGTCACCTCTCAAAAACATAAAACCGACCGTGGTGCTTCCCTGCCTTGGCCGGCGATCAGTTGTTCGGGGACGGTATGTCCCGTAATCAAGGTACGGTTGAATTCTAACAAACAGACAAAATGAACGTCAATCAATGTAAGCGCTTGTATAACAATATTTCATACAATTTTCAATGGGAACGTTCACGGGAATGATTCCAGATCTACCACCCTGCATACAGGAAAACAGTATAATGGCTTTATGTACGGAAACACTTCAAAGGATACGGCGAAAGAGCTGCTTCTGTTCAGCGTACCGATGATACTGAGTGCGGTCTTCCAGCAGATGTTCAACTGGGCGGACGCACTGATCGTCGGTAATTTTGCCGGTGAGGAAGCCCTGGCAGCGATCGGTGCGACCACCAGCTGCTACAATATCATCCTGGATCTGATTCTGGGTGCTTCAGCAGGCATTACGATTCTTGCGGCCAGATACTACGGGGCCGGTGAGCACAGCCGGATCCGGCAGCTGTTTGCGACATTCGTGCGCTTTCTGCCTGCCGGTGCCCTTCTGGTTGTATCAGCAGGCATAGCAGGCACCCCGTCCCTTCTGCAGCTGCTGCATACACCGGAAGAAATCCTGGTGGATTCGGTGCTCTACCTGCGCTGGATGTATGCAGGACTGCTGTTCCTGGCGGTATACAATACCCTCGCAGCCATCCTGCGCGGTATGAGTGACAGCAGAGCCCCCTTCCGTTCGGTCGTTGCGGCAGGTGCAGCCAACATTGCACTGGACTTCCTGTTCGTAGCAGGCCTGCACATGGGTGTGGGCGGTGCGGCTATGGCGACATTCCTCACCCAGGGTGTAATGACCGGGTATCTGCTGGTGTATGCTGCACGCCATGCGCATTTTCTTACCGAAGGTGTGCTGCAGGAAAAAGCAGACCTGCATATGTTCCGGGAAGGTATGTACTATGCCCTGCCGCTGATGCTGCAGGGTGCTGCTGCCTCTGTAGGCAAAGTCATACTGACCGGCTTCCGCAATGGTTTCGGGATTTCCGTCATTGCGGCCATCACTACGGCATACCGTGTTGATACAGTTCTGATTTCCCCGGTGCACAATCTCGGAGCGGCTGTTGCGGCCAAAGTATCCCAGAAACTGGGTGCCGGTGAGCAGACAAAGGCAAAGGAAGTCCTGCGGGCCGGTCTGTGGATGGGCATTGGATTTGCGGCTGTCATGACGGGATTTGTAATCCTGGCCGGCGGTACGCTTATCGGGATCTTCGGTGTCTCCGGTCAGGTACGCCGGATCGGTGCGTCCTTCTTCCGGTATCTCGGCCAATTCTACATCATGTGCGCACTGATGGAAGTCCTGCACGGCTGTCTGCAGGGATACGGTGATGTACGCTTTGCGGCAGGCAATATGCTGTTCCAGCTGGCGGTGCGCATTGTGCTGTCCTACGCGCTCCGCCCGGTATTCGGCTGGAAGGTGATTGCCTATGCAGAGGGTCTGTCCTGGTGTGCTGCAGCCTTGAGCGCCTGGCTTCGTTCAAGAAGAAAGACAATGGTTTCCTGAAAAAAACCGGCCCGGTAAAATGTGAAGGCTCATAAGAAAGCTTGTAAACCAAAACGGATTCAGGCATCTGTCCGGCACGATCAGCAGATAAAAACGGATTGCTGTATTGATTACAGCAGTCCGTTTTTGATTGTTCTTCACTCGGTCATGCTGACGATTCGCAGAAAACCCATACTATCAATATGGGAATAATCTTGATTATTAGTATTGGTAATGTCTTCACCTCCCGTATCTGCCGAAGTATACTCAACTCAGATCATGATGATTCAGGAGGTCACGGGAATGAAACTAACACTTGCAGAGAATATCCGCGCATTTCGGAAAGAACGGCGATTGACTCAGGAGCAGTTTGCTGAAGCCATGGGGGTAACCGTCGGCTCGGTATACAAATGGGAAACGGGGCAAACAATACCTGAACTCAGCATGCTTGTTGAGATCGCGGACTTTTTTGACATTTCAATGGACGTTCTTCTGGGCTACAGGGTGAAGGACAACCGCATTTCCGCCCTCGAGGAGAGACTGCGTGAATACTGCCGGGTCATGGATCGCGAGGCGCTTGCCGAAGCGGAAAAGGCGCTCAAAAAGTATCCGAACTCCTTTGAAGTTGTCCATGGCTGCGCTCAGGTGTATGCTTTCTTTGGCGTCGGCAGCAAAAACCGCACTGAAACCGGAAGGGCTCTGGAATTATATGAGCAGGCGATGCTTCTGATCTCGCAGAACCAGGATCCAAAGATCAGCGAACAGACGATCATCGGAGAAATGGCGAGTGCATGGATGCTTCTCGGCGAGTCGGAAAGAGGCATTGAGCTGTTGAAGGCTCATAATGCGGGAGGCTCATACAGCGATGCGATCGGCATGGAGCTGGCGGTAAATCTGAAAAAGTACGAGGAAGCGGAGCCGTTTCTCGCCGAAGCACTGCTGCGCAACACGATCGGGCTCGTGGATTCCGTCGTCGGATATGCGCTGGTTTTATCCGCCCGCAGGGAATACGCAAGCGCGAAGCGAATGCTGTTCGGGCTGATCGCGTATCTGGAACCCTTCAAGGAGGGAGAAAAAGCGGATTTTGCCGACAAGATCATGGCAAACATTTATACCGTGATGGCCTACATTCATACGCTGGAAGGAAAAACGACGGAAGCAACGGAGTGCCTGCGCGGTGTCCTTGCAGCTGTCCGCAGGTTTGACGCAACACCGTACTATGGGTTCCGGACACTTCGCTATCCCGTGCACCGCGCGGATGTCATCCTCAATGACGTTCTGGGAGCGTCGGCGGCGGACAGCATCGAGACGCTTCTGGGCCTGCTGGGAAATCAGGAACTGTCAGAGAACTGGAAGGAGATGGCCGCTGATGAACGATGAAAAGAAGGCAATCAACGTATTTGCGGGCAGGAATTACCGATTGGTCTTT
>JAEEGL014711847.1_pt1 | contig 19887 bp, 20 predicted proteins | sample 9134231 | NCBI WGS metagenome assembly JAEEGL01 (sample SAMN16246548, study PRJNA631951) | gut metagenome | biome: gut microbiome; feature: rumen; material: fiber-attached | host: Bos | place: Iran: Karaj | collected 2018-10 | reverse complement strand
GTCTCCTTCCATAAGGTAAACATACGCGTTAACCTCAACTACGTCTCCTCCTGCTCGAAGATTCCTAACGTCTTCCAGTACCCCAAAATATCTCACAAAGAATATCTTAATGTCTGAAAAAGCTGCCCACATAATACCGAAAACAATGGATGCTAAAAATTCATCTTTCGGATTTTTTCCCGGAGGCACATATCCCCATAATCTTTCGAAAAATCTCTCTTTCATTTCTTTTTCTCCTTAAGTATCTTATAACCGCCTTCTTTATCAGGTGATCTTTTGAACAGTACTATTAAGATGATTATGCACAAAACCCCCATGCTTATCGAAATAGCCCATCTATAAATGGTTCCATCGAACGGACCACCAAGACCATAACTAAAAATTATTATTAAGAACAAGTAAAAAGCGAGCATTTCCATTATTTCCCAGTTATATTTTATCGTTAATATAGCACTGGCCATTCCATATAGTATAGTCGAAACGATGATCAATACCCATAAGCTAGCGTCATTACCCGGAAAGAAATTATAGAGCATATAAGAATTGCTGCTATCCAGATATCCTGTCAGTGCATCAGAGATGTTTGCGCCAGCTTTATTATAAATATTGAATAGAACATAAAGCAGCAATGTCTGAAAACAAAGCACCGAAGCAAACCTGATGATCCCGGCTAAAACGGACCAGAAATAAGCTGCTCCTTTTGATATTCCAATGCGCTCAAAAGTATAAGATGTATTGCTATTAGCTTTCAGATTATTAGATCTGAATAGCTTTATTAGTAGCATAGTAAGCAAGATTATATATAATCCGGTCACTGCCCTTTCAATCAGATTCACCGCCTGTCCGAAATTATCGGCTTGCAGCCCTCCTATTAATAATACCGCGGTTTCTACGACCAACAACACGGCCATAGTAATAAGAGGCAACTTCATTTTGCTGCTCATATTCAGCATAAATATCGATAATCCTTTTCTCATATCAGTCACCCTACTCTGTAATATCTGAAAAAGCTTTGGCAACACGATCCTCACGGTAATCGTAAGTCTTCTTGATATAGTCTACTAAAGTAACTCCCTGTTCCTCCATGTCCTCGATAGTTGCATCTCCTATGAGTTTGCCATGTCTGATCAGCACAGCACGTCCCACGAAATAGGACACCTCCTCGATAAGGTGAGTGGATAAAAGTACTGTTTCTTCCGGTTCCAGAATGCCTGAGAGGACCTTATAGAAATCTTCCCTGTTGAAAATATCATTTCCTGCGAATGGTTCATCCATCAGTATGTAGTCAGCGCCCTGCGATAAGGCCATTATTACTTCAAACTGGTTTTGCTGTCCCATGGACATATTACCTATGGCCTTGTTCATATCCAGTTCAAAGAAATCCATAAGTCCTTGGAAACGCTTCTTTCTGAAAGTTCTGAAGTTCATTCTGTAGAACTCCTCATGCTCCTTAGCATTCAATTTCGTGAAGAACGATTTCTCAGTTGTTGCAAATGACAGTTTCTGAATGTTCTTTCTGGTTATCGGCATCCCATCCAGCGTGATCGTGCCCTGGTGAGGTATCAGCTCAAGTATACTCTTTATAAGTGTAGTTTTACCCGCACCGTTTTCTCCAAAGAGTCCTACTATTTCCCCTCTTGGTAGATCCAAGTTAATATTATCGAGGGCTAATGTATCGCCGAATTTCTTGCTTAGATTCCTGATTTCAATCATCCTTCGTCACCGTCCCTTTGGTCTTCCCAATATTTCTCTATGAGGCTGACAGCCTCATCCTTGGTTATCCCCATCTGCTTCAGAGCATCTATTATGCTTCTAACGTCTTCCATTAACAGCTCCTCCTTTAACCTCATAATCACCCTTTGAGTCACATTAACGTAACTCTTTGCTCCGGAACGCGAGAGTATAAGACCCTCGTCTTCCAGAGCTTTAAACGCCTTTTGAACAGTGTTTGGGTTTATACCCAGTCTCGCCGAGAGCACCCTTCTGGAGGGTAACTCATCACCATCTCTGATGGTCCCTGCTATTATGCCCCTCTTCACATAACTCAGTATCTGAAGGTAGATAGGCATTCCCCCTGACGCTTTGAAATCATCAAATAAAATCATCTTATCACCGCCCATTTCTTTCCATCTCAAATCTTTTATTATCAATATTTCAGGCTGTAGATACTATAGAAGCCCCATATATCCCCTGTGTAGTACCAGCATTCCTCGTTTTCATCGACTTCTTCAACTTCCATGTCCTCAATATCGAAGCCTCCAGTACTCTCATTTAGCTGTGCGTAGCGGCCTGAAATATCAGAATCAGCATATTCTCTTGCATATGCATCTATAAGATTTTCGGTCTGTCTCTCATAGAGATTTGAATCTACGATACCCGCGTACTCCAGGCCATCTTTTCCGTATACTAAAATCGATATGCCTTTAAATTCATTATATACCGGATCAGTTTTGACTACTCTCTGTACTGATGTGAATCGTTCACCATCATAGCAGACTCTGCGATGTCTAAACTCATCCTTTACCAGCCATGTACCGAGTACGTTAGGGCCATCTTCTTCTCCGAATTCAGCATTTATAGTGATCTCCGGCATCTTTCTGGAATTGTCTATCAAACAGAATCCTTTGTCGCAGCTAACTATAGTATAGTCGCAGTTTTTTTCTTCTGTTTCATCAGTATATAAACTGCCTGGAAAGTAAACGTTGAGGTTATTTAGAGTGGCTTCTTCATCGAACAGAACTGTCTCGTCAGTCAATTCTTCGCTTTCTATATCCAGAACCTTTATCTTAAGTAAACCTTCCTCGAAATAAAGGATTTCTAAGAATCTGCCGTCCTTGCTGAATCCCATCTTCTTTATAACGCAATCGTCTTTGAATTCTGCTATAGATCTGATAGTTTCAGAATTAGGTGTTTGCAAATAAGGGGAGTCTGCACTCCCTGTATAGTCCACAGCGAAGACACCGTTCATATCAGGAAGAGCGATATCCTTCCAAATTGAGTACTCAATATCATTATCATAATAATCACTAACGCTATCAGTATCTGTACCTATATAAAAGAATCCATGACTTCCGTAGCGTTTGCTGATGACTTTTTTACCAGTATGACAGTGGACCCACTTAGCAAGCACTTTATCATCATTAGAAATCGCGTCCGGATCATTGTATCTAGATGTAGTTCTGACGCTATCATCTTCACTAGGGCTAGTTTTCGTTTTCTCTTTGAAACTGCCGTCTTTACTAAAAATCAGATCGCTCCTGAACAAAAGGCCTCCAGGTGCATCGTAATACAATCCGATCTTCAGTCCGTCAAGTACATTTTCATTACCATATAGAGTTTCAAGGCTGTGACTCAGTCCGTTATCCATGCCTGATACTTCGATGTTAGCGAAAATTGCTATACTTATCAGAAGTATTAGCAGTATTGTGAATACCCCTGCTTTCACTTTCATCTTACTCCACCTCTCCTGTTATATCATATAGCGCTTTTGCAACTCTGTCTTCCTTATAGTCGTACGTTCTCTTTACGTATTCAACCAAATTCGAGCCCTGCTCATCCAGTTCGTCAGTGGTTATATCGCTTACGAGTTTGCCGTGTTTTATCATGATCGCTCTTCCTACGAAGTCCGCCACCTCTTCAATCAGATGTGTTGATAACATAATTGTCTCCTCAGGCTCCAGGATCCCTGAAAGCACCTTGTAGAAATCTTCTCTGTTGAAGATATCGCTTCCGGCGAACGGTTCATCCATAAATATGTAATCCGCGCCTTGAGAAAGGGCCATGATCACTTCAAACTGGTTCTGCTGACCCATTGACATTTTACCTATTGGCTTTTTCATATCCAACTCAAAGAATTTCATCAAGCCTAAGAAACGTTTTTCTCTGAAAGTCCCGAAGTGCATTTTATAGAATTCTACGTGATCCTTCGCATTAAGATTAGGAAAGAACGTTTTCTCCGTAGTGGCGAAAGACAATCTTCCAATATTCTTTCTGGTTATCGGTTCTTTATCAAGAGTAATGCTGCCCTCATGATTTATCAGATCCAAGATGCTCTTCATAAGAGTTGTTTTCCCTGCACCGTTCTCACCGAACAATCCTATTATCTCCCCCTGTGGTATTTCAAAGGACACATCGTCAAGAGCGAGTGCATTTCCATATCGTTTTGTTAAATGTCTTATTTCTATCATTGTGTTGACCCCCTATACCTTTTATGAAAGACCGAGCTTCGGTGTGAAGCTGATGTATACCAGATAATCTATACCAAACATGATCCAACTGAAAATTCTTGCTACTACGATCCCCCAAATCGCTCTTGTCCAACAGCGTTTAAACACCGGTGCTCGCTCTCCAAGTCTTTTGATGAGGTAAATACTCTTCGTTTCTTTAGTAAAATATGTCATATCCATAGTAGCTCTAATTATTCTGTAGGCGCAATATATGCCTACTCCCCAGAAGGATAATGTACTCAGCTCCATAAACCCAGGCATCACCAGTTGCCCATCCACATTTTTAATTATCCCAAAGATATCAATAAAAATATCTTCTTCGTTCTGTGATTGGACCACGTTAACTGCTTGGCAAAACCTAGTGAAAAAACCTGTTATATTTGAGAACACAACCCAGATAAGAGCACTGACCGTTGCTGTTCTAAATACTTCTTTGGGGTCTTTTCCGGGAAGTACATAGTTCCTTAATTTGTTATAATCAATTATTTTCATTTCGTTCCACCCCATATTATTCATTTCTCGCTGGCTTCTTACCGGAGTGCGCTGTATTCATTAATCTTACAATGACTATTAATGCAAGTACTCCAAGAAATACTGTTCTGAATAATCCCGTTCCTTTCTCAATACCAATATTATAGCCAGAGATTATAAATATTATTATATATACGAAATCTCTCCAATGCGGAAACTTTGAAGCCATTGCTGCTCCCAGAGCTCCTGAAGCCAGTACCAGTGCGCCCATATAAACCCACTGACCTACACTATTGCCCGGGAAGAGAAAAGATAATTGTCTCGTTGCATATATGTCCATAAAAGATGCTAGTTGATCATAGTCGCAGTTCCCATATTTAAGGTATATCACATGCATTATCTTGACCAGAACGATCTGAAAGCAAATTACAAAGACCAATCTGAGACTGCTTGCCATGACTTTGATCAGAACTGCCGCTCTTTCAGAAATTAAAAGTCTTTTTATAAACAGATCGGTGTGTGTTATGGTCTTGTTTGCACCCGTAGCATTTGCTTTGGACGCATTTACTATAGCAATTATCACAATGCCAATAATTAAAACGCAAACCAATTTAATTATTAATGACACAACATTATTACCCAAATATACTGCTTCTCCGAAAGAGTCACTTCTAAGAAGAATACCGAAAAGCAGATAGTTAAACATTTCATATGCTGAGAATATCCCCAGAAAGATCCACATGACAGTCGAATTTTCAGCTATATCCTTAGCAAAGTATGAATAATACTTTCTCATGTTATTCCTCCTCCCAGTATTTCTCTATTAGTTCCAATGATTCTTCTTTTGTTATCCCCATCTGCTTCAGGGATTTAGTGATGTTCTTCACGTCCTCCATGAGCAATTCCTCCTTTAATCTCCTTATCACCCTTTGCGTCACGCTGACGCAGCTCTTGGCTCCAGCTCGGGACTGGATCAGTCCCTCGTCTTCCAGAGTCTTGAACGCCTTTTGAACAGTATTGGGGTTTATCCCCAGTCTTGCCGAGAGCACCCTTCTCGAAGGGAGCTCATCACCATCTACGATGGTCCCTGCTATTATGCCTCTCTTCACATAACTCAGTATCTGAAGGTAGATAGGCATTCCCCCTGATGCTTTGAAGTCATCAAATAAAATCATTTGATCACTCTCTGTTCTGTCATCTCAAATCTTTTTGCTGATTGTACGTACATTTCTTCCTCTTTTTCTTTAACGATGATCGGTCGTTATATTAACTCGTAAACTGTATTACTCGATTAATACGGTTCTCTTAACTGTATTATAGCAGTAATACAGTTTTTGTCAATAGGTTTTTTAAAATTTTAAAACATTTTAAAAGACGCCCCTCAGGGCGCCTGTGCTAATCATTATAATGATTTTTACATGAAATGATCAAAACGGAATCTTTTTCAACCAAATACACCAGTCTATGCTCTTCATCAATTCGCCTGCTCCATAATCCTGAAAGGTTCCCCTTAAGTGGCTCCGGCTTTCCTATTCCATCAAAAGGACTCCTGCAAATGTCTTTGACCAGTAGGTTTATCCGTTTTACAATTCTTTTATCCTTTGTTTGCCAAAACAAGTAGTCTTCCCATGCATCATAATCCCATTTAATTACCCCAGTTCCCATATCTACTCCTCTATCAAACTATGCTCTGCAACCATAAGACGACCAGACTTATAGTCGTCTATTTTCTTTTCCAGGTATCTGACATTTCCGTCGGAATAGAAAGGATCTGCTGTAATCTCAAAAGGAATTCGTCTTTCTCTGGCGACTTTCTTTGCAAAAATAGTAAAAGCTGCACTTAATGATAATCCCATGTCACTACATGCCTTTTCCATATTTTTCTTAACTTCTGCATCTAGTTTAAAATTTACATTTACAGCATTTGCCATACTAATCACTCCTTTCACTATTACAATTATATCATTAATAAATAATTATGCAAGTATTTTTCTTTATATTTTCTTTATTTTAGCATTATAAAAGGCGCCCCTCAGGGAGCCCAAATTACTCAATATATTCAGTTTTCTACCACCTGTACTCCGTCTTCACCGTCCACGCGGGCAATCTTTACATTCACCCTTTCGTCTCTTGAGGTAGGAACATTCTTGCCTACGTAGTCTGCTCTGATGGGTATCTCTCGATGTCCTCGGTCAATCAGTACTGCCAGCTGGATAGTCCTGGCGCGTCCCACTGACGAGCAGGCGTCAAGGGCTGCTCTGGTCGTTCTTCCTGTGTAGATTACGTCATCTACCAGGATGACATTCTTCCCTTCGATGTCTACACCAGGGTCAGCCGCCGTCTCCTGGGGTGTGACTTTTTTGCGGTCATCAAAGGATGACACGTCCAAAGTTCCCACAGGGACTGCTACGCCTTCTATGGCCAGTATATTAGCAGCGATTTCTTCAGCCAGGGGTACCCCACGGCTCAGGATTCCAAGAAGCACCAAATCATCTGCTCCGGAGTTTCTTTCGAGGATCTCATGAGACATTCTCTTAAGCGCACGCCTCATCTGGTCACCGCTCATGATTTCCGCTTTGATTTTCATTTCAGTTCACCTCGCAAAGGGTCAATACTTGCCCAGTGAAGATGCAAGTGTCTCATCCGGCTGATCACCGAAGATCTGGTCTCTTCCCGGAAGAATGGCATTCAGCAAAATACCCACGATGGAGGCTACTGCCAGTCCGGAAAGGTTTATCCTCATGGAACCAATATTAAAGCTGATTGCACCTGCAATAGTGGTGGAACCTTCATAAACACAGCCGAGTCCTGTGGAGAAATTGATTCCTATAGCAAGACCGATGATCAAGGCTGCTATAATGACGTTTCTTGACTGCTGGAAGTCTGTCTTGTTCTCTACCATGTTTCTGATACCGATGGCGGAGATCATACCGTAAAGGATGATGGATACGCCGCCTATGGTAGCCGCAGGCATGATCTCAATGATGGCCGCAAACTTCGGACAGAATGAAAGGATGATAGCATAGCAGGCTGCAAGTCTGATTACAAAGGGATCATATACCTTGGTGAGTGCAAGCACGCCGGTGTTCTCTCCGTATGTGGTGTTGGCAGGAGCTCCGAATAATGATGCAATCGCAGTACCGATACCGTCACCGATCAAAGTCTTATGGAGACCAGGATCTTCAATGAAGTTTTTACCTACGGTTCCTCCGATAGCGCTGATATCGCCAACGTGTTCCATCATGGTTGCGAAGGAGATAGGAACGATGGTGATTACTGCTGTCAGGAAGAGACCGAAATCTGCTTCGCCTCCGGTGAATACTGAAAGGCCGGTGTTTTCCCAGATGACGGGAAGACCGATCCACTTGGCTTCAGCTACCGCTGTAAAATCCACGTTACCGCTAAATGCGGCTACTGCATATGATGCTATGACACCTAACAGAATAGGTATGATCTTGATCATTCCCTTGCCCCAGATGTTGCATATGATTACTACGAAAATTGCTACCAGTGCGATAGGCCAGTTTGTGGCACAGTTGTTAAGCGCCGAGGGAGCCAGTATCAGGCCAATTGATATGATTATTGGTCCTGTTACTACAGGGGGGAAAAATGTCATTACCCTCTTGGATCCAAAGGCTTTGCATATGAGAGCCAATATCAGATATACAAGTCCGGCACAAGCCACTCCCAGACATGCGTAGTTAAGGGAAACTCTATCGGTATATCCCAGTGCCGCCCCTGCGGTCTTGACTGCTGCATATCCTCCGAGGAATGCAAAGGATGAGCCCAGGAACACAGGGACTTTGAAGTTGGTGACCACGTGCATGAACAGTGTAGCGAGTCCTGCGAAAAGAAGTGTTGTGGATACGCTTAAACCTGTGATTATGGGGACGAGAACTGTCGCTCCGAACATGGCGAACAAGTGCTGAAGTCCCAGGATGGCCACCTTGCTGTACCCCAGTTCTTTTCTGGCGTCATAGATGGCTACATGATTTTGTGATTTGCCCATATTTACCTCCTTATGGTAAGCAGTGATATTTTGTTCAAAACATCCACTTTGCATGGGGATCGGTGAATCAAAAAAGACCTGCCTCCCGGCAAGTCAAGCAAAAAAATCCAGTCTCCCTATGTTAGATCTTGCCGGTCTCTCTGTACCGATTTAAAGATGTTTTTTCTATATTCAAATATACAATATATCGGGGCTTTTAGTCAATAAAAAACTGCATCTTGCGATGCAGTTTTTTGCTTTCTTATTTTATTATTCTTATTATTTAAAGGAGTTTCGGTATTTAATTATCTGGGCATTGACCAGTCAAGATGTTCATAATCCTTGGAAGCACCAAAGATCTCTGCCATCTTCTTCTTTGCAGTTTCGATGATCTCTTCGTTGGTGAACTTCTGGCCATTGTCATAAGCATAAGCCTTCATTCCTGTAACTGCCATCTTCAGAGCATCCTCAGGCTTGAATCCGCCCAGATCAAGAATGGATGTAACAGACTCGAAAGCGTAGCTCAGGAAATCTTCATGGGATGTTCCGATAGGAGCGTTTACTGAGTCAGCTCTGTGAGCAGCGTCGAAGTCAGCGTCTGCAACTTCAAGTTCTCTCATCTTCTTCTCAGCGAAAGCGCGGATCTCTTCAGCTGTAAATCCCTGATTGTTTGTATCGCTATATGCCTTCATTCCGGTGATTACCACTTTAAGTGCAACGTCAGGAGTAAATACGCCGGGCTCGATTGCTGCTGTTGCAGACTCAAAAGCATATTCAAGCATTTCTTCTCTTGTAGTCTCCTTGGGAGCGTTTACTGAGTCAGCTCTGTGAGCAGCATCAAAATCTGCTTCTGCATGACCGAGTTCCTTAAGGCCTGCTTCTGCTCTAGCTTTGATTTCCTCATCAGAGAACTCGAATCCGTTTCTCTTTCCGAAAGCTTTCATTCCGGTGATTACCATTTTGAGAGCGTCTTCGTGGCTGAATGCTCCAACATCGATAGTATCAACTGCAGTTTCAAAAGCAAAATCAAGGTATTTCTTAATTTCCATTTTTATTTCCTCCGTATTATCTTTAAATGATATTTTTTACTGGATTTGTTTTACGCCAATATATAAAGCATATGCCGTGCCAACTTGTGCCAAATTCGCAAAAATATTTTTAAAATATTTTTTCTAATCGCCAAAACCCTTGATTTTCAAGGGTTTTCGCATCTGAACAAAAAATGGTCGAAAAAACATTTCCGACCATCGTTATTTAATAACTCTATTCACTTCTCTCTTTTGACTTATATTTGAGTCAATATCGCTTCTTTTGACTCATATTTGAGTCATTATCAACTATTACAACCCATATTTGAGTTTTTTTCTGGCCAGGGTTGCCTGAGACATGCCCAAGAAATCCGCTGCAGCCCTGGTAGTTCCCTCTTTCTTGAGGGCAAAGGCGATCAGGCGCTTCTCCTGTTGACTCATTATTGAGTCAAAGGTGAGATCTTCCTCCCTGCTGAACTCTTTTTTGACGTCTACAACCACATCATCAAAGACACTTTCATTCAGGATACCGTTCACGTCATCACCATCGATTTCATCACTTCTCTCGGTGATATACAGTCTGTGGACCGTGTTCTCCAGTTCCCTCACATTTCCGGGCCAGTGGTATTTAAGCATTTCCGCATAGGCATCCGGCGTGAAAGACTTTTTAAGACCATACTTCTCGCTGTAATTATTTAAGAAAGCATCTGCCAGACAGACGATATCCTCCTGTCTGTCTCTAAGAGGCGGCACGTTGATCTGACATATATTGAGTCTGTAATACAGGTCCTCTCTGAACCTGCCCTCATCAATAAGCTTCTTAAGAGGAATATTATTGGCGCAGACCACTCTGACATTTACGTGTATAGGCTCAGTTCCACCCACTCTATAGTAGGTGTTTTCCTGAAGGACTCTTAAGAGTTTCGCCTGCATTTCAAGGGAGAGGCTTCCTATTTCATCGAGAAACAGGGTGCCGTTATTCGCCAAAGCGAAATATCCATCCTTTCCTTCACTTAAGGCACCGGTAAAAGATCCCTTCTCGTATCCAAAGAACTCGCTCTCTGCCAGGTTCTCCTGAATGGTAGCGCAGTTGATCTTAACAGTAGGCTTCTCTCTTCTCGGAGAGTTTTGCTGTATAAGGTCGAAGACCTTCTCCTTACCGGATCCGGTTTCTCCCTGAATAATAACGTTTGCATCGTATTTAGCGATATTTAGTATCTCATCTACCATTTCCCCTGTAGAGGGAGATTCGTATATGAAATCATCTATCTTTCTAGCGGCTTTTTTCGTTCCATCTCCCAGGGTGGCTTCCAGAACGGGTCTTCCATGTCTGTTTGCGTTCTTCTGATAGAAATGCTCCAGTCTTGACAGCGACTCCTCGGCATATCTGTAGAGTTCCAGGGTAAATTCAAAGGTCGATTCTCTGTATCCATCCATGGCGTAGAAATATACTTCCTTTCCCATGGAATCCGTTGCGAGCATACTCTGATTGTAGCGGTTGCTCATGCTGATGAAGCAAAGAACGCCCTTCTCCTTGGTTATCAATGCAGCCATACTGTCGCAGCCTGCTATGTTCTCAAGGTTAATTGTGCAGTCAAAGAGTTCGCCCCTTTCGTGGCTGATGATGCTGATTGCAGCGTCATAGGGCATGGATAGTTTGGCCGTAAGTATCTGCTCTACCGAGTCACTGAAGACTTCAGCCATATCCTCCCTGAGGCCTTTCTTGTCGTAGGATTCATCAAAGATGAAGGTGACCCGTGCGTCTTTAAACCAGGTCTTCTTAACCAGATTCGCGTAAAGAACAGCTTCGCAAAGGTTACTTCCTATGATGGCTACATTCTTTGAGCGATGGGTCATAATTTCATACTGGATGCCTTCGAAGTTTCCCTCTTCATCGATAGCCCTCAAAAGATATTTCTCATTAACAGACTTATCTTCAAACTTATATAAGGATGTCGATTCGAAACATATCACGTAGCCGGATACTTTTGCCGCACTCAGGTCAAAGTCCAGTTCCTTGATTTCTTCTATGTATATGGGAAGCGCTGCCAGGGGGCAGGCACCTATCACCTTATCCCCTACCTTAAGACTCTTATCCTCAGGATTTGCATTCTTTCCGATGGTTTCGACAATTCCCGAGAAGACTCCGCTGGACTCCGTATACGGATTATGGAGTTTGCCTCTTTCGTTTATGATCTTCATGATACGCTCTACAGTGATCGCCTTGTCATACTCCGAAATGGAAGCTATCTGGTCAAGGCTGTCCCTCTCAAAGACTATCCATTCCAAAGAGACCCGTATCTCATTTGGTCGGATCTTCTTTGAATTATCCAGTTTCCATGCGGTGACCGGAAGTGAGCCCTTAGGCTCCATCACCCTTTCAATTCCAAAGTCTTTCATTTTTAATAAAACCGTTTATTACCAGATCGATACTACACCTAAAGTCGCCAGACTAACCAGCACTCCTGCTATCACCACTCCCAATAGTATGGCGGGGACTGCCCTCTTAAGCTGCATGTCAAGCATGGCTGCCACCAGTGCTCCCGTCCAGGCTCCTGTGCCGGGAAGCGGTATGGCTACCAAAGCTACCAGGCCCCAGAATTCGTACTTCAGGACCTGATCTTTTTTGCTGTCCGCCTTAGCTTTGAGCTTGGATGCTATGTTACCCAGGAACTCGCTTTTTTGCTCCATCCAGTGAATGACCGATCTGATGAAAACTAAAACAAATGGCACCGGTATGAGGTTTCCGATAATGGCTACGATGGCGGCCGTCACGATAGGAAGACCTCCCGCTACCCCTGCCGGTATGGCGCCTCTTAATTCCACCACTGGCGTCATGGCTATGAGTAATGTGCTGATAACTAACTTCAATTAAATACCTCTTTTGGTCAATATCTACATATGTGATTTGACCAACTCCTCTATTCCTTTAACTGTTCTTAACTTTGTTCTATCGATCCTTGTGGGGTGGATTTCTATGCCATAGTCCTCCAGCGCTGTAAAAAGTTCTACAAAAGCCAGAGAGTCCAGAAGTCCGCATTCCACCAGGTCAATATTCTCATCAAATACCAGGTCATCCTCCAAGATTTCGTAAAGCAGTTTCTTAACGTCAATTTTTTGCGCTGTCATTGTTTGGAAATAGCCTTTCTGTCAATTTTACCATTTTCATTTATGGGTAATCTATCTACTATTTTAATCGTTTTTGGTATCATATATGAAGGAACCCGCTTCGTAAGTTCTAATCGAATCTGCTTCTCATCAGGTCCATTGGTCTTAACAAAAGCCTGTATCGTTCTTACGAATCCGTCTGTGCTGTACTTGGCGATGACCGCTGACTGGATCACGCCTTCGATTAAATCTAGGTTCTTTTCTATATCATCTAATTCGATTCGATACCCTTTGTATTTTATCTGTCGGTCTTTCCTGCCTTTAATGTAAAGTCTGCCTCCATCGATATATCCCAGATCTCCTGTCCTAAAGCATCTCTTGCCGTCTTCTTCATAAATACTGCCCTTATAGCCACCGAGATAGCCGCCAAATACGCTCTTTCCCTTCAGGACTATCTCTCCGTCTATTATATTTATCTCCGTTGCGAAATTGTTTTCTTCACCGACGGGAAGGAATTCAAGGCAATCCGCCATCTCATTAGTGATTCTGATTGCAGATACCGCGGAGGTCCCTTCAGTTGGTCCATAGGCGTTTATCACAGCTATTTCAGGAAAGGCTTCAAACAGTTTCCGGACTGTTTTCACCTCTAACTGTTCACCGCAAAAGTATACACATCTGAAGTTTGGATAATTCCCGGAATTGAAATCCCTGTTCATAAGGCATAACTTCATAAAGGTCGGAGTCATAACCGCTACGTCGATCTCCCTCATCAGCTCATACAAACTCTTTAGATCATCATCCTTAAAGTCACCGTCAAAGGAAATCAGCGTGTGACCGCCTAAGAGAGAATAGTAGAAGTCTGCTACGCTCAGGTCGAAACTGAAACTCGCCTGATTAAGGACGTTAACCTCCCGATAGTCGCATAATGGCTTAAGGCCTGAAAACCAGTCGATGAAATTCTTTAAATTTTCCTTGGAAATAGGAACCCCCTTGGGAACTCCTGTTGACCCTGAAGTGAAAATTATATAGACCGTTTCATTCTGACCCTCTTTGTGCTCCTTGAGACTGAGTTTCTCATATTTGTCCAGCCCCTTGATGTCCGTGCACTCGACGTTTTCTATTTGAAGGTCCCCGTCATTTAAGACGAGGGTAGACCCTGTGATTTCCACAATCTGATGAACTCTATAGGGCGGAGTAAAAACTCCTATTGGGACATATGTCCTGTCTGCGATCAGACACGCCAACACAGACACTATAAAGTTTACGCTCTTATGGCCATAGATTACAACGGCGGAGCTTCCCTGTCTTTTTAAAAGTGCTGCCCGGTCGGATGCCACATCCCACAGTTCTTTATATGTAATGCTCTCGCCGTTTACCTTATATGCAATTTTGTCAGGATTTTGTTCAGCAACTCTCTTGATTCTGTTTATCATCTATATCATCTCTTATCTGATCCCGTGGTATAAGCGCATGATCATACATTACCTGAGAATGATTGTCCAGTATCAATTCTTTTCGAATTTCTTCATTTGTTGCCCGATCGATCACGATCCTGTATACCTGCGATATTCTATAATACTCTGCCCCTTCTTTTCTGAAGTGGTGATTCTCTTCTGTCATCTTATATCGGTACGGAAACGCCCTCTCGCTTCTCAATTCGCCGCAAAGCTCTCCGTCTTCGCACCATACCAAAATCTGTATGTCCTGATCAGTGTTATTCTTAAATCTGTAATCTATATAGTTATAACTTACAGAAGTGCCCGTTCCAAAAGGAACTCTTCTCCTCTCATCGGGGAAAAGTGCATCCGTATGATGGTGCAGTTCGGTAACCTGAAGGGGGCTGTTCAAGACCATCCAATGTATCATGTTTGCCATCTGGCAAAGGCCTCCGCCATAACCTGAGGACAAACCTGTTCTCCTTACGACCAGTCCCTCCTTATATCCTTGCTTTTTTCCCGCCGGTCCTACAGTCTTCCAGAATGAAAACGTCTCACCCGGGTGGATGACAATTCCGTTTATCTTATCGCAGGCCAGTTTAATATTGGTTACTTTGTTTTCCTGCAGTCTGATGTCTACCCCCTGAAGCTTCCTTACGAGGATTGAGCTGTGGCTTTTTACTATATTGGGGAGTTCTTCCTTTATGTGAGTCTTTGCGATCTTCTCTCCGCGCGTAAGATCCCTTAGATTTCTCTGGATTATTCCCTTTCTCTCGGATATCTTATACGTCAGAGGACTGATTTCGCAAAATAATTTCCTCCCCATAATCTTCCTCACTCCTTTTTACGATATTACTTCTTGATTATAACATATTCAAAAACAATAAAAAACCAGGATTTAACAAAAAGCAGACATGCCATTTCAACATGTCTGCTTTAAAATGCATTTCTTAAGCCAATAAGCTTATTTGTTATTGATCACTGCCTGAGCAGCTGCAAGTCTTGCGATGGGAACTCTGAAAGGTGAGCATGATACATATGTCAAGCCAACCTTATGACAGAATTCGATGGTCTTCGGATCTCCGCCATGCTCTCCGCAGATACCGAGCTTGATGTTCGGTCTGGTAGCCTTGCCGAGTTTAACTGCCATCTCTACGAGTTTGCCTACTCCGTTTACGTCCAGTGACTTGAACGGATCTTCTTCATAGATTCCCTTGTCTACATAGAGTTCGAGGAGTTTTCCTGTGTCGTCTCTGGAGAATCCAAGAGTCATCTGTGTCAGGTCGTTGGTACCGAAGGAGAAGAACTCTGCTTCCTTAGCGATCTCATCAGCAGTAAGTGCTGCTCTCGGAATTTCGATCATGGTTCCTACCATGTATCTCATCTCAAGTCCTGATTCTTCGATCATCTTGTCAGCTGTTTCTACTACTCTTTCCTTAACGAAGTTGAGTTCCTTAACTTCTCCTACGAGAGGGATCATGATCTCAGGTACGATATCAAATCCGCATTCTTTCTTTACTTTAAGAGCTGCCCCGATGATGGCTTCAGTCTGCATAACTGCGATCTCAGGATAGAGAACTGCAAGTCTGCATCCTCTGGTTCCGAGCATCGGGTTGAGTTCGTGAAGTTCATCTACGATACCCTGGAGTTTTTCATAGGTCATGCCCATGGTCTCAGCGAGAGCTCTGATGTCCTCTTCTGTCTGAGGAAGGAATTCGTGGAGAGGAGGATCAAGAAGTCTTACGGTCATAGGTCTGTCTTCAAGAACCTTGTACATCTCTTCGAAGTCTCCCTGCTGGAAAGGTCTGATGATGTCGAGAGCTGCTTTTCTCTCTTCGACGGTATCAGCTACGATCATTCTTCTGATTGCGGGGATTCTTTCCTCTTCAAAGAACATGTGCTCAGTTCTGCAAAGACCGATACCTTCGCATCCGAATTCTACTGCCTGCTTAGCGTCTCTCGGATTGTCTGCGTTGGTCCTTACCTTCAGCACTCTGATCTCGTCTGCCCAGTTCATAAGAGTAGCGAAGTCTCCGGATACGTCCGGCTCAACTCTCTTAACTGCTCCGTCATATACGGCTCCTGTGGTACCGTCGATGGAAATAACATCTCCCTCTTTGTAGCTTACGCCTGAATCAAAGACTACAGTCTTTGTTGCTTCATCAACCTTAGCTTCAGAGCAACCTGCTACGCAGCACTTACCCATTCCTCTTGCTACTACTGCAGCGTGGGAGGTCATGCCGCCTCTTGCGGTGAGGATTCCTTCTGCGGCTACCATACCAGCCAGGTCTTCAGGAGAGGTCTCTGCTCTTATGAGGAGAACCTTTTTGCCCTGAGCTGCTGCCTCGGAAGCTTCCTGAGCTGTGAAGTAAATGTGTCCGGATGCTGCTCCGGGGGATGCGGGAAGACCCTTAGCGATATTCTTTGCGCTCTTAAGTTCTTCTGCATCAAACATAGGGTGAAGGAGCTGGTCGATCTGCTTAGGCTCAAGTCTTGTAACTGCTGTAGCCTTGTCGATCAGCCCTTCCTGAACCATGTCTACGGCGATCTTTACGGCTGCCTGAGCTGTACGTTTGCCGTTTCTGGTCTGGAGCATGTAGAGTTTCTTATCCTCAACGGTGAACTCCATGTCCTGAGTGTCTTTGTAGTGTTTTTCAAGAAGATTTGCGATTCTTACGAAGTCTGCGTATGCTTCAGGGAAGGCCTTCTCCATCTCGTCGATGTTAAGAGGTGTTCTGACACCTGCTACTACGTCCTCACCCTGTGCGTTAACGAGGAATTCTCCGAATATCTTCTTTTCTCCGGTGGACGGGCTTCTTGTGAAAGCTACTCCTGTACCGGAATCATTTCCCATGTTTCCGAATACCATGGACTGTACGTTAACGGCGGTTCCGAGCTTACCGGAGATTCCGTTGAGCTTTCTGTAAAGGATAGCTCTCTCGTTCATCCATGATCTGAATACTGCCTTTACGGCCTCGATAAGCTGTTCTCTGGGATCCTGAGGGAAGTCTTTACCGGTCTCTTCTTTAACGAGAACCTTGTAGCCCTTGATTACTTCTTCAAGGTCTTCAGCGGTGAGTTCTACGTCAAACTTTACGCCCTTCTTTTCCTTCTGACCGTCAAAAATCTTATCGAATTTTTCTTTGGGGATTTCCTGAACTACGTCGCCGAACATCTGAATGAATCTTCTGTAGCTGTCCATGGCGAATCTGCGGTTCTCTGTTCTTTTTGCAAGTCCTTCAACGGAGTCATCGTTAAGGCCAAGATTCAGGATAGTATCCATCATACCGGGCATGGAGATCACGGCTCCGGAACGTACGGATACGAGCAAAGGATTCTCGGTCGAACCGAATTTCTTGCCTGTTACCTGTTCTAATTCCTCAAGTTTCTCATAGATGGCGTCGATCACTTCCTGTGTAATCTTTTTGCCGTCTTCGTAGTACTTGTTGCAAGCTTCTGTGGTGATAGTAAAACCAAAGGGAACGGGCAGACCGATTCTGGTCATCTCTGCCAGGTTAGCGCCCTTTCCTCCCAGTAAAGCTTTCATTTCCTTTGACCCTTCGTTGAAGGAGTAAACAATTTTGTTTTCCATTCTCTTCCTTTCTGCGCATCAAACGCTGAAGAACCCACCTCTTAGAAGGTGAGTCTCTCCTCAATATAATTGCGTACTTCTGACACAGGTATTCTGACTTGTTCCATGGTGTCGCGGTCACGAACGGTCACACAGCCGTCGGACTCTGTATCAAAGTCTACACAAATGCAGAATGGTGTTCCAATCTCGTCTTCTCTTCTATATCTCTTTCCGATGGATCCTGCTGCATCATAGTCGACCATGAAATACTTGCTCAGTTCTTCATGGATCGGCTCTGCAATTGGTGATAATTTTTTGGCTAACGGGAGAACTGCCGCTTTGAAAGGAGCAAGAGCGGGATGCAGCTTAAGAACTGTTCTTACATCCTCCTTGCCATCCTCTGAAACCAGCTTTTCCTCGTTATATGCATCTATCAGGAAGGCCAGGCTTACACGGCCGGCTCCCAATGATGGTTCGATTACATAGGGAACGTACTTCGCTCCGTTTTCGGAGTTGACGTAGCTCAGATCCTGACCGGATGTGTTCATGTGCTGCGTCAGGTCGAAGTCTGTTCTGTCCGCGATGCCCCAAAGTTCGCCCCAGCCCCACGGGAAGGTATATTCTATATCCGTGGTGCCCTTTGAATAATGGGACAGTTCTTCAGGTGAGTGATCTCTCATTCTTAAGTGATCCTTGTTCATGCCAAGACTCATGAGGAAGTTCCAGCAATAGTCCTTCCAATACTGGAACCACTCGAGGTCGGTGCCGGGTTCACAGAAGAATTCAAGCTCCATCTGTTCGAACTCTCTGGTTCTGAAAATGAAGTTACCTGGAGTGATCTCGTTCCTGAAGGATTTACCTATCTGGCAAATGCCGAAAGGTATCTTCTTTCTGGCGGAACGCTGAACGTTCCTGAAGTTTACGAAGATGCCCTGAGCTGTTTCCGGTCTCAGGTATATCTCTGCCTTTGAATCTTCAGTGACTCCCTGGAAGGTCTTGAACATCAGGTTGAACTGACGGATGCCCGTGAAATCGGATTTCCCACAGTCAGGGCAACAGATGCCCTTCTCTTTGATGTAGTTTTCAAGTTCCTCGTTGGACCAGCCGTCCACCACCATATCCTCGATGCCGTTTTCTGCGTTCCAGTCTTCGATGAGCTTGTCAGCTCTGAATCTGGATTTGCAGGATCTGCAGTCGATCAGAGGATCCGAAAATCCTCCTACGTGTCCGGACGCTACCCAAGTCTGCGGATTCATAAGGATCGCAGCGTCAAGACCTACGTTATACTTGGATTCCTGTACGAACTTTCTCCACCAGGCCTTCTTTACGTTGTTCAGAAACTCCACTCCCAAAGGACCGTAGTCCCATGTATTCGCCAGGCCACCGTAGATTTCGGAGCCGGGGAAGATAAAGCCTCTGTTTTTGCAAAGCGCTACGACTTTGTCCATTGTAACTTCGTTACCCATATTTGTGATACCTTTCTCGTTTGTGATAGTTATTTGTTAAGTTCAGAGTTTATGTCTTCGTCTTCGATATCCATCTCGATTTCGAAATCATCGTCTCCTACTACTTTGTCCTTGATCTCGCTGATTTTGTCAGCGGATACGTCCTTTACTTTCTCGACGTATTCAGGAGCCTTTTCTTTTAAGTTATTGAATACTTCCTGTCCGGCATCCTTTACCTTCTCATAGTAATCAGGTGCCTTGTCCTTAAGATCGTCAACTACAGCTCCGCCTCTTTCTTTGATCTCGTCAACTACGACACTGCTCTTTTCCTTTACGGTATTGGCAACGTTTTCAACCTTCTCGGATACGTCGATTACCTTGCCGTCATCGGTGGTAAGCTCAACCTTGCACTTGAATCCAAATGCTGCGATGGCTGCGGCGAGAAGTCCCCAAGGTGCCAGAACTGCTCCTACGATACCTACGTTTACAGGAATGTTAACGATGGAATCGTCACCCTTCTTGACGCTGATCTTGGAAACGTTCCCCTTGTTAACCAGTTCCTTGACCTTAGCCATGGTAGCCTGTACGTATTCGCCGGTCTTGCCGGGCTTCTT